>Ga0247841_10005710_pt1 | contig 19845 bp, 21 predicted proteins | sample LaCruzMarch2015__2_FD_192410 | JGI IMG/M metagenome (GOLD analysis project Ga0247841, IMG submission 192410) | Freshwater microbial communities from meromictic Lake La Cruz, Castile-La Mancha, Spain - LaCruzMarch2015_18m | ecosystem: Environmental > Aquatic > Freshwater > Lake | place: Spain... | reverse complement strand
CTCTTTTCGCTCCTCTTTGGTAAGTGTTACTCGATATCTCGGCGACATGGCGACCTCCTTTATTGAGTTATCGCCACTATATCATACTTTATCTAAATACGAAAGATGTAATGTTACATAGTACTAGATCGTGAGCTATTTATTTTGCGGTATACAGTAAAACAGAAGGCATTATCAATAGTAACCTGGATCAGGATACTCGCCGTAGACCTCGCGGTATATATCGCAAATCTCTTGGATGGTTGTAAGGTTTTTCACCGCCTCAATACAGTCGGGCATCACATTCTTACCCTTCTCACAGGCATTTTTTAGATTCTCGAGGCATTTTTTCACGGCTTTATTGTTCCGTTTCTTTCGAACGGTGTTCAGGCATTTTATCTTTTCGACTTCCAGAGTATCTTCTACTTCAACAGGCGTAATGGATACTTTCTCGGTTGAAGCATATTTGTTCACCCCGATCATAATCTTTTCACAGGAGTCTATCTGCCTTTGAAATTTGTATGCCGCGTCAGCAATCTCCAGTTGCGGGAAACCCTCTTCAATAGCGACGGCCATGCCGCCCATCCTGTCGATCCTGTGGATATAGTCCCACGCCTGTTGTTCCAATTCGTTTGTGAGTGCTTCCACAAAATAGGAACCGGCAAGCGGATCGATTGTATTGGCCACCCCGGTTTCCTCTGCGAGGATCTGCTGGGTCCGGAGGGCGAGTTGCAAGTCATGATCAGAGGGAAGGCTGAGAACCTCATACAACGAGTTTGTATGGAGAGACTGGGTTCCTCCAAGGATAGCCGCAAGAGCTTCCAGTGCAGTTCGGACGAGATTGTTGTAAGGCTGCTGGGCAGTGAGAGAGCAACCTGCCGTCTGCGTATGAAAGCGCATCCACCAAGAGCGGGGCTTCCTTGCCTTGAAGCGGTCACGCATAATCCTTGCCCACATCCTTCTTGCTGCTCGAAGCTTCGCAATTTCTTCAAAGAAGTCTATTTGGGAGTTGAAGAAGAAGGAAAGTCTCGATGCAAATGAATCAACTTCGAGTCCCTTTCTTCGGATTACCGCATTAACATATTCTATTCCGTCGCTCAGGGTAAAGGCAAGCTCATGAACAGCTGTAGAACCTGCTTCTCTGATGTGGTATCCGCTGATGGAAATAGTGTTCCATTTCGGGACATACTTAACACCAAATTCCACAGCATCGCAGACAAGTTTCAAGGATGGTTCGAGGGGACACATCAAGGTCTTCTGCGCAATAAATTCCTTGAGCAGGTCGTTCTGAATGGTTCCGGATAACTTGGTCAGCGGGATACCTTTCAAATCAGCAACAGCGCAATACATAGCCCAAATGACTGTTGCAGGCGGATTGATTGTCATAGAGGTTGTCACCCTGTCCATGGGAATTCCATCGAGAAGAACGAAAAAATCTTCCAAGGAATCAACGGCAACACCACATTTTCCGCATTCTCCGCGGGCTTTCGGCGAGTCCGTATCATAGCCCATGAGGGTTGGAAAATCGAAAGGAATGCTGAGCCCCGTTTGTCCCTCCTCGAGAAATTTATGCCATCGCCTGTTGGTTTCCTCGGCGGTGCCCATTCCTGACAACATCCTGTATGTCCAGTATTTTCCACGGTAGCCTGTCTCTTGGTTCCCGCGGAGGAATGGAAACTGCCCCGGGTAGCCAATATCACGGACAAAGTCTATGTCTTTTGTATCCTCAGGAGTATAAAGCCTCTTGATCTCTAAACCGGAAATGGTCGTCCAATGAGATTTCTGGTTTTTGTTCCGGGCAACACTCCTGCGAACCTCGTCTTCCCACTTTTTTTTGAGTCTGCTTGATTGATCCAGCAATTCTTTTGCGAAGTACATAGTTAATCATCCCACGTCTCAAAAAATTCTTTCGATTTCATAAGCCATTTCAGTCTTTCCTTTGTCACCATAAAAGCAGGTGGTATTCGGAAGAACTTGCTTTGTTCTATACGTCAATTCATGTATTTCTCCGGGCGTGGGAACACGCCAGGGCAGACTCTGGATGGGCAGATAGGCATCTATTCTGAGGGGGATGGATTGGTCCACGGATGCGATGAAAGCGGCGATCCGCAAAATTTCTTCCTCATCGACATAGCCTGGAATGAAAACGGTTTCAGCATGAAGCAAGACAGACTTGGAGGAGGCAATCTCAGTAAAGTTCCGCAAGATAACCCTGTTGTCGACTCCTGTATAGTCCCGGTGCAAGGCTGGCGTGATAGCTTTGATACTGAAAATAACTTGATTCAGCATCGCAAGCGGTGGAAATTTCCTGCCGTTGGTGAGAAGCGCAAAGGAACAATTTTTCAACTGTTTCAAAGAAACCAGAATCCGGGTCAGAAGAGGGTCACATACGGGTTCGGCGCCCATAAGGACGATCTGTTTTAATGAAAGCGGATCTAGAAGGTTTACGAGTTTCTGTAATGTCAGAAAACGAGCGGGCCGTTCGCTTATGTATGCGGGATCATAGATGCGCAAGCGGGTTTCGGGAAGATGGCAGTCAAAAGCTTCCTTTTTTAGAAGGCAGAGCTGGCAGCTCAAATTGCATCCCCAGAAGAAAAGGCAACATACACTATATTCCCGGGAGAAGGTTATATGGTAGATATTTGTCCGCGGCGAATTGTTTTCCATCATGGTACAGTCTTAATAATGGCTATCCCCTTTAATATGGTATCGCCTATTGAAAGAATAATAACGCACATGCGGGGAAAAGGCGATTAATTTTTTAAATAGCGCATTTAGACTCCGTCAATATAGCACCGGACAAGAATGTCGTTTGTTACAACAGCCAGGCACTTGTTGCAGCTTGTACATAAAGCGGCATCCATTTTTTTCAGAATAGCTTCTACATTGAAGGACCTAAAGGGGTCTGTCAAATGACATCACACGTTGTTTACAGCCCCGCATTACCTAATTGAGGTGCGATCTTACCCCCAGACCGACACACGGAACTGACTAATATTTTTGACTTGTGATCATTGGGCAATGCGACTGGTTATGATGGTCTCACGTCCTCTGCGAACCAACAACTGGCCGACACTCTTGATATTTTCTTGGCTATATAACGTAAATTCGTCACGATAATATTCCCTGAAGATCTCTCCAGCCAGGTCGTCGCCCTTCTTTTCTTCATCCATGACTCTGGACAACATATCGAATGCTGCCTGCCGAGAGAATCTGAAAGCATTTTTTGCAGCGAATCCTATTAATGGTCCCTGATGACCGAATCCCAAAATATGCGGGTTGAGCGATTCCATATAATCGATGGTGTTTATATAGTCTGAGAAATCAGTAAGGAAAAGGGGTAGGAATTCCTGTCCCGGAAAGTGAAAACCGAGAGAATCTGAAAGCATCAAGGCTTTCATAGCTGGTATATGGACAGCGATGTTTCCAGGCGAATGCCCTCCGACCTTCACACACCGTAATGAAATTCCCCCAAGGTCAATGTCATGCCTTTCTCTCACGGCGATGTGATCATTCGGAAATTCAAATGTCGCGATGGGTGGACGGCCGGGCCTAAAGCCCAATACAGATAACCTGTTTGACATGAAGCGGTCTTCTTTCAGCATGGCCTCTTGTGCTTTTGGATGCATCATAAATGCCTTTGCTCCCTCACCCGCAACGACTACGGCATCCGGGTATCTTTCCCGCAACGCTTCCAGGCCAGTGACATGATCGGCGTGTGGATGGGTTATAATTAAATAAGTTGGAGCGATATCCAGTGCCTCAAGCTGCTGTATGACTCTGTCTGCAATTGCCGAAACACCCATCTCTATTAGAGCTGTGGCATTTCTGCCCGTAACAAGATACATATTAAAATAATAATTCCCCAACATCCAGAGATCTTCAGTTAGTGGTAACAGAGAACTGCGCGACATTTTTCTTTCCATAGTTTTCATGATTTCCTCCAACATAGACTAATCGCTTGTCACTTTGACGTATTTGCTCGCTACCCCTTCGGCGAGTGTGAAGGGGTCTGTCTCCTTCTTAAGCAGTTTTTCAATCATTTGATCCATTTCGCCATCAATTGTAAGCTTATCGAATATTGGATCGAGGATGCATGACTGGAGAGCGTCATTAAGTTCAGTAAGTGATCTGCGGCGGAGACGGTCACTGATCATATTGTTTTCGATAAGATGCTGATAGTGTTTTATGATAGTAGTGGACAATTCATCAATGCCTTTGTAGAATGCCGCCGGTTCGAAGGCATTATCGACAGTCAGGATAGGGGGTCGCCACTGGTTTCGGACCATTGGAGACATGTCTATCATGGCCATCAACTCCCGCTGAAGTTTATTTGTGCCAGCACGATCCGCTTTGTTGATAACATAGATGTCAGCAATCTCCATTATGCCAGCCTTGAGGGCCTGGATCTCGTCTCCCATTCCAGGCACAAGGACAAGCACCACGGTATGGGTATAATACATGACTTGCACTTCTTGCTGTCCCGCTCCCACGGTTTCCACCATAATCAGCTCCTTACCCATGGCATCAAGGACATGGATCGCATCGCCGACGGCTTTCGAGAGCCCACCTAGGGCACTGCGAGTGGCCAGGCTTCTCACAAATACGGCCGGATCTTCAGCGTGCCGCTGCATACGAATCCTATCGCCCAGAATTGCACCGCCCGTGAAGGGACTGGTGGGATCAACAGCCAGAACTCCTACGGTCTTATTTTTTCGGCGATACCATTCAATAAGGCCATCCACCAGCGTGCTCTTCCCCGCGCCCGGAGACCCGGTAATCCCTACGATATGGGCATTGCCCGTATGATGGAAAATGCTCTTAATGGTAGGCCTAGCTTCCGGAATATTGTCCTCGATATTCCGGATAAGCCGAGAGGCGGTCCGGACATCTCCCGCCCTGATTTTTTTTACCCTTTCCATGATTTCACCCCTCTTTCATGATGAGTATGACCCTTGGCAGATCCTTCATAATCTTGTCTTAATATTATTGTTCATCTACTCAACAATCGATTCCAGTGTCGCACCGGGGACAAAAATAGCCTTGAGACTGGCGTCATAAAGCAACTGAAAATCCTTTTCCGGAATGATGCCACCACCGAGGGTGAAGAGCATCTGAAAACATCTCGGGTCATCTTACCAAATGGTTGAATCCACAAAAGGTGCTGTTATAGTTATTAAGAATGTTTCAGATTCTGTAGAAACAGGCAGATTCTGGAAAAGAGAAATATTGATGGTTAACATACATCCATGATAGGTGATAAATTACTAGGAGGACAGGTGCTTTGTTCGTAAATATAGTCATGTGGGAGATTAATATTAAATTATTAATCTTAGCCAAGAGCCATATAATACTTTCTATATTATATAGGTTTAAGGACCATAATAGGAGAAAACCTCTTCCGGGTTGTAACATTCGTGGTTTGCGAAATGTGTTCTGTCTCCGCTTTGGTCTCTTGTCTCCAAGGATATTTCAACTTCCCTCATCGATGGATCCGGAATAGTTTCATTTTTTTTTACTAATTCAACTTCCATTTTCAATTTCCTCCTTTTGTGTCTTGATAATATTAACTTTGCAACTGCAAAGGACCATTTTTACCAGCTTCTACAAGTAAAGGGTTAAGGAATCGGCTTTCCCGGCTCCTTAACCCTTTGAGGAATTAACCATCAATAATCGATTGTATCGCTACGGGATATTCGACCTTCTGAGGCAGGAAAATCAGCTCAGGATCAACGAATTCTCTTAGAACAAACAGTTCTTTATAGGTTGGACAATGTGTTTCACCTTTTACCATGGAAACATTGAGGTCAAATCCACAATTTTCCTTGATTTGCTCAATCTTGACGCCCGGATGCTGTGTCTCAAGGTAAATAATCCCATCTTTATCGAAACGATAAACAGCCATGTTGGTAACAACGACCGAAGGACCACATGCCGCAAAAGGTGTATTTTTCCATACTTCTTTCTTAGGTTTCCATTCGTTCGTCTTAAAATCCCAGCACCACCAGCCGGGTGTTGTCGTATAATCGTTTTTCTCCACAAAACGTCTTTTCTCCTGGAGAATAATAAAAGCAGTTCTTTTTGCCATAGTTCCGATATCAGAGTTGCCACCGGATCCAGTAAAGCGATGGTTTGGCTTATAATAATCTCCTATTGAAGTGACATTGACACCTCCATATTTGTCGATGGCGGCACCGCCGAGGAATCCTAGGGTTACATACCCTTGCTGGAGGTAGTACCCGAAGGTGTCAACAAGTCCTCCCAGTACAGAACTCATGTTGGTGGCTCTGTGATCACAGATAGACATGGGAACATGCATGGTTTTCCCATCGCAGATACCCGATTCATAAATAAGTGTGGCGTGAGGTGCATTCAATAAGTTGGCTGTCATGATTCCAACCATGGGTAGACCCGTGCCGGCAAATACAATATCGTCGTTTCGCACTTCATGTGCAACTGCTATAGCCATTAACTCTGCCAGAATAAATTCTCCTGGCTTTGCTGGTTCATCCGGAATTCTGTCAATCAATCCCATCAATTCCTCTATTGTCTTTGTCATGTTCAATGCTCTCCTTTCTTTAATAACCGCTTCTTGCAACGGATAAAGGCATTTTCATTCTAGGTGCCAACTTTTTACCTCTCATCATCCTGGTACTATAACCGGTGACACTGTCCACCCTGAGGTCAAGGAGTTTCTTCGCGCCAAGCTTTATGATAAAGTCTTCCCAGTTTTTCGGACTATAGACCCATTGATCAAGCCATTTCTTGAGATCGGTTTCGTTTCTCGATGCGGCATCCATCTCGCGCATGAAAGGCGCATCATAATCGTAATAGTAAGGCACGGCACTTGGAAATGCGCCCCAGGGACATTCGATGACAGCATCAACTACAAAAAAGGGAATCTGATTGTTTTCGGGATACCTTCTCATTTCAGATTCGGGTATAATCTCTTCCGCTACAATGACAACTTTGTCACATGCGAAAGCAATTTCCTTATCAATTGTACTGACACCTCTCCATCGGGCTGTTCCTTTGCTGCCAACTTGGGGCACATGGATTATTGCAAGTTCGGGCCTCGCCGCCGGCAACAGGACGACGTCACCATCACCATAGAAAGGTTCTTCCATCTGGATAAATTTCTTCTTCGCAATCCTTGGGTCCATGCCGCTTCTCAAACCCGCACATCCAAGAGCATCATATTTGGGGTTATATAGGTCTGAGCCAAGCGGTGCGTAATAAGGGATAAAAGGAGCTCCAATGGCACCAGCAAGGAACCTCATAGCCATTGAACCGTGGGAGTAATCTTCAAGGATTATTTTACCAGCCTTGTAAAGTCGCTCCATGTTTAGGTCCAGTTTACCCGCCATCTCGGCCCAGCCCATCCAGTCAGTTTCAAAGATTCTAATGGCACTGACAGCATTCAGAATCCATGTGCATTGACTTCCGTGGCGGTCAATGACGTGAATGTCCTTAAAACCCTGTCTCGCAGTTTCCCAGGCGAAAGCCACCGGATTTCTATTAAACCCGGTGCACCCGCTGAAAGAACATACAATTCCGTTGTGCATGTACTTCCTGACTCCTTCCTCCAGGCTCAAGAACTCCACTTTTTTTGCATTTCCTCTTGTCCGTGGCATAACATCCTCCTTTTAGAATTTAATCGGGATTTCCAAAAGGCGGCTCCCGAAAGGCCTGAAAGGGGTTTGGAGGTATATGGCGGTCAGTATACAACAGGCTCAATATGCAATTTGTAGGTGATAAGATTATTAGAAAATGTAAATTTTCAGGAATGCGAGGCAAGTTCTGTAACTAAGCGTCAGTCGTGATTAACATACTTACGTGCTAGGTGGGATCTGATCGAAGGATGGGGATCATCTGGGAGATACGTTTAATATAGTCTTCATGCCCGGCAGTCATCGCGCTTGCAAAAGTTTTTGCAAGAGTAAACTTCACTTATATCCCGGAGGATAAAGGCCCCTTGATTCTATAAAAGAAATGTGTAAGGTAGTCTCTATGAAACATTTATCCTATCCATCGTGTGACGAACTTGCAAAAACCAATTTTTTTCTCTAAAAATGCTTGCTCGCTTATCTGTCTGTTTTTGATTGTTTTATTCTTTTTTACACCGATTACAGCAGCAGCGGGTCCGCTGGAAATTCGGATCGGCAAAGATACTCTCCAATCCTTCATCGAGGCGGCCTTTCCCCTAGCCATTCAGCAGGAGCTCGTCATCCTCGGCGCCGTGAAAGTTCCGGTGGCGGTTACCCTGTCAAATCCCGGAAAATTGCAGTTTGATAAACGGGACGGCGCCAAGACCCCGGCCCTGACTCTCGCCATGGACTTCAATGTGACCAGCAGCTCCGGACTGATCCAGCAGGTCCGCGGCCGGGTGAACGGCAACATCAGCATCTCTCTCTCCCCGGAGCAGGAAGACATCCTCCTTTCCTTCCAGGGAATCCAGTTGGATATCTCTCCCTTGCTGAAGCTCTTTATCGCGCCCTTATCCAAACCCGTCAAGGTCCCGCTCCCGAAGACCATCCCCATCAAGATCCAGGACAATACTGTTTACGGACGGTTCCAGGACCTCTCATTAACCGTGGACGGTGAGGTTCTGATTGTGAAGGGACAGGTCTTTTTCTCTAAGTAAACAGGTAAATGAACCTTTTATGGTGGGTAGCCGTCATAAAAGGAGAATAAAATTCGAAGACTAACCCCAGCCCTCCCCTTGAAGGGGAGGGAGAGTATAACCTATTGTTTTCAATGATATACAATTATATCTCTCCCCGAGCCACCCAGGTCACGGCAAGTCATGCGGCTTTTTTCTCAGCCAGCGCCATGCCGCAATAAGCAGGTCCGGATGGCGGAGACCCGTTTTCGTCCGGATCCAGGGTTTTCTCACCGCCGCCGCCTGGAGCAGGTCATCGAAATCCGCAAAGCTAAGGCGCCGCATTTTCTTGATAATCAATGTTTCCAGGGCAATTTTATCTTTCATCAGCGCCAGCAGGTTATCTCGATATGCGGCAACCCCTTGTTTCCCCTTTATCATTGCCTCCACCGCCAAGACTCCGCTGATACAGGCCAGATCAATCCCGCCGCCGTGGAGGGGCGAGGTAAGGCCCGCGGCATCCCCGACCAGGATAATATTTTCATGGACCAGACAGGAAAGGATACAGGCGGGAATCAGCCCGCCCCCTTTCCTGAGGACGATCGCCTTCCCCAGGGATTCCTTCTCCATAACTTCATGAAGTACGCCCTTTATATCTAAAGTGAATTGCCTGTCGGCGCCGCCTGCATAAACCACCCCCACGTTCGCTGTCTGTTCGTTCCTGGGAAAAATCCAGTAATAGCCGGGGAGATATTCCGGCTTGATATGGGATATAAACCCGACCTTGATCGTCTGCTGCAGGTGGGAAAAATCACCCTCCAGGACATATTGATAGGCCAGCAGACATTCCCGCTGATATTCCCGGGAAAAACCATATACCCGGGACGTCACGGATGGAGCTCCACTTGCATCGAGGACCCAATCGTGATTACTTTTTATTTCCGATAGGTTATGGGCGTTGATTTCTTCGCTGCTCCGAATGACTACGCCGAGATTCGCCGCCTTTGTTGCCAGTTGCCGCTGCCAGGCGCGGCGATCCATCATCCAGAGGTTGCGGTAATCCCCGATGGCCAGCCGATGAATGCCCTGGGCCTCAAACAGGATTGTCTCCACTTTATAGAGCAGACCGGCCTGGGGCTTTTCCAGAAGCCCCAGGGAATCAAAGATGCATTCGCCGCAGACGATATGATCGCCGATTTCTCCCTTTTCGAACAGGACGACCTCCATCCCCTGCCGGGCGGCTGCGATCGCCCCATACAGGCCTCCCGGCCCGCCACCGATAATCGCTATACGAAGGCCCATGAGCCGTTATCCCGATCCTTTCCCCTGGAGGGCGATCTGGGTATAGCCCTCGCGCACCGATTTTTTCGTAGCTTCTTTTTCTGACATATTATTCCGGTTTTAAATCAAAGCGCTATCTTCGTTGGCATCGTCATCGGCTCCTCGACGTATGAACAATACGCCTGCGTCACCTCTTCCTCGCCGCCTTGATATCATCTTTGATTTAGAATCGGAATTACCTCCTGATCATTTGTTTTGTCTGCTTTTCGAAGGCGATTCACAGCGGCAAAACAGATTTTAAATAATATGCGGGAAGCAATCATGCAACTTTTTTTATTTAAAATCTTTGACAAAACCAGCCTGTAAGGAATACCTTAACAACCCTGAACTTGGGGGGATGTCTGAATTTGAGGGAATAATGGAAACGCTGCCCTATCTTATCGTCATTATGCTGCTGGCCGGATTTATCCAGGGATTTTCCGGCTTTGGCTCCGTACTGCTGTCCCTTCCCCTGCTGGCTCTTTTTATGGACGTCAAGACGGCTATCCCCCTCGTAGCCATGATGGGGGTGCTTCTGACAATCCTGCTCCTGATTCCCCTCTGGAAGGAACTGGAATGGCGGCGGATATGGCCGTTGCTGGCGGGCGCCGCGCCGGGAATTCCCCTGGGCGTCTTTATGCTGAAATTGATGGACGGCCGGTTGATTCTTACGCTGCTGGGGGTAATCCTGGTATGTTATTCCCTGTACAGCCTGCTCTTCCCCGTGATCCGCCGGGAGCTCGGCAGCATCTGGGCCTATCTAACCGGGTTTCTCGCCGGATGCTTTGGCGGCGCCTTCAGTGCGGCGGGACCGCCGGTAATTATCTATGTATCCCTGCAACCGTGGCGCAAGGAACTGATAAAGGTAACGCTCCAGGGATTCTATTTCGTCTCCGGCCTGATGGTCGTTACTGCTCAGACCCTGACGGGCATGGTAACGGACCGGGTTATTGAACTTTTCCTCTCTTCCCTCGCCCCGCTGACGCTGGGGACATACGCCGGTCATTTCTTTTTCGGCAAGATCCGGGAAGAAGCATATCGCCGGGTTATTCTGATCCTGCTGCTCTGCCTCGGCGTCTTTACCATCTGGAACGCCGGCTAAGGATCGTGGGAATATTTCCTTTCAGCTTTTATATGGATATGACGGGACGGATGTGATATAGACGCGTTCATTCGTCATTACATTCTTTGTTATCCTAATGCTTGGAGGCGGGACTATGGAAATCAAGATGCCCATCAAATTTCACGGCAACTATGTACTGTCGATCCGCAGCGGCGATCAGGAAGACCGGGAACGCTGCCAGAAGCTGACGATCCGCCAGCTTGCCACGGAAGAACAGCAACAGGCTTACAAGAATCTGTCGCCCGAGGAGACGCCCACCCACCAGATCACCTTTTACGATTTCGGGTGCAAGCGGATCATCGAGGGAATCATTAAGGAGAACGCCGAGGACAAGGCTTCTTTCCGGGTCAAGGAAAAGGAATACACATTCATGCCCTTTGTGCCCAGAGGCTGAAGTCGCAGGCAATATTCAAAGTATTCACAACAGGGCCTTCGGAGGACGACGGAACATACATGCAGGCATACAAAATTCACAAGTTGGTCATTGCCGCCGATATTAAAGAAGACGCCTGTGACTTTTATCGCAATGAAATAAGTGGCGACCTACCCGATGCGCAAGATGTTGTTGAAGTTCACGATGTGATTGAAGTAATTGAGGAGCTGCCCGCTTCGATGGAAGTATGCTGTGACGACGGCACTTTTAAAACGATCAAAGCGCGCATCAACGAGGAACTGGACAACCGCAATACCTGGCTGAGATTGGGCGTCCCTTGCGACCTCCACTGGCCATTTGTCATCGGAACCCTGCCATAACAGGCAGATGCCGGCCTAAGATTATTTCTGGAAAAAGGTTTTTTCAGCCCGGCGCACTTCTTCTATGAAGTACCGCACTCTTTTGAAATCCTTGTGGAAACGGACGGGCAGGCCCTGCGGATCCAGGGCATTGGTCCGGGTGCAACTGTCCACCCCGGCCGGGCGAACCCGGGCAATTGCGTCAAAGGTATTCTCCGGAGACAACCCGCCTGCCAGGATCACCGGCAGCGGACTGATATCGACCAACCAGGCGGCCACATCCCAGTCGCACGTTTCCCCCGTGATGCCCACAAAACCTTCCACCGGCTGTTCGGTGTCATCATCGGCACCGCCTTGAGTCCCCAGGACCGTATCAGTCATGAAAAAATCGCTGATCGGCCCGAAAGCGTCAACGAGCGCGCTGATACCGCTGCGGATGGCGGCAGCGGAGATCGTCGCGATCGCCATAACCGGCCTGGGTATCGGGAGGGAGCGCATGATTTGGATTCCGGGATAACGGCTCCTGATATTTTCCTGCAAGACGATATAATCTTGAATATATTTATATGTTTCTGCGTGTTTGCCACTTGAAGCCGGTATATGCTCGCAAAAATGGATAATGTCCGGCTCGTAGTAATCCAAAACCCGCAACACTTCTTCCTCTGCACTGAATAGCGGGATCAGGCTGCTTTTTGCCGCCGTCCCGGCTGTTAGTCGGACCACTTCCCGGATGGCCGGATCGCGCCAGTTTTCCCGGTCCAGGATAACACTGCCGATGTGATCGACGCCCAACTCGATTAATTTTTCCGCCTCCCCTGGGTCCTGGACTTCATAAATCTGAATAATGGCTTTCTGCATGTCTTCCTCTCCGGCCTTGGTAAGTTACCGCCTCATTATGCTTGACGGACTCGCAAAAAGTCAAATTTTGTCATTTCGAGGAGCAACGTGACGAGAAATCTTCGGTTATTTCAAGATTTCTCCCGGAGTTTACCCCGAGCGGCATTAAAGATTCCTCACTTTGTTCGGAATGACATAGTGCGGAGGGGTCGAAATGACATGACGGGTGTTTTTCGATTTTTTGCGACACCATCATTTCTTGACAAGGCCCCGCCTGTGTGTTACCCACCTATGCAATTTGAGGAATGAAATAAAATGCTTATCCCGTCCCCATCCCTGCCGGCGCTGAAGGGCCGTTTCCCCTTTCGCCTCGGCACAACCTCCTATATACTGCCCGACGCCATTGTCCCCAATGTCCGGTTTACCGGACCTTTTGTTGACGAAGTGGAGTTGGTCCTGTTTGAAAGCCGTTTTGCTGAAAGTTTGCCTACCCCCAAAGAAATCGAAGAGTTGAGCAGCCTGGCCCGGGAATACGACCTGTCCTACAACGTGCATCTGCCGACGGACGTTTTTTTAGGCCATTCCGACTCAGAAATTCGCTTACAGGCCTGCGACACGATCCTGCGCTTTTATGAGCGCACCCTGCCCCTCCATCCAACCTTATACGTCCTGCATCTGGAAAAGAACCCGCCGGGGGATACAGAACATGATAATACCTCGGATTGGCGGGGTAATCTCCTCTATTCCCTCGAATATCTCCTTGAACAGGGCATACAGCGCAACCTGCTCGGCATCGAAAACATCGATTATCCCTTCCAGTGGATTTATCCGCTGATCAGGGAGTTAGGTCTGAGCATATGTCTTGATATCGGCCATCTCCTGGTGCAGCAGGAAGAGCTGACCGCATACATAGAGACGTATGGCGATGAGATCGCCATGATGCACCTCCACGGCGTGGCAGGCCGGAAGGATCACCGGTCCCTGCAGGAGATATCCCCTGATGACTGGCATATTATATCAGAATACTTGATAAATTATCGCGGCGGCGTCTCCTTGGAGGTGTTTTCGCTGGAAGATCTGACCGCCTCGCTGGAGAGGATATCCGACTTGAGGAGAGATTAATGGCGGAGATAATTCTGGTCACCGGGGGAAGTCGCAGCGGCAAGAGCACCTTCGCCCAGCAACTGGCCGAATCTCTTTCCGAAACAAGGATATACCTTGCTACCTGCCCGGTCATCGACGGGGAAATGGCGGACCGGATCGAGAAACACCGCCGGGACCGGCAAGACCGGCGCTGGCAGACCCTTGAAGAAGAAACAGATCTGGCCGGAGCCATAGGCCAGGGAGTGCGGGCAGGCCGGGGCAAGGGAGCAGGGGAGAAGCAGAATGAGGGGGTCATCCTCGTTGATTGCCTTACCCTCTGGATCAACAACCTCCTCTATCAGGCCGAAAGACGAGGCGCCTCTTTATCCGAAGAAGACATCGTCACGGCATCCCAGGAAGTCCTGCAGGCAGCACGGTTATACGAGGGCGCCGTTATCTTCGTCAGCAACGAGGTCGGTCTGGGCATCGTTCCCGATTATTTCTCCGGGCGGCTTTTCCGTGATCTGGCCGGACGATGCAACCAGGTCTTTGCCAGGGAGGCCGACGCCGTGGTATTCATGGTCAGCGGCATCCCCATGTGGATTAAAGGAAAGGAACTTAGATAAGGACATGAGATTACTCGAAACGATTATGCAGCAGATCCCCCGTACCGACAGTGAGGCGCGCTCCGCAGCCCGGGCGAGACTCGAACAGTTAACGATGCCCTACTGGGCGCTGGGCCGCCTTATGGACCTCGCCGAAGAACTTGCCGGTATGACGGGGGAAATGCCCCCGGTCGTGGCGCGGAAAACCATCGTCACCATGGCGGCGGATCATGGCATCACCGCCCAGGGGGTCAGCGGTTATCCCCGGGAAGTCACCGTGCAGATGGTGCACAATATTGTAAGCGGCGGGGCGAGTATCAATGCCCTGGCCCGCCTGGCAGGGGCCAGGGTCGTGGTTGTGGATATGGGGGTGGCCGGCGATCTTGCGGACTTGGCCCAAAAGGGACATATCATCTCGAAAAAGATCGGCAGTGGCACGCAGGACATGACCCAGGGACCGGCCATGAGTCGCGAAGAGGCTCTCCGGGCCATTGAGGCAGGGATCGAGATCGCCCAAGAGCTGGGAGCAACGACGGACATCTTCGGCACCGGAGAAATGGGGATCGGGAACACCACTCCCAGCAGCGCCCTGGTGTCCATATATGGCCGCATCCCGGTCAGCAAGGTCACCGGCCGGGGCACGGGGATCAACGACCAACAACTGGCCAACAAGATTGCCATGATCGAAAAGGCCATTCAAATCAATGCCCCGGACATGACGGATCCTCTCGATATTCTTTCGAAAGTGGGAGGATTCGAGATCGCCGGGATTGCCGGCCTGATCCTGGGGGCCGCCTCGCAGCGGAAACCCATTCTGGTGGATGGGTTTATATCCACGGCGGGGGCGTTAATCGCCGCCCATATCGAGCCGCTCACCAAGGGTTTTATGATCGCTTCCCACCGGAGCATGGAGATCGGGCACCGGATCGCCCTGGATTGTCTGGGCAAAAAGCCGCTCCTCGATCTGGATCTCCGCTTGGGAGAGGGAACCGGGGCGGCGTTGGCCATGCCCTTTGTCGAGGCCGCGGTGCGGATTTTGACGGAAGTGGCCACCTTCGCCGAGGCCAGCGTTTCCAAGTCAGGTCAATGAAACACCAATGATATTTTAGCTCCCTCCCCTTCAAGGGGAGGGTCGGGGTGGGGTTATAGAAAAGTAATACTATGTATTCAACCAGTTACAAGCACATTCTCCCATGAAAGCTTTCCTTGCGGCGATCCAATTCCTGACTATCATTCCCGTACCATGGGGAAAAAGAATCGGGGCGGCGGATATCGAGAGGTGTGCGCCCTTCTTCCCCGTAGTGGGCCTGCTGATCGGCTGCCTGGTTGCCTTGTTTGACTATTTCGTCTCCGGTCTTTTCCCGTCATTACCCGCCGCCGTGCTGACGGTCCTGGTGCTCCTGACCATTACCGGTGGCCTCCACATGGACGGCCTCGCCGATACGGCAGACGGCGTCTTCAGCGTCCGATCCCGGGAAAGGATGCTGGAGATCATGCGGGACAGCCGCATTGGCGCCATGGGGGTTCTGGCCATTGTCTTCATTATCGCCCTGAAAATCGCCGCCCTGGTTCCCCTGCCGCTCCCGCAACGCTTGGCAATCCTCGTTTTAATGCCCATCGGCGGTCGTTTCGCCATGCTCCTGATGCTGACGGCCCTGCCCTACGCCCGCAAAGACGGGGGCTTGGCGACATTATTCATCAACCGACGCTCCTGGCTGAATCCTTTTTTTGCATTGATTTTTTTAGGGGCCGCCGGATGGTTTCTCGGCTCCTGGATGGGGTTGGTCGCCGCTCTGACGGCGGTTGTCGCCGCCGGGTTGGTATCCTGGTACATCTACCGTAAATTGGGCGGGTTTACCGGCGATACCATCGGCGCAGCTTCCGAAATTACGGAAACGGTCCTCGCCCTGGCCGGACTGGCTTTCATTCACTGACGACCAAGCTGGGTATGGACAATGGGCGCTTCTATTCCCTGGAATTCCCTCCCTTTCAAGGGGAGGGCCGAGGTGGGGATGGGATTAGGATTTTATGCCTCTTGAATATCAAATCATCATTGCTGTCGTCCTTGATCTGATCTGCGGGGATCCCCGGTGGTTTCCCCATCCGGTGAAATTGATCGGGCGCTTTGCCCTTTTCTGTGAGCCCGCTTGCCGGAAAGCAATCCCCAATCATCGTATGGCCGGTGTAATCACGGTTGTATTCGTACTATCGGCAACCGCCGGGATTGCCTGGGGTATCGTCTTCGTCGCCGGCTTGCTTCACCCCTGGCTGGGGGACGTCATCTCCATCCTGCTTATCTACACCACCCTGGCCGCCCGGGATCTCTCCCGGCATAGCCGGGAGGTCTATAAAAGCCTCAAGGAGGGAGATCTGCCCGAGGCGAGGCGGCGGGTGGGCAGAATTGTGGGCCGGGACACGGATGTCCTCGACGAAAGAGGCGTCGTTCGAGCCACCGTGGAGAGCGTCGCCGAAAATACCGCCGACGGCGTCACGGCCCCCCTGCTTTTCGCCTTTCTCGGCGGCCCGGTTGGGGCGCTTCTTTACAAGGCCGTCAACACCCTCGATTCAACCTTCGGCTACAAAAATGAACGCTACCGGAAGTTCGGCTGGGCCGCCGCCCGCCTGGACGATCTGGTCAACTATCTTCCCGCCCGCCTGACGGCGATCCTCGTCCCCGTCGCCGCCATTCTTACCGGCTTAAATGCCCGTAATTCCATAAAGATTCTCTTCCGGGACGCCCGCAATCATCCCAGCCCCAATTCCGGATACCTGGAGGCGGCGATGGCCGGCGCCCTCGGCGTTCAACTTGGGGGCCTGAATTATTATTTCGGCCAACCATCTCAACGGCCAATCATGGGCGATCCCCTGCGCCCCCTCGAAAGCCGGGACATTGTCAGGGTCAACACCCTGATGTTCGTCACCTACGGCCTCCTCCTGGCAGGATGCCTGGCTTTCTACATCTGGAGACCATAGAATTGACCAATGCAGCTTTAGGCAGATATCAAATATTATGGCTACTTTTTCGCTGTGAAGTTTTATCTTGATATTTGTGAGACTTAATCTATAATAGACACGAAATAACTTTAGGTAGGGGAAAATGCTTAAACAATACGAAGCCATTTATAAGAACGGACATCTACAGTGGATATGTCCCCCACCTGTGGCAATCGAAAACCGGCGCGTCATGGTATCGCTAGCAGACGAGGAAGATGAACCGAAGTCCACCAACGTCACCATGTTGCTGAGCCAGACGCGAGGGAGTCTTGGCCGTCGTATGACCATGGAGGAGATTGACTCAGACATCAGTACCATGCGAGACGAATGGACAAGGAAATGGGACCGCTCGTGAGCGGCTGTATTATCGACACCAATATCCTCATCTATCATCTTGCCGGGGTTCTCAATGATCAAGCTGAAGCAACTTTGGCAGATGCGCTGGAAAACGGTTCTTATGTCTCCATCATCACCCGTATCGAATTGCTCGGGTGGCGGAAGCATTCTCCAGATTCCCTGAAAGCGGTAGAAGCACTGCTCCAGTCCGTCTCAGAAATTCCCCTGCATGAAGAAATAATTCATCTATGCATTAGCTTTCGACAGAATTATCCCATAAAGTTACCCGATGCCATTATTGCGGCGACAGCGCAGTACGCCAAAGTTCCTCTGATGACAAGAAATATGGCTGATTTTGAACGGGTTCCAGAACTGAAAATGGTAGACCCTTTTTCAATGTCATTGGGGTAGCATATGACAAAACGTGATTTCCCACCGATCCACCCTGGCGAAATTCTGGAAATGGGGAAATCCGGCCACTGACCGCCGGTTATAGTCCGGGAGGCAAAACTTTTTGGTGGTCGGTTGATTTCCCATTAATATCATAAGCTTCTGGAGCGACGAATCTCGTCACTCAAAAAATACTGCCCCTTCGCCTCCTCAATTCATCAGACAAAAACGGCAAAATGTTTCGTCAATTCGCTTTACAATTCCAACAGATAACCTCTGCCGGAGCTCCGGCAGACTTTCATGAAAGAAGTTTGTTGCCGATTCCGGTGATTACATCCCATATTTGGTCCGACCGCATTATTAAAATAATATCCGTCACCCATTAAAGGTATCGTGTTATCAAGTTTTTTTGGATTTCTGATGTCCCGCCTGCATAAAAGGAGAGGAAACTCTCTCTCAAGTAACGTTGCATCGGGTATTCCATGGAATATCCGCGCCCACCAAAGATCTGCATGCCTTTTTTCACAATCGTGTTCAGAATTTCGGAACAGAACAGTTTGGCCATGCTGATTTCCTTGAAACACTCTCTTTTCTCTGATCTGAGCCAGGCCGCATGATAGGTCATCCAGCGCATGGCCTCTATGTTGGTTGCCATATCGGCAAGATCGTGGCTTATTGCTTGGAATTGGATGATGGGCTTGCCTGATTGAATCCGACTTTTTGCAAAAGCAACACAGTCTTTCAGAATGGCTGAAGCAGTGCCGATGCAACTGGAAGCGATACATAATCGCTCAATATCAGCCGTCTTCCTTAATTGTGACAACCCGGTGTTAAAAGCTCCCGCTCCCCCTACTATATTTTCAGCAGGAACAACAACCCGATCAAGCACCACCTGACAGGAAGGGTAAGCATTTCCCGCCAGCTTGGGGATAGGAGTGATTTCAAGGTGTTCCGATGAAGACGGGACGACGAAAACAGTCATCCCACGGGCTTGGTCTTTTTCCTGTGAAGTCAACGTTACCATGATGATATAATCGGCTACGGAAGCCCCCGTTGTCCAGTACTTGGTTCCGCTTATAGTATAGTCGTCACCAGATTTTGCGGCATAGGTTGTCATGCCTCTCGGGTCCGAACCTGCCTCCGGTTCCGTCATGGCGAATGCATATTTCAGTTCTCCGGCGATGATCCTGGGAAGAAAAGTTGCCTTTTGTTCTTCCGTACCGTTGGCAAGAAGAAACATGCCGGCGAAAACGACCGGAACCATGTAGATCAATGCCATGTCATGACTGTAAAAAGACATTTGCTCAGTAACCATCATGACATCCATCATATTTCCATCGGCCCCCCCGTACTTGACGGGAAACGGGATTCCAAAAAAACCGCTGTCAGCAATCTTTTTATAAAGACCCGAGGGAAATACATTCTCGTTCTCCAACATTGTTTTCAGTTCTGCAGCACATTCATTTTCACAAAATGCAGTAATTCTGTCTTTTAGTAGATTTTGCTCTGGCGACAAGTCAAAGTTCATATTTATCTCCTCTCGTTATTGCTCTCATTAACTGAAGAAGTGACATAGTACAATAATTCCCGTATGTAACCAGATATTTTTTAATATACTTCATTTCTCATTTTTTGAATATAACGCCATTTTAACCTGCCGCGCCAATGCGTCAGCAGGAAACTGGACCGCCGTTTTCGCGGTCAGGTTCAAAATTTTGTTCAAGTAAGCCGCTACGCGGCAGATTCCTTTTAATATCTCTCTCTTATCACAAAACCGCCCAATATACTAACCACCGCTGACGACAGTAACCACCCTATTTTTGCTATACACGCTCCTGGGAAGC
>Ga0247841_10005708_pt1 | contig 19849 bp, 15 predicted proteins | sample LaCruzMarch2015__2_FD_192410 | JGI IMG/M metagenome (GOLD analysis project Ga0247841, IMG submission 192410) | Freshwater microbial communities from meromictic Lake La Cruz, Castile-La Mancha, Spain - LaCruzMarch2015_18m | ecosystem: Environmental > Aquatic > Freshwater > Lake | place: Spain... | reverse complement strand
CTTCAAATACCTTATTTAAAGATATTAATCAATTAACATCGGCAAATTTAACTTCAAACATCTCACAAACTTCGAATAGTTTATTTAATTATTCTTCAAATTCTTCAAATACATTATTTAAAGATATTAATCAATTAACATCGGCAAATTTAACTTCAAACATCTCACAAACTTCAAATAATTTATTTAATTATTCTTCAAATTCTTCAAATACCTTATTTAAAGATATTAATCAATTAACATCGGCAAATTTAACATCAAATATAAATCAAACTTCGAATAGTTTATTTAATTATTCTTCAAATTCTTCAAATACATTATTTAAAGATATTAATCAATTAACATCGGCAAATTTAACATCAAATATAAATCAAACTTCGAATAATTTATTTAATTATTCTTCAAATTCTTCGAATAATTTATTTAAAGATATAAATCAATTAACATCGGCAAATTTAACATCAAATATTTCAACAACTTCAAATAATTTATTTAATTATTCTTCAAATTCTTCGAATAATTTATTTAAAGATATAAATCAATTAACATCGGCAAATTTAACATCAAATATTTCAACAACTTCAAATAATTTATTTAATTATTCTTCAAATTCTTCGAATAATTTATTTAAAGATATAAATCAATTAACATCGGCAAATTTAACATCAAATATAAATCAAACTTCAAATAATTTATATAAAGAAATTAATTCAAATAAATCAAATATCAATCAAACATCAAATATAAATAAATTAAATCTTTCAATAACTTCAAATGATTTATTTAATTATTCTTCGAATTCTTCAAATACTTTATTTAAAGAAGTTAATCAATTAACATCAGCAAATCTTAATTCATCTATTTTAAATACATCAAATAATCTTATTGATTTTTCTCGAAATTATTCGAATAATCTTTTTAATGATATAGAAGAATTATCGATAAATACCAATCAACAATTCATAAATAATAATAATAATTTTAATTCAATTATCACCAGCAATTCTTCTTATAATCTCAATAATCTCAATCAAACTTCTAATTCTTTATTTAATTATTCTAAAAATAATTATAATAATCTTGATACGAAAATCACAAGCAATACCAATTATCTCTATGATTTTTCTTATAAAAATTCCAATAAAAATTATTTGAATATAAATGCTACAACTGCTTCCTTAAATCAAATCATAACAAGTAATACAACATTTCTTTTCAAATATTCTTCCAATAATTATAATGATTTTATCAAAGCGATTAATGAAATTAATATAGAAAATCATTTAACAACTGACACTATTCTTCAAGGAACTAGCAATCGTTTTATTGTGAATAATAATTATAATGATGATGTTTATTTCAATTCTAATTTATATGCCTCAAATATCATAACCTCGAATATAACAATCATAGGACAAGTTTCTATTTTTGAAACGAATATATATAAATACGAACAAATAGAAGTCGTGAATAATTCAACAGCGACAACTTTAACAATCAAACAATTAGGTTTTAATAGAAATGTTGCTGAATTTTATAATTATCAAAATCTATCTTTCGTCATTAATTCGAATGCGAATGTCGGTATAGGTGTAGCAAATCCACGATGGAGATTAGATGTAGATGGAAGTATCAATTGTAGTGATGTTTTAATTAATGACATCAGTCTTTTAACGACGATAAATGATGAAATATCATCTACCTCAAATTTCCTATATCAATATTCTAAATTCAATTTCAACAATCTAGCGACATTAAGCACTTATGCTTATAATAGCACTTTGATTGATTTCACTCAAATAATTTCCACATCTTCATTTGAAGTATCTTCACCTGAATTTATCACCACTCATTCTTGCGTTTATCATAAATATATGACGGATAGTGAATTACTTATTCAAGCAGATTTTCCTTATATTATAAATGGTTTTGGAACGGATAAATATGCTAGTCGTTTAGAGATTTCGAGTGATTATGTAAATGATATTGAATATTCCATAGAACACGAACAAATCTTCATTGGTTTTGCTTCTGGTGGTGGAACTCGTTCAACAACTTTATCACCAATCCATCATAAAACTTCGTTGATTGGTATGACGATTACTATCAAAGTTCAAATAAGATTGGTGGATTGTGATGATACACTTATGACGGATAAATGTGTATTCATCATAACTGAAAAGAAACCATCATATAAATTAGTTTTAACGGATTATATAACACCTCAAGAAGTAGTTGGAATTACGAGTAATCTTTATGTAAGTCCTCAACAACTTTCAAATATCCTCTTATCTTATCAAACGAACGATATTGGTTCTTGGGGTTCTAATATTGATAATTCCATTTATTATCAATTGGCGAATGTTGGAATAGGCACGAATAATCCGCGAGAATTATTGGATGTGAATGGAAATATAAGATGTCATAATGTTAATTTTAATAATTCAAATCTCATAACATCGATAGATAATCTTAATTATGAATTAAATAATGCTTCAAATTATTTATATACATATACGACTTCTAATGTCAGTAATGTAGCGACATTAAGCACTTTTGCTTATAATAGCACTATTGTAGATTTCACGGAATTATATTCATCTAATTATTTTGAAGTCGTTTCACCTGTTTTCACGAGCACTCACATATGTCAATATACGAAATATTTGAGTGATAGTGAATTACTTATTCAAGCAGATTTTCCATATACGATAAATGGTTTTGGAACGGATAGTTATTCAAGTCGTTTGGAGATTTCGAGTGATTATGTGGATGATATTGAATATTCGATAGAACATGAACAGAGATTTATAGGATTTGCTTCTGGTGGTGGAACTCGTTCAACGACTTTATCTCCAATCATTCACAAAACTTCTATTTTAGGTATGAATATCACAATAAAAGTTCAAATAAAATTAAATGATAGTGATGATAGTCTTATTACGGATAAATGTCTATTTATCATAACTGAAAAGAAACCAACGAAGAAACTCATCTTCATTGATTATACTACGCCTGATGAAGTTATGGGAATTACGAGTAATATCTATATAAGTTCCAATTATTTCTCAAATGTCATAAAGAATTATCAAACGAACGATGTGGGTGTTTGGACTTCTAATTTGGATGGTAGTATTTATTTCAATAAGGCGAATATTGGGATTGGAACATCAACACCGAATTATAATCTTGATATAGAAGGTTCTTTAAATACGAAGGATTTATATGTGGATAAGATAAATTTCAATAGTTATTTATATGATATTAATTATAAGATTGATAGTTTAAATGCGGATTTAATTGATGATGGAAATAATCATCGTTTTATCATAGATGATGTTTATAATCGAGATATACATTTCACCGAGAATATATATAGTTCAAATCTCATAACATCTAATCTAATCATTCAAGGAGATTATACGAGGATTGAAACACCTGTTTATCAAACGAAACAATTTAAGATTGATAATTTCTCGAATTCAACGGCGTTTATTGTTAATCAACATCTTAATAATCAAAATGTAGTGGAATTTTATAATAGTGGAAATTTGAGTTTCTTAATCAATCCTTCTGGAAATGTTGGAATAGGTAATTCAACACCTAATTATGAATTGGATATAAATGGTGAAATCAATTGTTCGAATGTGAATATCAATAATGTAAGTATTCTTGATACTATCAATAATCATATAGCAAATCTCTCAAATTCCCTAATATCTCATACCTCCTCTACTTTTGGAACTCTTCAAAATAGTAATCTCATCGGTTTTAATACAACTCTTGTGGATTTTAAGACGATTATTTCTACGAATGTTTATGTTATAACATCACCAACCTTCACGAATACTCATTCTTGTATTTATAAGAAATTTTTTACGGATAGTGAATTACATATTCAAGCAGATTTTCCTTATAAAATAAGTGGATTTGGTTCAGATCATTTTGCAAGTCGTTTAGAAGTCATTAGTGATATAAATTTTGAAAGAGAATATTCATTTGAATACGAACAAATTTTCATAGGTTCTGCTGCTGGTGGTGGAACTCGTTCAACGACATTATCGCCAATCAATTTATCAACTGCGATGGAAGGTGAATATATGACAATAAATCTTCAATTAAAATTGGTGGATAGTGATGATAGTATATTCACGGATAAATGTGTTTTCATTATAACGGAGAAGAAACCGACATCTAAAATTCAATTTAGTAGTTATTTAACGGAATTTGATTTACCAGATTTAACATCTAATTTATATATAAATCCATCACAACTTCAAGAGATTTTATTAAATTATCAAACAAATAATTATGGAAAATGGGAAAGTAATGTTGCAAATCAAAGTATTTATTATAATGTTGGGAAAGTCGGTATAGGTTCTCATAATCCTTTTTGTGAATTGGATGTGAATGGTGAAATAAATTGTAGTGATATTAATATAAATAAGGTTAGTTTAATTGATACATTTAATAGTCATGTTTCTTTCACATCAAATGCCCTTGTTGATTTCACGATAAAGACTTTTAATGAACTTCAAAATAGTAATCTCATAGGTTATAATTCAACCCTCGTGGATTTCAAATCATTTACTACTTCGAATGTCTATGTTGTTAATAGTTCTGTCTATACGAATACTCATTCTTGTATTTATACGAAATTTTTTGAAGAAGGTGAATTACTTATTCAGGCAGATTTTCCTTATAAGATAAATGGATTTGGTAGTGATATTTATGCGAGTAGATTGATAATAACGAGTGATGCAAATTCTATGGTTGAATATTCATTAGAACATGAACAAATCTTCGTTGGTTATGCGTCTGGTGGTGGAACTCGTTCAACGACTTTAAGTCCTTTAAGTCATAAGACATCTATTTTTGGGAAGAATATTACGATAAAAGTCCAAATGCGATTGGTGGATAGTGATGATAGTATATATACGGATAAATGTGTTTTTATAATAACGGAGAAGAAACCATCATCACGATTAATTTTATCATCTTATTTAAATGAGAGTGATATTCCACGATTAACATCAAATCTTTATTTAAATTCTAATCAATTATCGAATGTTTTGAAGAATTATCAAACAAACGAATTTGGGAAATGGACAAGTAATGTGGTGAATAAAAATATTTATTATGAAAGTTCTGGGAATGTTGGAATAGGTAGGAACAATCCTTCTTATAAATTAGATGTGAATGGAACTTTCAATTGTCAGGAATTATATCGAAATGGTATTTCTTTAAATACGACGCTTCTTGATTTCGTTTCTGTGAATAATATCAGGGATGTTTTTAATAATAATGTCATCGGTTATGGAACAACTTTGGTGGATATGGATGTTATAACTACAAATGGAGTTTTTAATGTTTCTTCGAGTGAATATATAAATACTCATACATATACTTATACGAAATTTTTTAGTGATAGTGAAGTGATAATTCAAGCAGATTTTCCTTATATTATCGAAGGATTTGGTAGTGATAGATATTCAAGTCGTTTAGCAGTTTGGACGGATACGAATGATGTTCCACAATATTCATTAGAACATGAACAAGTTTTCATCGGTTATGCGTCTGGTGGTGGAACTCGTTCAACGACATTAAGTCCTTTGAATTATAAATGTGATGTAAGTGGAAGGAATGTATATATTGCCGTTCAATTGAAATTAACTGATAGTGATGATATGATATATACGAATAAATGTAATTTCATTATTTATGAAAAGAAGAATAAATCAACTCTTCAATTTAAGACATATGTGAATGAAACGGATGTCATTAGTTTAACATCTAATTTATATATAAGTCCTAATCAATTAAATCAATCTCTTTCAAATTATCAAACAAACGAATATGGAAAATGGAATTCAAATGTGAATGATATTTATTATATGGGAAATGTAGGAATTGGAACATCAATTCCCCAAGAGAAATTGGAAGTTCAAGGGAATATTATTGCTACTGGTGAAATTACTTCATCATTTTCAGACATTCGTTTAAAAACAATAACATCTAAATTAACAAATGCTTTGGATGTTATTGGAAATATTAATGGATTTAAATATAAACCAAATGAAATCGCTTTAAGTTTTGGTTTTGAGGATAAGGAACAGGTTGGATTAAACGCCCAAGAGGTTAGTAATTATATAAATGAAGTTGTATCACTTGCTCCATTTGATATGGAAAGGGATGAGAATGGTGAAATATTTTCAAAAACAGGTAATAATTATCTAACAATCCAATATGAGAAACTTATTCCATATCTTATAGAAGGTATGAAAGAATTGAAAAAAGAAAATGAGTTATTAAATAATCGTCTCAAAAAAATCGAAAACATCATCTTTAATTAATATCTATTTATATTTAATTAATATCTATTTAAATTTAATTAATATCTATTTAAATTTAATTAATATCTATTCATATTTATTCATAATCTATTCATAATCTATTTATAATCTATTCATATTTATTTATAATCTATTTAATTTATATTTATTTATATTTATTTATATTTATTTATATTTAATTATATTTAATTTATAATCTATTCATATCTATTTATATTTATTTATATTTAATTTATAATTATTCATATTTAATTTATAATTAATTTATAATTATTCAAAGATAGGCACACAACATAATTCAAGAAGGTTTAATGAAATCTAAATAAAATATAAATGAAATGTGAATGAAATCTAAATGAAATCTAAATGAAATGTGAATGAAATGTGAATGAAATGTGAATGAAATGTGAATGAAATCTAAATGAAATGTGAATGAAATGTGAATGAAATCTAAATGAAATCTAAATGAAATGTGAATGAAATCTAAATGAAATGTGAATGAAATCTAAATGAAATGTGAATGAAATCTAAATGAAATACAAATGAAATGTGAATGGAAATATAAATGAAATGTGAATGGAAATATAAATGAAATGTGAATGGAAATATAAATGAAATGTGAATGAATATCAATTGTATTTATTATGAAATATAAATATTTTATAAAAGGCACACAACATATTTCAAGGAAGTTTAGGGATAGTTCTATTAATTTGTTTAAATATTATGAATTTTAAACTAAAAATGATTTAAATTTAGAATTATTATATCTTCTTTTTTTTCCTCCTCCTCCTTTAATATTAAATAAATAAGCAAATAAAGGATTTGATAATGCTAAAAGATTTTTTTCATCATCTTCAATAAATAAATTAATAAAAATATCGAATGTTTTCAAAAAATATTCTATATATTCTTTTTCATACATTTCATATAAGAATAAATTTTTACAATTAAATAAATTTGGATTGATATTACTTAAACAAAAAAATATAATTCCATCTAATATATATATTTCGGTTTTTTTAGAAATTGAATTGCGTATTTCTATATATGTTTTCTTTAAATATATTATTTTATTAAAAATCATAGGAATATCATTATATTTAAAATCAAGATTACTATTAAAAATAATATTAAATAATTTCTTATCAACAATTTCGCAAAAATCTTTATATGAATTGAGTTTATTACAAATTAAATAAGTGTTTAATGAATATGATATAATATCAAAGATAAATAGATTTTTAGATTTATAATAATTTCTTTTAAAATTATTTATATCATCATATTTATAATTATCAAATTTATAACCTAATTTTTTAATTTGAAATTGTATAATTTTATTTATAGCATCTATTAAATTTTTATTATCAATATTAAATGTTGTTCTTCCATAATCAATCATAACTAATTCATCTCTAACATATGAATAAATAATATTACTCAAATGTAAATCTCCGTGATAATATCCATAATTACTTCCTAATAAAATTAAAAATTCATATAAATTTAAGAATTTAGTATCTAATATTTTATTAATTAATATAGTATGATCTTCGCCTATCTTATAATATACATTATGATAATAAAAATATAATGTTTGACCTTCTATAAAATGAGATATATAAATATGACATAATTTAAATTCTTTATAAAATTTATGAATTTTTTCCAAATTATCCAAAATTTCCAAATTATTTGATTTTTCTAAAAAATTCATATAATTTGAATTATCCAAATTATCTAAATAATCCAAATTATATGGCGAATTAGGTGATGTAAAATCAGTCAGTTCTTTATAATTCCATATTTTATTATAATAACTAACATATGATATTCCTAAATCAATCGTATATTTTCTAATTTCATCTATTAATTCTCGATTTAATTTTCCAATAAGTAAAAAAAATAGATGCTGATATTATTTCAATAAGAATTAAATCTTTGAAATCTATATTTTCATTTATATTTTGAATTTTAATTATGATTTTCTCTTCGCCTCTTTTAGATATATAAGATGCTTTAATAATCTTATCACTATTACTTCCTATTTTTAATTCTTTAATTATTTTAAAATCATCAAATTTATATAAAAATGAAATAAATGATAATACAAATATTTTATTATTTTTTAAATTTAAACTAGTTAAAACTTTTGTAATTTCTTCTATAAATTCATCTAATAAATATTTTTCTTTTGTTTTATCATATTTCGATAATTGAAAATAATTATATTTTTGAATTATATCATTTATTTTATTAATATATACATCTTCTCTTTTTGGTAATGGTCTTAATTGACTTAATCTTATAGAAGACATCTAATTATATATTTATTTTTTTCATAAATGTTGTCATAGAATAATTATTGATAGCTTCTTTTAAAGGTAATTTTGGAAATTTATATTTTATTAATTTATTTCTATTGCTATTGCTTCCTCCTGTTATTTGTTTTCCAAATAAAACGGCAAATAAAGGATTTCTTTCTGCCATTTTTTGTTTATTTTCTTCATCTATTAAATCTAATGCTTCATCTATTAAATCTAAAAAACCTTGTAATAATTCATCTTTTCCATAAACTATATAACAAAAATTATATTTATAAATAAAATCATATTTGAAATGTATTATACAAAATAATAAAATTACATCTAAAATATATTGAAATGTTTTAGATATAATTATATCATAAATAGATAAATATTTATCTATTAAATTTTTTAAAATATTACCTTTTTTTTCTGTAAATATAAAATTAGTTGTTTTATATACACCATCTTCATATATTAATCCAAACATATTTGAATGTATAAGTTTTACAAATTTTTTAATTTCAATAATATCAAATTTACTATAAAAATATATATAATAATTTAAAGTTAAAGTAATCATATCAAGTAAAAATAAATTATGTAAGTTAGAATAAAATTTAGAATATTTAGATATTACATTTAAATATTTATAATCTGTATTTATATCAAAATTTTCCAATATAATATCATATCCTAATTTTTTGATATGATATTTCGTCATTTCATTAATTTCTTCTAATTGACTTGTTAAATTAAAATGTGATCTTCCATAATCAATAATAACTAATTCTTGACTATCGAAACAGAATATAATATTACTTAAATGTAAATCTCCGTGAAAAAAACGAAAATAAAAACCCATATTGATTAAAAATTCGTATAATTTACAAAATTTTTCTTTAAAAATAATATCAAATGCTTTTTTTATATTATCAATACTTAAATCTAATGTTAAAATACTAAATAAACTTAATCCATTTATAAATTTAGTTATATATATATGAAATAAAGGTAAAGAATGATAAGTTAAATTTAAAAAACTATATATATATTTTAAATCATTATAATTCCAATTATCATCTTTTACATAAGATAAAAATGAATATCCTAATGGAATAGTATGTCTATTAATACTTTCAAAATAATCAGGATAATAAATACTTATATTCAAAAAAATTTGTGAAGTTAAAATTTCGAATAATAATATATCTTTTTTTTTATTTGAAATTCTTAACATTTTTATAAGAATATTTTGTGTTTTTTCTTGTTCTTTATAAGATGCTACTATAATTCCATCATTATTAACTGTTGTTGCTGATATTTTTTTGATAAATTTATATTCTTTAAATTTGAATAATAAAGGAACAAATGCTAATAATCTCAAATTATCAAATTTAATTTTATATTTTGTTAATAATTTTTCAATATCTTTTAAAAAAATATCTAATGTATTATTAATATAAAATGTAAAATAATCATATTTTTCGCATATTATATGAAGTTCATTTTCGAAATCTTTTATAAAAGGTAATGGTTTTAATTTTCTTATTGAAGTAGTCCTTATTTTTTTCTTTGATTTATTTATAAATAATCTTTTTAATTTCTTCATTTTCTTTTTTAAGTTCCTTAATAGCTTCTATTAAATATGGAATAATTCTTTCATATCGTAATGATAAATATTTTTCACCTGATTTTGATTTAATCTCTTCATCTTCTTTATAACTATCAAATGGAGCAATTGAAACTATTTCAGGAATTACATTTAAAACCTCTTGTGCGTTTAAACCAATCTCTATTTTATCTTCAAATCCAAGACTTTTTCCTAATTCACTTGTTTTATATTTAAAACCATTTAATTTTCCAATTTTTTCAAGAGGATTATTTAGAGGTTCTATGACATCTTTTAAACGAATGTCTGAAAATGAGGAAATGATTGTTCCGGATGCGAGAATATTTCCTATAACTTGTAATTTTTCTGCTGGATTATTTGTTCCAATCCCTACATTTGATTTTATATCATATCTTACAACCGAATTCATTATATTTGAAAAATTATTTTCATTAAATAAGAGATTACAACAATTTAAAATTCCATTCACATCCAATTCATATTTAGGATTTAAATTATGAATTCCTACTCGATTATTAATGACTATAAATGGAATTTTATCATCATTATCATTTGTATAACTTATTTCCATATTACTTAATTGCGTTTGAATATTGAAAGTATTCACATCGTAAGTATGAATTACTTCTGTTCTTTCTCCAATACTTATGACATCAACAACTTCTCTTAATGCCTGTAAATTAATATCATTTATATTACTTGCTTTTAAAAATCCATTAACCGCAATATCACTATTATAGAAATTATTTTTAATAAATCTATTTTTATTTCCAATATCATTTACATTATCAGTTGTATATTCATTACTCGTAATTCGACTAAAATCACTTACAATCAATCTTTCGGTTCCATAGATATTTAAATTTCCTGTTTTATAAAAATCAGTATTCGTATTAAAACTGATGGTATTTAAAACATCTTGATTATTTAAATATCTATTAGATCCTTGTTTAATTAAATCACTATCTAATATGATATTTGAATTACTATTAAAATAAATGAAATTTGGAGATATTTCAATATCATTTGTAGTAATCTTCTTCTCATTTATAAATCTCAATATTCTCTCATCACCGGAGAATAAATTAGAACCTTCTCGAATTAAATCTGTTGATATTGTATTTAAGGTATTGAAGGCGGTATTAGAAGCGATAGTATTATTATAAAAGAGATTACTTGAACCTTGTTTAATTAGATTGGTATTATAGAAATTAATGAAATTATTAAAATTCTTGGATAATCTTTCATTTGTATAAAAGAAATTGAATGAACCTTCTTTGATTAAATTAATGACATTTTCTAAACTTCTATTCACACCTTCTTCATTAAAGAATAGATTTTTATCACCTTCTTTAATATCATCGGTAGTTAATGAATTGAAGATTAATCGTGGATTTGAATTAAAATCATTTGAATTATAAAATCTTTTTTCGTTATATTTAAAATCATCCGTAGTTAAATATGAAAAATTTCTATTAAAATTTGATGAATATTTATTTTCATTATAATATGAATTAATATCTTTTATGACATTTGTAGATATTGAATTAATTAATTCAAAAAAATAGGATGTTATGACCGATGATTTAAAAAAGAGATTACGAATTCCTTCTTGTATTTCATCCGTATTCTTATCATTAAAATTAACAAATGTTAAAAAACCACCTCTACCATAGATATTTGATGATGTTAAATTATTACATATTGTATCTCCTTGGGTGATGATTGTTAAAATTAAAACATCAGTAACTTCAATCCATTCTAAATAACCTTCTTTATCAGTTGTTAAGAAGATATTATCATATTTATCAGGTAAAGGTGGAAGATAATAAATGAGATTATTGAGGGTTTTTGTTTTAAGATAAATATTTCCACCATTTTTATTATCAATCTTTATAAGATTGGTTGTTAAACCTTGTTTGAGGATTAAATCTTGGAATATGGAGGTTTGTTTTGAACCGATGATAATAGGAATATCTTTAAAAAATCCTATTCCAAGATAAATGAGATTTGAATTATCATCTCTACATATGAAATTATCGATATTTAAGGAATATTCATCATTTTTAAGATTATTTCCAATAAGAATTGCGTTTGGATTTAAGGAAATATTTGAGGAACCGATGGAGATATTTACATTTGAATTATGATTACCGATGTTAATATTTGAATTTAATGAATTATCAATACCTAGATTGATGATATTTCCTAATAAATAATTCTTAAAAGATATTTGATTATTTAAGGAAAATTGATTATTTAAGGAAATATCGTCATTACTATTGATGATATTAAAACCGATATTTAAACTTTGTTCTTTATGAATTTCATTATAACCAATATTGATTGTTGAATTTAATTCATATAATCCTGATTTTTCGTCGCCTATGATAAAATTACGATTTCCTGTTAGGATGGATGAACCTGCGTCATTACCTATGAAAATGGAATTATTCACATCAAAAGCAATCTTTCCTGCATTTTTACCGATGATTACATTTCGAGTTCCTTTAATACCTTTTGCGGAATATTGACCTATATTAACATTATTCATAGACGATAAGGAAAAATCTTCATAAACATCTGTATCAAGTGTTCCAAGATTACCTATTTTCGCCATAATTAAAAAATTCTTATTATATAGAAAATGGATAATTTTAATAAGAAAAAAGTAAATCCTAATGAATTCATAACAAGATATAATTCGGTTTATAAGAAATCATTTGTATTTACCGATGATTTAAAGAAAAAGAAATCGGTTTCCGTTAAAACCATTATTAATTCATTTATACCCATTCTTAAAAAAGATTGGATGAAATCTATGAATAAGTCTATTACAAAGGCAACAACGAAGAAGGGTGGTAATTTGGTTCCTCCTGCAACGGATACAATAACGAATGCCGTTCAACAAGAAAATCAAAATAATTTTTTTAATTATTTCTCTCGTGCTCCTGATTTCACGAGTGTTTATAATAAACAAGATTTATCAATTAATCAAATTGGGAATAATTTTCCTGAAATATCAAATTATTCTCGTTCAAGTTTTTAAAATACTTCCATATTATTTTTTTCATAAGGTTTATATTTCGTATCTTGGAGATAATACAAACCTTTTCCTTTAAATCCATAATTTTCAAGAGTGATAATCATTTTTCTTGAATATTTCATAAATTTATGGATGGTTTCTTGAATAGTTTCGAATGAATTTATTTTATATATATATTTCAATTTTATTGGTAATATGATATAAATTCCATATAATTCTTTGATGATAGTTGTGCGAAGATTAATGAAAGTGGAGAAATAATCTTTAATATCATATCTATCTGCTAATATGAATATATATATTTTCATAAATTCTTCCATATGTAAAAGAAGTTTGGAATATTTATCTTCATCAAATAATTTAATAAATCTTATATTTAAAATAAGGTCAATTAAATATTTATCTTTTTCCAAATATCTCGATTTAATTTGAATATCTTCATTTATCTTCTTAATTTTATTATTAAAATTTGTTTGAAGATTTTGATTATATTTATCAATTTTAGAGAAGAAATAATAACCGATGATTATGATGATAATAATTGATATTAAGATGGAAACATTTTTATTTGAGATGAAGAAGAAGATAAGTGCTAAAATGAAGATGGCAAAATAATAATTATAAATCATTTAAATTGATGCTCCGTCTATAAAATAGATTATAAAAGATAATAAAATTAATATAATTCCTATATAAAACATTCTCTCACCTTTGAATAAAATCTTAATAATCTTCTTTAAATAATTATCATAATTACTTGTATTATCGATGAAATTAGTGAAATCATTGATGATGTCTATGATAGTTTGGATAGTATTTTTATAAATATCTATGATAGAGAAATTAAAAAAATCATCTTTATCTATGGTTTCATCTTTTTTAATGAATTTGGGAATTGTTTCTAATAATTGATTAAATTTGGTTTCTATGGTATTTTCAATAATCTTATTAAATTCTTCCTTATCTTCCATATCTATTTTAAATAGGAAATAAAAATAAATTTAAATTACATCCATTAAATCGCTGGTTGCCAATAACATTCTTCTACAACAATAGCGAGTTAAACCTAAATTATTCAAGATTTCTTTTGTATGAATTTTGCTGAAATATTTAAAATCGTCATTTTCTTCTTCAACACCAGTCTTCTCTAATTTCTTCTTCTCTTCCATATAATAATCATATTTATCTGCTATAATCTTTCCACAAGTGAAACAACGAATAGGAACAATCATCTTTTATTTTATATGTATAAAATTATATCATTTTTTTTTATATCTCATAAATAGAAAATATGGAATTAAACCCTTTATATCGTCTTTATATTGAACTTAATACGAAGGTTGATGGATTAATTAGAAATGGGGTTCCATCATCTACTACTGGTGATGTAAGTGATATTATTGTTCGTCTTAAAAATCTTGAAACTCGTCCTACTTATGATAGTGTAATAGGCGAACTATTGGCGAATGTTAAGAAACTTCAATTAGATTTGGAGGATGTTAAGAAGAAGATTGATGCTCTTTCTAAAATAGATAATCTTGAATCACGAATTTATAATCTTGAAGTGGAACCGAAGATTAATATCATTCCATTAGAAGAACGAATTTCTAAAATGGAGAATGAGAGTTATAAAGAAAATCTTGTTAATCTCGAAAATAAAATTGGAAATATGGAACAATTAGTAAATGCTATTACAGATATAACTTATCGTCTTAATGAAGTTGAGAAAAAACCTGATTTAAATCAAAGATTATCTGCTCTTGAAATGAATATGAGTAATTTAAACTTAAATCCTACCCCAAACTAATAGAAAAAGAATTGATAGAATTAATGGAATTGATTTATATTTATAAATCTATGGAAAATAAATGTAAATCAAATATGGATATTGAAATTTCATTAACTATAAATGAACTAATAAAAAACATAAATCAAATGAATTTCAAAGATGATATTTATCAATTTTTAGACAAATGTTTAAAAGAAACTCAATTAGAATTTAATGAAGAACCTCAATTAGAATTTAATGAAGAACCTCAATTAGAATTTAATGAACCTCAATTAGAATTTAATGAACCTCAATTAGAATTTATTGAAACTCAATTAGAATTAAATGAATTTTATAAAGAACCTCAATTAGAAATTTATAAAGAACCTCAATTAGAATTAAATGAATTTTATAAAGAACCTCAATTAGAATTAATTGAAATTAATGAAGAACCTCAATTAGAATTGATTGAAATTAATAAAGAACCTCAATTAGAAATTTATAAAGAACCTCAATTAAAATTTAATGAATTTTATAAAGAACCTCAATTAGAATTGATTGAAATTAGTGAAGAACCTCAATTAAAATTGATTGAAATTTATGAAGAACCTTAATTAAAATTAAATGAATTTTATAAAGAACCTCAATTAGAATTGATTGAAATTAATGAAGAACCTCAATTAAAATTGAATGAATTTTATAAAGAACCTCAATTAGAATTGATTGAAATTAATTATATAAATGAAATAAAAGAATTAATTGAATTTTATAAAGAACCTCAATTAGAATTGATTGAAATTAATAAAGAACCTCAATTAAAGTTAATTGAATTTTATAAAGAACCTCAATTAGAATTGATTGAAATTAATGAAGAACCTCAATTAAAATTTAATGAATTTTATAAAGAACCTCAATTAGAGTTAATTGAATTTTATAAAGAACCTCAATTAGAGTTAATTGAAATTAATTATATAAATGAAATAAAAGAATTAATTGAATTTTATAAAGAACCTCAATTAGAATTGATTGAAATTAATAAAGAACCTCAATTAAAGTTAATTGAATTTTATAAAGAACCTCAATTAGAATTGATTGAAATTAATGAAGAACCTCAATTAAAATTTAATGAATTTTATAAAGAACCTCAATTAGAGTTAATTGAATTTTATAAAGAACCTCAATTAGAATTGATTGAAATTAATTATATAAATGAAATAAAAGAATTAAGTGAAATAAAAGAATTAAGTGAAATGAAAGAACTTTATTTAGAATTAATGAAATTTTATGAAAATGATGAAACGAATGAAGAAATTTATTTAAATACAATAGATAAAATGAATGAAATAAATAAGATAAGTGAAATGAATAAGATAAGTGAAATGAATGAAATAAATAAGATAAGTGAAACGAGTGAAATGAAAGAATATGATTATATAAATGATGATTATATAAAATCGAATGAGGTTTATAAAGAAATAATTAATAAAACTTCTTTGAATTTACAGAGGGATAATGAGGAGATTGAATTAGATATTAATGAAATTCAAGATGAGATTAGAAGAATGAACGATAAGAGGAATGAAGGGATGAATACATCATTATTTTTAATTCTTTCTTCCTTAATTTAAAGCTTTCTTATTTTTATTTAAATATGAATATGAAGAATTATATTGATGTTTATATAATAACAAGCGAACATCTTAAACCTCGTTTTGCATCTCTTAATCAACAAATAGCAAAATTGAAGACTATTCTTGATGCGAATGATTTTAAATTTAATTTTCATCAAATCAATAATCCTTCACATCAAGAAGTAGAGAAGAATATCAAGGATTATAAGGATATTGTTGATTTAAATAAGGATATTATTGAGGATGACGATTTTAAAAATCTCGTTATTCCCTTAAATACAAATCAAATATCTAATTTTTTAAAACATAAGAAGGCATTAGAATTGATTAAAATATCGAAGAATAATTTCAATTTAATTATAGAGGATGATTTTATAATAATTGATGAATTTATTGTTAATTTTAATGAAGTTCTTTCATATATTAAGAAAGGAATTTATGATATTTTATTTACATCAATTTCTATGAATGAAGAAGGTGAAAATGAATTTAAACAAACTACGGATTTTTTTAAAATCATCGTTGCCAAAAGTTCATATTTTATAACGAATAATTGTGCTAATAAATTATTAGATTTCACAAATAAAATTCGTTTAACTTATAAATTAAATCTTTCTTATTTCATATGGACGAATAAGAATACGATTAAAAGTTTAGTATTTAATAAAAATGTTTGTTTCGAAGGTTCTAAAATTGGTTTATATCCAACTTCAACAGCAATTAATAATTTCCTTTATCAAAATTCGGAATTTGTTAAATTAAATTCAATAATCGCTAATAAAGAAGAGGTGAATGATGATGAGGTGAAAGAAGCGGAAGATATTTATGAAAAATCAGGGAAAAATAATTGTGATTTCCAACATCTTTTAGCACTTGCTTATTTTAAAAATAAGGATTATTCGAAAGCAAAATTAATGATGATTGATGCTGTTACCAATCTTAAAAAGAATAATGGTCTAATTAATCAACAAAACGAAATTCTTAATAATTGTATAAATATCCATAAATTCGAACAGAAGGATATTGAGAATTGTTTGAAATTTGATGGAATATATTCTTAAATTCTTAAATTTAAATCATTTTATTTAAATAAGGATGAAGAAGAAGATTATATATGGATTAGAAAATATTTTAATAGGTGATATAAAATATATTTTAAATTATAAGACATTAATATTATCGATAGTTGTAAACATAAAAAAATGAGTGGTAATTTATGTCATATAAATAAAGATTTATGGAAAAAGAATATATGTCCTGAATTTTTTAGACCTTTTCTCAAAGATTTTTTAAAGAAATATTCTTCATATGATTTATATATATATTCATCAACATTAGATAAAAAAACTTCATTAGAATTTGTTGAAGTTATTGAAGAATTTACGAATATATTATTTAAACGACCTATATTATCAAAAGAAGATTTATTTAAAAATTCTTCAAATAAATATGAAAAAGATTTATCACATATATCATCTTATATAATTATTGATGAAAAAGAAATGTATAATAATGATTTGAAGATTATTTCACCATCTTTATATAAATATACTTATATTCCTATGATTGATAGTCATATATTATATTTAATAAAAACGAATGAAATTAATGGTTATAAGATATTGCCTGATATTTTCACAAATAATTATGATGAATTTTATTTCAATTATCATTTATTAAATGCACAATTATATAAAAGTGTTTTGAATGAAAATAAAGAGAATATAAAAGATGATTTTTTAAATAAAATATCTATATCTAATATAAATATAAATGTCTAAACAATTTCCAATTATATTTATATTAGATATGGATAAATGTATAATTGGAAAATCAAATTATTTATATAGTTATAATAGTTTAATTAATTTATTTATTCATAAAAATTGTGAATATAAAAGAATTACTGATGATAGTTGTAAGATTGATAAAAATTTATGGAAAAAACATATATCACCTTATTATATAAGACCATATTTTAAAGAATTTCTTGATTTTTGTAAGATAAATAATTCTATATTATTTATCTTTTCTTTTGGTGATAAATTATATGTAGAAGATACAATTGAATATATCGAAGAAATTTATAATTATAAATTTAATAGACCTTTATTCACGAGAGAAGATAAATATATTGGAATTAATGATATTACACCAACCGAAAAGATAAATGGGACAAGATTATTATAAAAAATATAATAATTTTGTTATTTATTTTTTCTGTTGGTGTAATTATATTAAAGAAATTACTGGATTTCGAGATATAATTATAAAATCTATAAATATTCATTATTAGAAATAGATACTATTTTTTCTAATCGTATTTTAATTATTGATGATAATTATTTATTTTGGTCTTCAAATAATCCTCAACTTCTTATTTGTAATCCTTATAATTATATACCAATTCCTCATTTAGATATTAATTTTCTTCATCAAATTAAAAATAATCAAGAAATTATGGATTATATTATAAATTCTTCGAATGAATTATTTCCTATTTATATAAACTCATCTATTTCATATGACGATTTTTTTCTTAATTATTATTTATATACAAGCGAATTATTAAGAAAAAATCTTCAAAAAATAATGAAGCGATGAATGATAATTTCTTCAAATCTCTCATTAATCTCATAAAACCTCGTCTAAAACTAAAAAAACCTTTTACAACAAAATTCATAAAATCACTTAATACATCATTAAATAATTCATAATAAATTTCTTAATTATTTCTTTATAAAAGTATTTAAAGAATAAATTATCTTATTCTTAAATCATTTCTTTATAAAATTCTAAAATAGATTAATTAACTTTTTATAAAATTCTAAAATAGATTAATTAACTTTTTATAAAATTCTAAAATAGATTATTGTTATTCTTTATAAATTTCAAAATAGATTAATTAACTTTTTATAAAATTCTAAAATAGATTAATTAACTTTTTATAAAATTCTAAAATAGATTATTGTTATTCTTTATAAATTCTAAAATAGATTAATTAACTTTTTATAAAATTCTAAAATAGATTATTGTTATTCTTTATAAATTTCAAAATAGATTAATTAACTTTTTATAAAATTCTAAAATAGATTAATTAACTTTTTAT
>Ga0247841_10005706_pt1 | contig 19853 bp, 19 predicted proteins | sample LaCruzMarch2015__2_FD_192410 | JGI IMG/M metagenome (GOLD analysis project Ga0247841, IMG submission 192410) | Freshwater microbial communities from meromictic Lake La Cruz, Castile-La Mancha, Spain - LaCruzMarch2015_18m | ecosystem: Environmental > Aquatic > Freshwater > Lake | place: Spain... | reverse complement strand
GAAAACCTTTACTTAAGAATCGTTCACGGATACTCTGAGTATCGTACTGGTTAGCCTTACAACCAAGGGTAAAAAATTTAATGGTTCGACCAGGCTCACCATTAATCCTGTGGTTCGACAAGCTCACCATCCCTCGAACCATCCCGAGTAGGGTCGAGGGATGCAAAGTCGAAGGATTAATAGAAGGACTAATTTTCTGCATTGAGTTTAATAAAACTAACCGCGGCAATCGCTGCAGTATCCACACGTAGGACTTGTTTGCCAAGGCTAACCGGTAAGAAGCCCGCTTCCTTTGCCAAGATAATCTCCTGGGGCGTAAAATCACCTTCCGGGCCAATAAGTAGTATTATTTTCTTGAACTGCCGAGTCGTTTGATTAAAAATATTTTTAAGCGTTTTTCTCTCGGTTTCTAATGTCGGAATTAATTTTAGATCAAAACCTTGCGCATTTGCGATCAGCTCCTGAAAATCAGTTACCGGATTTATCACTACAAATTTGCTGCGTTGGCTCTGCTTAACCGCACTTATGGCAATTTTTTCCCAACGCTGGAAACGTTGTAATTTTTTCTGTTTATCCAATTTAACAATTACTCGTTCTGTCTGAAGCGGAATTATACAGGCAACACCTAGTTGCGTAAGCTTATCGATAATATCATCCATTTTTACTTTTTTAGGAATTGCACAAGCGACAGTTATCTGAATATCTAGATCATTAGGCGGCCTTTTTTCATTTATTTCTAGCTTTGCGCGGCTTGAGCTAATCTCTGCAACTGCCGCCATATATTCATTACCAGAACGATCAAAAACTGCTATCCTTTCTCCTGATCTAACCCTCAACACATCCTTTAAATGATGCAACTGGGCGATATCATTTAAAATAATAAATTTATCAGTTGCATTAATCTTTTCAATAAAGAAACGGTTCACCCCGCACCTTCTTCCTTATTAAGTTCATTAAACCATATGCCTTTAATAGTTGAATATTTAGAAAGTGCAGGGTTCACTGTTTTTTCGCTCCTTTTTCAGAAAAAATGTCCGCAGTAAATATATAGAGCTCAGTATCCTTATCTTTCCAGGCATTGGCGGATATTCCAGCTTTATGAGCACAAAGATTATTCAAAAACTCCTCCTTGCTCCAGCCGGTCTCCGTAGCTACCTGTGGCAGAAAAACTCCGCTTTGATGGCCTTTACGTACAAGAACCCCATGCTTACCCAGCTCAATCTTATCCGTTGAATCTACTCTTTTTAAAGGCGATAACGCGGAAATTTCTATTTCTACATCCTTAAGTTCTGATAAAGTAAGCGCAGGAAATCGCGGATCATCAACAGCCGCCTCAACCGCCATATCCCTCACAGCTAAATAAAGAGGTTGGCTTGCAGAAAGATTACCAATACAACCCCTTAACTCCCCGTGTTTACTGAGCGTAACAAATGCGCCCATTTCTTGTTTCAATGCCTGGTCAGTTTCGCTAAGCTCCATTTTCTTACCGACTTGCAAATACGTATTAATCGAGGCGCGGGCAATCTCAAGAAGCTTATTTCTTTGCTGATTATTCAACATATTCTCTCCCTTCGGATTATAAACGACAATGCTGGCATAACCAACGGTCCATTGGCCATTATCACTTTGTCCTGTTACTGCCGCAGAATTAGTCTGATTTAATACTTCCACTTTGTCATAACCCATTTCTTTTGCTATATTGAGCGCAATCACCGCAGCATACCCACCGCAGGCTTGCGCCTTTGCATCGCGCAAAGAATAATATAATCCCTCGTAATCCATTTTCTTAATCAATTCTAGTGTCAACATATCCACTTGGTCAGCTTCTTTATAATCGTAACCATGATATAAATCTGTAGATACCACTAATAAAACATCCTTGCGGGCACCGATTGCTTCTTTAAATAAAGAAGCAATCTTTTTACAGGTAACCAACGAACAATCTCCTATCACTACCGGGACAATCCGAAAGCCGGTTAATGCTTTTTGTAAAAAAGGCAGCTGTACTTCTACTGAATGCTCGTTGCTGAACGCAGAAGTGTCCAGGAAAACTTCAGGGTCCTTGCCAAGAATACTTTTAACAAATTCCTCATCGACATTAATTTTGCCTAAACTGGTAACAAAACTGCCCTGTCCGTAAAGAGCGGCTCCACTAAAAACTTTGTGATGAGTGGTTCCGATAATAATAACGGTCTTGTAAGGCTTATCTTTAATAAGCTTATAACCAAATGCTGCGGTTTGACCGGAAAAACCATAACCAGCGTGCGGGCTGATAAGCATAAAAATTTCGCCAGAGACAGGATTAAGTGTAATATTTGCTAAGAAATTATCAATCATTCCCGACAATTTTTCTTCCGGGGAGGGATAAAACTGTCCAGCAAATTCAGGCTGTTTTACGGAAGCCAAACAATTTAAACAGAAAGAAAATATAAAAATCTTAATTAAGATAATTATTTTGTATATCATGAAATGCGGTCTTTATTTTTTATTTACAATTCTTTAACGGGTGACGATCCCTAAGCCCTTTGGAAACAATTACCAATAAAAAATAGGCATCGGCAGCCCGCCTACCGGCAGGCAGGGGCCCACTCTGCGAAAGTGGAGCTGAGGAGGATCGAACTCCTGACCCCCTCGTTGCGAACGAGGTGCTCTCCCAACTGAGCTACAGCCCCTCAATTTTTACGAAGTAAAAATTAACCCCGAGTCCACAAGAAGTTTTGTATATGAACAAAAAGCACTTTTCTAAATTAATGTCAGAAATTTAAAAGTTAATCCGAAAAGGTAGTAAACAAAAATAACTACTGATACTTTCCAAAACAACCGGCAAAATTTTCTTTCATCATCTGATAGATTTTTTCTCTATCGGAATCGCGAATTTTTAAGAATCTTACGCCATAAATTTGTTTCCCATCGACTTCTTTATGCCAAGTAACGAAAATTTCGATATTAAAAAAATACTTCTCATTAAAATAAAGCTCAGCAGATACATTAACCTCGATGATTTTTTCTGTCATCGCCAGACAAAATCCCTTCATATTTAAATCCATAACTTCACAGGTTACATAATCCTTGGAACCCTGCAACCTTATTTTAGCAGGTGCCACAATCTTCCACCTCGGCAACTGCCTTTTCTCAACAAAAGTGGGCTTTGGAGGTAATTTTTTTTTCTTTTGGAAAAAACTAAATAAACCCATCCCCAACTCTCCTTTGCTAAAAATTTTTAATAGTTTAACTGTACAATAAATCCATCTTCACCATATTCCAACATTTTATATTATTCTACCACAAATTCCACAATTGTGAACAATATAGTAAATACATTATATTCTATCACTATCACAATTTACTGAGCATGTTTATGATTATAGCAAAGGGTGGCTGAGGAATAATATGGCAAAGAGAATTTTTTTGTTTTAGTTACAGAAAAATAGTTTATCTCGTTGAGGAACTACTGCAAATCAATTGGGTTTTCATCGCTACCTGGGGATTGGTTAAGCGAGTTATCAAGCTAGTGGCCTCAGCTGGTTTATAGCGGCCGACCAAACCGATATCTACAAAGGTGCCCAGAGTATCTGTAAGAGAGCCTATATTAATATAAAAACCACTTGCAGGGTTGCTCGGCATAATGGTATCCCCTTCAATTCCATCAATTATTTTATCGGAAAGATTTTCTGTGGTGAACGGACATACGCCTCCACCGCTACCCGCGTTGCAGGTTGCCGTAAGAGTATTTGAAGAAAGAGTATAATCAATCCAGCTATCATCTGTAAGAACAGACGGCGTTTGTGGAGATTTTAAATCTATATAAACACGAAAACCAGTAGCACTAGCGCCTGTTGGACCCGGAATATACTGAATAGCTTTCCTGCTAAAATTCCCATTAGCCTGCTGTACATATTTACTCATATGCTCCAGGCAATAAGACAGGCTATTTTGCACCTTCGAGCGCCTGTCTGCACTCATTACTTGTTGATGACCATAAATTTCTAAGCTATAAAAACTTAAAACCATTATGGCTATAATCATCATGGAAATAAGCAATTCGATTAAAGTTACTGACTTACTATTCTTAAGCCCCTTAAAGCCCAAAAACTTAAACCAATTTTCTCCTTATATTGTATTCATCGGGATTTTAAAAAAGATTATTCGTTCCAGGTAATTGTTGCAGTTAGCCGGCGTAAACCAGTATTAACCAAAGCAGCATCATAATTAACACCGGATGAATTACCATCAGCTACTGTGTAAGTGCCTGAAAAAAGCCGGTCATTAACTGTCTGATCGGTGAAAGATATAGGGGTAGCTGAAACATCAAGGCTATTGGAATTCCAGGTATCCTGACGCACATCCATTTGCAAAGGGTCAATGAAAAATTTACCTAACTGCGCACTAGTTCCACGTTCCCGGGCATGCATTATATGCTTACTACCGGCAATAAAAACGCTCATCAGCCCCACCATTACTAGAAAAAAAACAACTGCTGCCACCATCACTTCAACAAGAGAAAAACCCCATTCCTTACGCATATTTTACGGACAAGCTGTACCACCAGGGCAAACCTTTTCTTCCGAAAAATTAATTGACCATTTTCTTCCGTCTGCGCCAACACCAGTGCGGGTAGCCGTAGCAAATTCAGTAGGATTACTGTTTATACTGATTGACCAAAGTGGAGTAGGAGAAGTCGTTTCAGGCAAGCTTAACTTCAAGAAATTATTAATATTCGTAGCAATATCTGCTGTACCTGCCGGACGTGGATAATAAAACCCTTGCTCTAATCTGTAAACCATCTCGGCTGCCCGAATAAGCGCCAAGCTAGATTTAGCCTCCCGGTCTAAAGCCTTCTCTTTAACAGCACTATAATTAGGCCAAGCTAAAGCCACCAAAATAGCGATAATTACCAGCGTCACTACCATTTCCGTTAATGTCCAGCCCTTTTTTGTCCACATAATTTTATAATTACCCGCTATTCTTTCTAATATTTCTACACTTTCATTCCAAGCACCGGCGCGATACCTAATTCCGCGCTAAGAACACCCTGTACCTGTACAACTTGGAACTTCAGATGAGGTTTTTGAGAAATAAATTGTCCAGGTCCTCCCTGATCGGGCTGCCGTAGCAAATTCAGAACCAGCAGTCCTGGTATCCAAAGTAATTGTCCATTTAGGACTAATCACAAGAAGGCTTAATTTTAAATTACTATTGATATTAGCGATATTTGTTTCTCTATCTGAAGAAGGATAATAATACCCATGCTCCATTCTGTAGTTTCTCTCCGCTACTTGAATAAGAGCCAGACTAGTTTTCGCTTCCCGGTCTAAAGCCTTTTCTTTAAGGCCGCTATAATTATGCCAAGCTAAAGCCGCTAAAATAGTAACAATTATCAATACTATTACCATTTCTATCAAGGTAAAACTTTTTTTCGTCCACATGGTTTTTTAGTAAATGGAATACTATCTACCGTTTTTCTGTCGCATAGAATGAAAAACGGTAGATAGCCCTAATCCCTTAATAATTCGTCGCATCCCCTCCCCAAGTCCCATCAGTAGCCAAAGTTTTAGTCTTACCTTCTGTCTCTGTACTACCTCCTGGAGACTTACCGGTAGCACCACATCTTGTAGCTGTACATAATCCAGTAGCAGTAGCACATGCATAGGAAAAATAATGCGTAGACGTGCAGGAAGCAGGAATTATATTATCTAAATTTGCAACCGTATCAAATCCACCATATTCAAGATTATAGACAATCTCCAAAGATCTCAAAGAACCTAATACCGTCCTTGCTTCAGCGAAACGACCTTTTTCAACTACCTTAGTATACTGAGTCATACCTACAGACGCCAGAATTCCAATGATAATAATAACTATAATTAACTCGACAAGCGTAAAACCTTTCCTCATTTGATTCCTCCTTTTTTGTTCTATAACTACCAATATTCTTCTATTAAATTATAACATTTAAATACAACAATTGTCAATAATTAACCATTCATTTTCGAAAGCTCAAATATCGGCAAAAACATCCCGATTACCATAACACCAATAATACCGCCGATAAAAACCAAAACAAGGGGCTCAAACATAGAAACAAAACGCGCAAGGAATGTATCACAATGTTCCTGGTAATACTGATTAATTCTTTTAAACATCTGGGGAAGCTCACCAATCTCTTCACCAATGCTGACCATTTGGATTACCATGGGTTCAAAAAAACCGCTCTGTTCAAACGAATTCCGCATCGGTTTACCCTCCCGTACATCATTTTTAATCTTACCGATTATACCAGCCATAATCAGATTGTCAACGCTACGCTCTGATATTTCCAGGGAGTAAAGAATCGGAACACCCGATTCTAAAAGCGTAGCCATTCCAGATGAAAATCTTTCAATATTAAGAGCGAGGAAAAATTCCCCAAAAACCGGTAGGTTAAATTTAAATTTTTCAAAACTCATTCTACCAGGTTTAGTCTTAATATATTTTCGGAAAGCAAAGATAGCTCCCCCGGTTAACAAAAATATCATAATCAAATATTTTCTAAGAAAATCGCTTACCCCGATCAAAACTTGCGTAAGAAAAGGCAGGGCCAGATTAAAACTTTTAAATATTTCGGCAAAGGAAGGCACTATTTTTATTGACAAAAATAAAAGTGCCCCTAAACTTGCAATTACTAAAATTATCGGATAGATTAATGCTGAAATAACTTTCTTTCTAAACTCCGCGTCTTTTTCCAAATATGCAGCAAGGCGGCTTAATACAACCGCTAAATTCCCGCTCGCCTCCCCGCTCTCTACAAGATTAATCCAGAGATCAGAAAAAATCTTTGGATGCAGGGCCAATGCTTCATGAAAACTTAAACCCGCCTCCATGTTCTTTTTTAAATCCATGGTCACATCATAAAGTTTAATACTGGCTACCTGCTTAGAAATAATCTCCAGACTCATTAGTATCGCAACTCCCGCCCCAATCAAAGTCGATAACTGCCGGCAAAAAAGCATAAGGTCTTCGCTAGTAACCCTCTTATGTTTGGGCTTAAACTTAACTTTTACAGAATGGCCAGCAGAAAGGTTACCAAGTAAATCTGAACCTTCGGGAATAACATTAACGACGATTAATCCTTTAGCCTGAATTTTGACTATTGCCTCTTCTTGAGTTGGGGCTTCCTCTATTCCGGTTTCCTTAACCCCTGCACGATTTCTGGCAACATAATAAAACTTAGGCATTACTCTACTCCCATGGTAGTAGAAATAACCTCTTCTAGGGAAGTTATACCGCTTTCTACCTTCTTAATTCCTGATTCATAAAGCGTTTGCATACCTGAGGCTCTGGCTACATCGCGTATTTTCTGGTAAGACGCTCTTTGATTAATTAAATCCTGTATTTCCAATGTAACGGGCATAACTTCAACAATACAAACCCGGCCCTTGTATCCGGCATTATTACACCTGGCGCATCCTTTGGGCCCATAAATAAGTTCAGCCTTAATCGAAGCGCCTTTAAGCTGAGCGCTGGTAGGCTCATAAGCCACCTTACAATCCGGGCATAACCTACGCACAAGCCGTTGAGCAATAATCGCCAACAACGAAGGTGCAAGCATATACGGCTCAATTCCAATATCCATAAGCCGGCTTACCGCCGATGGAGCATCGTTAGTATGCAGGGTACTTAAAACTAAGTGCCCGGTAAGCGCTGAACGGATACAGATCTGCGCGGTTTCCAGGTCCCTAACCTCTCCGACTAACATAATATCCGGATCCTGACGTAAAAAACTACGCAAAGTTGCGGCAAAAGTAAGCCCAATTTCCGGCTTAATCTGCACCTGATTAACCTCATCCATCTTATATTCTACGGGGTCTTCGACTGTAAGAATATTCTTAGTAGGACTTTTTATTTCATTTAAAATAGCATAAAGCGAAGTAGTTTTTCCACTCCCTGTAGGCCCGGTAATTAAGACTAATCCATAGGGCGCAAATATTGCCTTGCGCACATGCTCAAGCTGATTTGTATCAAACCCCATAGAGTTTAAATTCAGCACAACCCCACCACGATCCAAGATCCTTAAAACTGCCTTTTCTCCATAGATCGTCGGAATAATGGAAACGCGGATATCTATAGGCCGCTCATCAATCCTCACTAAAATCGCCCCATCCTGAGGTAGCCTCTTTTCCGCAATATCAAGTTTAGCCAAAATCTTTACACGGGAAACAAGCGGTAAATGCAGATGTTTAGCTGGTGGAGGTATCTCATAAAGCTTGCCATCAATTCTATAGCGTAATGAAATTCTATTTTTAAAAGGTTCAATATGTATATCTGAAGCCCGCTCACCAATTGCCTGCCGAATTATTAAATCTACTAATTTTACAACCGGAGCTTCTTCTGCCCTGGCAATCAACTTATCCAGGCTAAGTTCCTGCCCCATATCCTCACTTACCTGGACAAATGAAGAATCTACATCATAGCTAGATTCAACAGCATCCTTAAGCATTGAGGATTTACCATAAAATTCTTCAATTGCTTTAAAAATATCAGAATGTGTAGCAATCACCGGGTTAATCTCACTACCTGTTAACTTTCTAAGACTATCAATAAGGAGAATATCCAAGGGATCCGCTAAGGCAACTGTTAAAGACCTAAGCATACGCGAAAGAGGCAAAACAGCATTCTTAAAAGCAAAGTCGTGAGGAATAAGGTTCTCTAATCCTTGATCCATTGCCGGCTTAAGCATTCCGGTTCCCAGTGAAAAATAAGGTATATTTAACTGCTTGCCTAAGGCCGCCTGTACCTGCTCTTCTTTAACTATTCCTAACCTGACCAGCACCTCACCTAAACGCCCGCCTTCCTGCCTTTGCGAGTTAATAGCTTTCTCCAGCTGGCTGGCAGTAATAATGCCTTCCCCTATTAAAAATTCACCTAGTCTTGTATAGTTATCTTTTGCCATTAATGCTCTTATCGAACTTATTCATATTAGAATTAATAATATAATCGCGGTTTGAGACTACGGCAACCCCCTGTTCTCTAATTGGCAGTTGGATATTCTGGATTTGAGCCAATTTGACATCCGCCTTATCCTTAACAATATGCGGAGTAATAAAAACTATTAACTCGCGCTCCAGGCCAAGGGTTTGTTCTTTATGTCTAAAGAACATACCCAAAATAGGAATGTCTCCTAATATTGGTAACTTTTTGTTTTCAATCTTTTTATCCTGATGGATAAGCCCACCTAAAATTATGGTTTCCCCATCTTTAACCTTAATAATAGATTTCGTACTTCTTACTTCCACATCTTTCTGCTGATTAGTATCAGTACTTAAGGGACTAATGGACGTGACACTTGATTTTGGATTTACCACCATAGTAATCTCGTTTGCGTCTATATTTATCTGTGGGGTTACCCGAAGGAAAATTCCCGTTCCTTCTTTAGTAAGCAACAATTCAGTTGATCTTTTAAACACACTGGTAATTGTCGGGGTACCACCTTCATTAAAAACTGATGTATCTTCTCTACCCACTATTTCATCTTTTGTAATCGCTATCTCTGCAGTCTCATTATTTAAAGTAAGCAGTTTAGGCCTGGCTAAAAATTTAGTATCAGTTTGTGTTCGTATAAAATCCAACTGCATTTCATAAGTACTACCAGTTGGATTAATTGATAAAGAACCATTGGCCGCATCAAAAATCTTGCTCCAGGAACCATACGGAAAGCCCGTGGCAGCAGTAGCACCGGTAATTATCGCTGTAAAAGGCGTATCGCCAAACTTAAATCCCACTTTATCTACCACATCTTTACTAACATCCAACATTTCAACCTCCAGCATTACCTGCGGCACTGACACATCTAATGATGCAATTACCTGACTAATCACTTTCATTTTCATGGGAGTATCCGTAACAATAATACTATTAGTCCGGAAATCTTCCATAATCGAACCGGCTTTAGAAAGTAATTTTTTAACCGCGCTGGTAATTCCGCCTTCGCCTTCTTCTTTATATTTACTTCGAGCAGTAGTAGTTGTGCTTGCGCTAGCACTAACGTTACCAATAGTTAAATTTTTAGATAATTCATCTTTCATGGATGAGATAGAAACAGTAGCGTTTTTAAGATAAAAAACTTTAGTCACAGTCTCTGTCTCCATCTTCCCCCATTCTTTAACCACAAAAATATTTGCCTCACTGTCTAATTCGTACGAGAGATTGTTTGCGCTGAAAATTTTATCCATCGCCTGGCTCAAAGGGACTTTATCCAAATAAAGAGTAATCTTTCTATCCTGTACCGCTTCAGAAGCGATAAAATTCAATCCCGCCTGAATTGAAAATACCTTTAAAATATCTTTAAGGCTGGCATCTTTATAATCCATAGAAATAGTAACCTGCGTGCCTACAGGTGGAGACTGTTGCTGGGCACTTAACCGCGAAACAAAAAAAGCAAACATTACGAAAAAGAGAACTACGATAGTTACAAATATTTTTTTCATTTAATTCCTCCTTTATGTTTTATCCAGAAAAATCCTTTATATTCCATCCAGAAAAATCCTCGTAAGCGAAGTAATCAAGGGTCCTTCTTGAATTTTCATCTAACAAGATCCCTGTGAGTAGAAGGCACAAGAACCGCCTTATTTACTTCCGCCTTGACTGAATTATGCCCGACGGTTAAATCAAATATCACCCCATTAGAACTCAAAGTAATTCCTTTTTTATCTATACTCAGGATTTCAGCACCCTCGACTACGTCACCAATCGTCAGAACATTACCATTAATAATCGCTTGAGGGGTCTTAACCCCCCAAATTATTCCCTGAACTTTTAGCTTGTCAATATCCAGTGCTGGTTTAATTAAATCCGCATTCTCCTGCGGGACTTCCTTTAATTCTTCTTTTGTTAAATACCCCTTAAAAGGATCGCGCAATTTATCAGCTCTGTATTCCATAACTGGACGCGCAATTACCATTTCAGGTGTAGTTTCTTCTGCTGAAGCAATAAACTTTAAATCAATTACTGCAATTACAGAAAAAACAAATAATATATATTTACATGCTCGACTCATCATTTATAAGTAAGATATAGTGTTAATCTTTAAGCTCACCCCTAAATCAACATTAGCTCCTGCTGCATCTGGATCAGATGCCGTGGAATTAATACTAATTTCCTTAACCAAATAAATATCCTTATAATTTTCAATTTTACTAATAAAATTACCCAAAGCATGGTAACTGGGCGCTTTCAGCGTTATTAAAAATGTAGAACTGATATGGTTATCCAACGTCTCCTCAATATCAGGTTTTATGGAAACGATCTTAACTAAAGTGTTTTTAGCAATACCGGATATTACATCCACAATCGAAGCTAAATCTTTTTTAACAAACATTTTCCTGTATATATCTGTCTTTTTTTCAAGGATAGCAATATCCTCAATAATTTTATTCCTCTTTAGCTCGTTATTTTGCTGTTGAATCAATGAATCTATCTGTTTATTAGTAGATCTATAGAATTGAAGAGCAATGATTAACGCTAAAATAATTACGCCAAAATTTATAATTTTATTTTTATTTCGTTCAATTAAATTATAATCTACCATACTATTTTTTCTCCGGAAAATTCTTGCAGATAATTTTAAAGACTGCTATATTTTTTTTCTCCACAATCTTTCGATCAATAAAACTTATAGCAATTTCTTTAAAATACTTGGAAAATACAGGGTCTTTTTTTAAATTTGTAAGAAAAATATTTACCGACTCAAACTCCTGATCGCCATCCTCAAGGTAGACCCCTCCATTAAGCACAAGCTCCATAGGCACATTCTTACTTTGGCCAAGGTTAAAAGATTCCAACCACACCCCTTTTGGCAAAGCGCGGGGAATTGTGCTAAGCATAGGTGTAACGTACATCTGATTTTTCACTAGATTATCTAAAGCCGCAATTTTTTTCTTGTATTTAGAACTTATGATGGATAGCTCTTCAACACTGTCACTAGCAGGAACAGTGCTAATTTTTACACGCTTATTTTTAATCGCCACCAATTCCTGCTGCGTGGCTTGCGTACGCATTAATCCATAGCCAAAAACAGCTATACACACAATAGCACCTAGAAAAATATATCTTAAATCTAATTTAACCCCCTCGAATAAAGCAAATAGATTCCCCGCAGCAGCCGCACGAGCAACTTTAAGCCTTGAACCAATTAGATTTATTTTAATCTTAATAGACGCAGACTTAAATAAAGCAACAGCAAAACTTTTAACCAAAATCGAAGAATAGCTGGTAGCCTTACCTAAGACTTTTTGAGTCTCGACAAACCTGACTGGAATCGAAAATTCAGTAAAAAGAGTTTTTAATCCCGGGTGGCTTTCTTTATCAGAAATAACAAAAATATTTTTTACCACTTTATCCGGAAACATGCGGTTATAATGATCGAAGGAAATTCGAATTTCATTTATGAATTTATTCTGCTTTTGAATCGGATCTGATTCGACAGCCTGTTCAAATCCTGCGGGTTCTCCCACAAAATCGAAATCACGACTAAACAAAGAAAATCCATTTTCAAAAACCGTAAAGTTTGATTCATCTTCATTATTTGAATCAAAACAAATGCTGGCGATTACCCCGTTATCCCTTAAACCTGCAAGTTTCAAAAAACGTAAAACACTAAATGCTGAATACTCTAAAACATTAATCTTAAGATTAAGTTGTTTGGCAAAAGAAACATAATTAGCAAAAATTTCCTTTTTTATCCCGACAAAAAGAACCAAATTTGTTTTATTCTTTTTATTAAAAAGTACCTGAAAATCAAAAATCAGATCCTCAAGTTTAAAGGGTATATATTTTTTCGCCTCAAAACTAACCCCATTCCTCATTTCGCTCTGCGGAAGCAGTGGAATTTCAAAAGTACGAATAACCAGATCCTGTCCAGAAATACAAAAAGTAGCTTCACTCGCATTTATACGGTAACTGCGAAAAGCGTCTTTAAGCAACGCCATTATTTTTACATCCGTGGGGACTTTCTCTTCCAAATCAAACATTTCCAGTTTAGGGTGCGGCAGGCGAATATTGTTCAAAATCTTCCTGCCGCTGATCTCTACCAGATTAATGTCCTTAGTCCCAAAATATATACCTAAAGAATTCATAAGCTGTCTCCCTTAAGTCGGCGTGTTCGGCGTAGTTGATTCACGCTTCTTAGATCTTAACCAATTATCAATATCCTTACGGTCAAACCTCCAGACTCCTCCCACCTTAATCCCTGAAATCTTACGCTGATTAAGCCAGTTATAAATAGTCTGCTTTTTTAATTTTAGATAATCGGCTAATTCATCAATATCAATCAGTCTTGACATAGGTTTTACTTCCTTTAGCTATAAACTACTACAATGTTAATTAAAACATAACCAACCTATTTTGTCAAGTGTTTTTTTATATATACTTACTTATACTTACTTAATGGGGTTAACAGCGACGTAAAATGATGTATGTTTAAGCATACATTACTAGTATAAACTTACTTACATTATAATAGTTTGTTTAATAGATTTATATCGAAGTGTACAGGTAGTCGGCTGTAGCGGTTATTTTACGAGTGCCAGAAATGCCTGTGCCTGGAGCATACACAGTAATACTCACGCTCTGAATAGAGCTAGGAAGGTCAGGTTCATTAAAATCGCCAGCAGCACTTGCGCCGCTCTTATACATAGTCCTTGTGTATGTTCCTGTAGTAGGCCAGTTGGCATCATTATTTAAGCGCAACTTATCCAACGCATAGATAATCCCGGCTTTAGCTGCATACTGGGCTTGAATCCGACTTACCTGATGATGGGTTAAACGTGATTGATTGGCAATTACTCTTAGGATAACAGTAGCTAGAATTATAAACACTATAGTTACCCCAATAACAATAAAAAGTATTACTCCCTTTTTATCGCGGTTAGGCATCTTTCCTTAAATAAATCCGGTAGTCATTATTCACTTGCACTAAAACAACATGTCCTTCTCTGGCAAGCCAACCTAAACTCATCAAAATATTCTCAGGAGCACGATCAATACCCTTAATTAAATCCTGCAAACTAACCTCTCCTTTTTCATCCAAAAAATGCCAGATTTCACCAGCAGTTATACCTATTTCAATAATCATATCTATCCCTCCATTTAATCCATTCTATAAACATTCAAAAATAAGTCAACTAGTTTTTTTTGAGCACCTTGATTTTAAATATAGCGAAACACCATCGAATATAAAAAATTTGGTTACAAATTTTTTATGGTTATGAGATGGTGTCAGGCTCCTTAAATATTAAAGAATCTTAATCCCCCCGCCGATATTTACCTCCGAGCGGACTCTACCTTCGTATTCTCCCTAATCCAATCAATCCTCTCCTGAACGTACCCCGCCTCTAATACCGATGGCGCTTTCTCAATAATCCGCTTATAAATCTTCAGCGCTTCTTTAAAATTTTCTTTATCTTCATAAAGCTTGGCGACGCGCAAAAGTGAACGTACAAATAACTGCGGAGTCTGCATATAAAGATCAGCGGCCATCAGGTACTGCTGGATTGCCGCCTCAAACTCCGAATTAGCCTCAAGCACTTCAGCTAAACTAAACCGAATATCCGCAACCTGAGCAGGAGTAGCCACCTCGAGGCTCTTAAAATATAATATTTTTGCCTCTGCATAATTTCCAACTTTATAATAAGCCTGAGCAATCCAGGGAAAAAGCGACTTACCTAACTCTGGAGTATCCTTAATTATCTCATTATATTGCACCAATGCCTCTTCGGGCTTTCCTTCTCGGATATAAATATCCGCTAAAGCTACTGCCGCTTGAACTCTTAAATTAGCCCTACCCAGCTTTATTGCCATTCTAAAATTATTCACTGCCTGCTCGAATTTATTCTCATCACTAAAAATTAAGCCTAAAACATAAAACGCATCTGCAATCAACTGGTTATCCGGAAAATCTTTAGCAAGAGAACTAAAATACCTGCGCGCAAGATCTAAATCATTCCTCCGATAATAATACTGTCCCAACCACCACATAATATCCGGAGTAAGTTTAGAGTTTGGATATTTAGCCCGCAGGAGTTTAAACCGAATAACCGCTTCATTTTCCTGGCCCAATTTATAGTAACAATCTGCAATCTCATATTCAACCTTTTGCAGCAACTCAATATCTAGAGAATCCAACTTAGAAGTATCCTTAAAAACACTAAGTGCTTCATTGACCCTTCCTAAACCAATAAACGATGCCCCCAGCATATATAAAGCTTGACCGCGCAATGGACTATCCTTAAATTCATCCCGAAACTTTATAAAAATTTCACAACTTCTAGTATAATCTGCTTGTTGAAAATATGCCGTTCCTAGTGCATACATCGCATCCGAGGAGAGTTTAGATTGTGGATATTTTTTTAGCATATATCTAAAAGAAGTAACCGCTTCATCATAATCTAATCTTTTTAGTTGCATGGAAGCCAGCTGATATTGTGCATAGTCGGCCAAAGGTGAATCCGGATATAATTTTATAATTTTTGCGTAAGTTTCTTCCGCCTTTACAAATTCATCCACATCTTCATAAGCCTGACCTATTTGAAGAAGCAAGTTAATCCGCATAGCCTGATCATTACCTTTTCCGATAATACTATTAAAAACATCCACACTAGAATTAATCTGCCCCTGTTTAATATAAGCTAACCCTAAATTATAACGCAATTTATCAATTAATTCTGACGGCAGGCTCCCTTGGAGCCCTGCTTGATCAATTTTATCCAGACCCTCTTTATAAACATTTATTGCCTGGGAGTATTCGGCTAAATTATAATGAGCATCAGCTTTACCCAAATAAGCCTGAAGAGATATTAGGGGGTCAGTACTTAGGTTGATAAGCTGCTCATATAACTTCTTGGCCTCATAAACCCGGTTAGTTGCAGACATTAACACCGCCTGGCCCAACAAAAGAATATCTAAACTCTTTTTATCCAGACTACTTGATTTTATATCCGCCAATACCTCCTCGGCTTGTTTGTATTTTGTAAGCTTCAGATAAGACCAACCCAAACCCAGCTTTGCTAATGCCTGGACTTTTGGTTCTTTAAAAGCTTGTGCTGACTTAAGGTAATTTTTAGCCGCCTGGTCAAGATTTTCCAGATAATATTCCGACTCCGCTAGATAAAAATATAAGTAAGGTAAACGTAATGTATCATTACCATAAAGCTTAAAGACAGGCTTAATCCTAGTCTTTAATTCAGAATATTCTTTAAGATTATATAGGCATTCGATTAATTTAAAAGCGGCATCCTTACTTTGAGGCTCATGGGGAAACTTTTCAATCAAACTTTTAAAGGTTTGTATAGCTTGATTAAATTTACCTATCTGGGTAAATGACCAGCCTAATGAATAATATGCCGCCGGAACATAGGATGACTGAGGAAAATTATCGATTAATTTCTGATAAAACATGGCTGCTTTTTGGAAATTATTACTCTTAAAATGTACCTCACCCATCCAAAAATAAAGCTCATCCTTAAAACTATCAGACTCCGGGTTATTACTCAAAGACTCAAAAATATTTAGTGCATCCAGGTAGCGACCCTGATAGAAATAACACTCTCCGCTCAACAGAGTTGCCTGCCAAGCCTTAGCTGAATCTTTGTAATTTTTTCGAAATCTTTCCAGCATCCCTAGGCTAACTTCATAAAACCCGTCTTCATATGCCTTCTTGGCCATAAAAAGCAACTCAGTTTCCTTAGAATCCTCATAAGCTATAGCCTTGGAAATAAAAAATAATGTCAAAATCAATACCAAAACACCCCGGGCTTTAGCCTGGAATTTACTCAATATTGATACCCCAGAAATTTTTATTTTCATTTATTAATTAAAACTTCTTTAAGAAATTTGGCAGTATAAGATCTATTGTTTTTTATTAATTCTTCCGGGCTACAGGCAGCAACAACCTCCCCACCCCGATCTCCACCCTCAGGACCTAAATCAATAATATAATCTGCGCATTTAATTACTTCTAGATTATGCTCAACCACTACCACCGTATTTTTACGATCAACCAGTTTCTGCAGCACCGCAATCAGCCTAGCCACATCCGCAAAATGTAAACCTGTAGTCGGTTCATCTAATAAATAAAGCGTCCTGCCGCTGGACCGTTTACATAGCTCTGAAGAAAGTTTAACTCTTTGCGCCTCTCCACCAGAAAGAGTAGTAGCGCTTTGACCAAGTTGAAGATACCCTAAGCCCACATCAAAAAGATACCCCAGAGTATTTTTAATTTTGGGTATATTATTAAAAAGCTCCAAAGCCTCTTCTATCGTTAGATTCAAAACATCGGCAATGGATTTACCTTTATATTTCACCTCTAAAGTCGCCTGATTAAATCTTAAACCTTTACATAAATCACATTTTACATATACATCGGGAAGAAAATGCATTTCAATCTTTTTCATCCCATCGCCTCCGCAGGCCTCGCAACGCCCTCCCTTAACATTAAATGAAAATCTCCCGGGCTTATAACCCCGCAGGCGTGCTTCCGGAAGCTGAGTAAATATATCTCTGATCTGGCCGAATACTCCGGTGTAAGTAACCGGATTAGAACGCGGAGTCCTGCCAATGGGTGACTGGTCAACCACAATTACTTGGTCAATCTCCTGACTACCACTAATGGACTTAAAAACGCCAGGTTTATCTTTAGATTTGTAGATCCGCTGGGCTAAAGCCGGATAAAGAATATCACTGATTAATGTAGATTTACCTGATCCGGATACTCCGGTAACACAGATAAACGTACCCAGAGGAATACGTAAATCAATATTTTTAAGGTTATGTTCACTGGCACCCTTAACCTCAATATACTTATTCATCCGCCAATTACGCCGATTAACCGGTGGTTGTATGCAGAGTTCTTTACGTAAATATTTTGCAGTCAAAGAATTTTGGTTTTTTAAAAGTTCGCTTTTACTTCCGGAAAAGATAACCTCTCCTCCATGCCTACCCGCTCCCGGCCCTAAATCTACAACATAATCCGCAGCCAAAATAGTAGAAGCATCATGCTCCACAACCACCAAAGTATTGCCCATGTCCCGTAATGCCTTTAAAGTCGAAAGCAACTTTTCATTATCCCGCTGATGCAAACCAATACTCGGCTCATCTAAAACATATAAAACCCCAACCAAACCAGAACCCACCTGAGTAGCCAGACGGATCCGCTGTGCCTCTCCTCCGGATAAGGTAGCGCTTTTACGATCTAAAGCCAGATAATCCAAACCCACATTTACGCAAAATTTTAACTTTTGAGTTATCTCCTTTAACGCCTGATAGCTGACTAATTTTTCTTTTTCATTTAACGTCAACTCCGCGAAAAAACCTAGCGCTTCTTTTATGGACATCGCTGTAATTTGCCAAATATTTTTTTGATTAATTCTTACCGATAAACTCTCCTGCTTTAACCTGGCCCCTTTACATACCGGACAAGAAAGAGTAGACATAAACTTACTAATCTCTTCTTTTAAATAATCACTATCGGTTTGATGAAATAATCTTTCTAAATTCGGGATAACTCCTTCAAAAGGTTTATTATTAATTATCTCCTGCGTACCATAAAAAATTGCCTTCTGCACATGCTTAGGTAATTTCTTAAAAGGAGTATCCAAATCAAACTCTAAGCGGTAACTTAGCTCTCGGATAAGCCAACGATAATAAAGGATATATCCCCTGCCACCACGTTTCCACGGAACAAGGGCTCCACCATTAATACTTTTAGTTTTATCCGGGATAATTAAATCCGGGTCAAATTCAAGCTTAGTGCCTAAACCGTTACATTCAGCACAAGCCCCATAAGGAGAATTAAATGAAAAGTTGCGCGGCTGAATTTCTGCATAGCTTATGCCGCAATTTAAACAAGCATATTGTTCACTAAAAATTAAATCTTTATTTATCCCCACACTGATTATAATTGTTCCCGAGCCAGCCTTAAGTGCAGTTTCAACAGAATCTGTGAGCCGTTTAACCGCTTCCGGCTTAATCGACAAACGATCAACAACTACCTCAATATTATGAATTTTATATTTAGCTAATTTTATACTTGCGGGAAGCTCGTAAATCACTCCATCCACTCTGGCGCGTACAAATCCAGATTTCTGTATTTGCAAGAAAATATCCCGATGCTGGCCTTTTTTTCCTTGAATCAATGGAGCCAATATTTGTATATCCTTATTAACATACAGATTCATAACTGTCTGGACTATTTCTTGAGCGCTTTGACTTTGGATGGGTTGACCACATTTATAACAATAAACTTTACCTATTCTGGCAAATAACAGCCTTAAATAATCATAAATTTCGGTTTGTGTGGCAACCGTTGAGCGGGGATTCCCGCCGGCAGAACGCTGTTGGATGGCGATTGCCGGAGACAATCCGGATATAAAATCTACATCGGGTTTCTGCAACTGCTCCAGGAATTGACGGGCATAACTGGAAAGACTTTCCACAAACCTACGCTGGCCTTCGGCATAAATCGTATCAAACGCCAAGCTAGACTTGCCTGATCCGGATAAACCGGTCACGACAATTAATTTATTGCGCGGCAGGACCAAATTAATATTTTTAAGATTGTGTTCTCTTGCACCACGAATAATTATATTTTCACTTTTCATTTAAGTACAGACTACGCATACCTTGTAAAAAATGGGGACGGTTCTATTTTTTTTAGATAAATCTAAGAACAATAGAGCCGTCCCCCATCTTTTCTAACTTACTTCTTTTTCTTCTTGCCGCCTCTTTTCATCTTGGCGCAAGAAACATCACCCTTTTTATCCAAGAAATAAAGATAGCCAACTTTTCTCTTAATTCCACATTTTGCTACCTTCTTGGGGCTACCT
>Ga0247841_10005705_pt1 | contig 19853 bp, 16 predicted proteins | sample LaCruzMarch2015__2_FD_192410 | JGI IMG/M metagenome (GOLD analysis project Ga0247841, IMG submission 192410) | Freshwater microbial communities from meromictic Lake La Cruz, Castile-La Mancha, Spain - LaCruzMarch2015_18m | ecosystem: Environmental > Aquatic > Freshwater > Lake | place: Spain... | reverse complement strand
AAGAAGCGCGGGATCAGGTACGTTCCCGTGGACATCCGCAACGACCAGGACTTCGACCAGATCGGCCCGGTGGACGCCGTGGTGCATCTGGCCGGACTGCTGAGCATCGACGCCGAGGGCTGGACCCCCAAGGACTACTTCCTGTCCAACGCCCTGGGCACCTACAACGTGATGGAGTACTGCCGCAAGCAGAAGGTAGGCACGGTCATCTTCTCCATGACCCACAGCGACATGAACAAAGCGGAGGAGGTCGTCATCACCGAGAACACGCCCCAGCAGTACGGAGGGGTGAAGGAGACCGGAAGCCCGATACCATACATCATCTCCAAGATCGCTGGCCTGAACATCATCAACGTCTACGCCAAGGAGTGCCACATTCGGCAGGTGGTCATGCGCCTCCCGGGCATACGCGGCTTCGGCAGCCAGGACACCCTGCACAACTGCGTCTTCCACCAGTTCATCGAGAAGGCCATCAAGGGAGAGCCGATCGAGATCTGGGGCAAGCACGAGACCAAGCGCGACTTCGTCTACATCAAGGACGTGGTGCAGGCCATCTCCAAAGCCCTGGACAACGAGAACGCCCGGGGGACCTACAACATCGGCATGGGCCAAGGTCTGACGATCTTAGAGGAGGCGGAGGACATCATCGCCGTCTTCTCCGACCCCCGGAAGAAGAGCCCCTTGGTGTTCAGGCCGGACATCAACGAGCTGAGGACCAGGAGCTACATATTCGACTATTCCAAGGCCAAGAAGGACTTCGGGTTCGAGCCCCAATACTCCTACCGCGACGGATTGGCGGACTTCAAGAAGGAGAAGGCGCTGGACAGATTCAAGGAACTTCGGGCCATGAAGATCAAGAGGTTCGAGGCCCTTGATCTGAAGTAGGTCGATTATCTTGATCGACGTCGAACGGATGACGGAGGACACTGGAACGGCCTCCAAGGCCCTGGTCCCTCCACAGCTCTTCAGCTATTGGTGCAAGATATTCGAGTCCGCCGAGTATCGACCATATATCATCTCGTCCAAGCGCGGCGGGAAGACCAAGGAGACCCTCAGCTTCGTCATCGTCGAGAAACCGTTCGGCCGTTTCCTCTTCTCCATGCCCTTCATCGGTTACGGTTGCAGCTTCGACCAGGAGAACCTAGAGGACGCCCGGGCCATAGTCCGATCCCTGGAGGAGCTGGCCCGCAGGGAGGACTGCCTGACCATGTCCATTTCCACCCACCCATTGCAGTCTCTGGACATCGGCCAGGTCTGGGACGCCCCCTACAAGCACCGCAACCACTGCCAGATACTGTCGCTGGACCAGCATCCCCTAGAGGCCATGTCCGGGAAGCGCCGCAAGGCCGTCAAGAACGAGATGCAGTACGTGCCCCGCCGCTCCAACTTCACCATCGACACCGATCCCGACCGGCTCACCTTCGACCGCTGGTACGAGGTCTATCTCAAGCTGTGCGGCGAGCAGCAGACCGTCCCGCAGAAGAAGAGCCTGTTCGAGAAGTACTGGGAGATGTCCCGGGACAAGATCAACTTCTGGACCCTGGGGAACGAGGACGAGGTGGCCGGGGGCATCTTCTTCGCCCGCGGCCGGGGCATAGTGGATTACAATACCAGCGCCTTCGACAGCAAGTACAAGGACCTCTGCTGCACCACCTACGTCCTGGGGGATTACTTCGACAGGCTCATCTCCGAGGGAGTGCGGTACTTCAACATGCAGTCCAGCAAGAAGTTCGAGGACGGGACGTACAGGTATAAGGAGAGGTGGGGGGGCAAACTGTACTGGCACGACATAGTCTCCAAGAGCCTGGCGGACCTGGACACCGTCACCAGCATTCCTTTGGAAAAGATAATGAAGGAGCTGCCCGGGTGCTACGTGCTTCCGTACTCGCTTTGGCAGCAGAAGGATAAAGGCTCCGGGGGGGCATGAACGGTAGGAAGTGCCTGACCATGGATGACATCCTGATAACCCTGGACGTGGACTGGGCCCCGGACTTCATCATTCGGGACGTGGCCGAGCTGTTGCGGTCGGCCGGGGTGCGGTCGACCTGGTTCGCTACTCACGAGAGCGAGGCCATCAGGGAGTTGGAAAAGGACCCTCTGTTCGAGATAGGCATCCACCCGGCCTCCTACACCACCGACGGCATGAAGGATTCCATGAGGGAGATGAAGCGGCTCTTCCCGCAGGCGGATTCATTGCGCACGCACGGCCTGTTCCATTCCAGCATCCTGAGGCACGCCGAGACCGTGGACCACGGCATCCGCATAGACAGCTCCACGTATCTGCGGGAGATGCCCCACATCTCGCCGTTCTATACCTATTACGATTCCAAGCCCCTGCTCAGCGTTCCCTTCTTCTGGACCGAGGACGGGGAGATGTACGCCCCGGGATCGTCCTTCCAGGCCGAAAGGATAGTTGAGGTCCCGGGCCTGAAGGTCCTGGACTATCACCCGGTGCACATCTGGCTGAACTCCCGGACCATGGACCGGTACAACGGGCTCAAGGCCAAGCTGGGTCCTCCGACCAAATGGACGGAGAAGGATCTGGCCGGCGGCCGGCCGGAGGAAGGGGCGCGCGGAGCGGGAGACCACTTCAAGGACATGTTGGAGATCTGCCGCCAGCGGGGCTCCATGACCTTGAAGGAACTGGCGGAAAGGATGGATTAGATGGACGAGCACGTCAGATCCCAGAGGACCGAGAAGGCCGCCCGCAGGATAATCGAGCTGCTGGAACTGGACCTGAAGGGTCTGACGGTCTATACGGAACTGGGTTCGGGCAATTACGCCTGGACCCCCATCATCGCCGCCCTGGCCGACGCTGACAAGGTCTACGCCTTCGCTCGAACGTCCAGATATGGGACCGTGGAGGAAAACGTTCAGAACCTGGACAAGATCACCAGATCTCTGGAATTAGAGGATGTGAGGTCGAAGATAGAGGTGGTCACCGATCGCCTGGGCAAGCACGTGGCCTCGGCGGACATCATCACCAATTCAGGTCTCCTGAGACCTATCGACGGTCAGATGATAGGTCTCATGAAGAGCACCGCCGTGGTGCCCCTAATGTACGAGACGTGGGAGTTCCGCAGGCCGGACATCGACCTGAAAGAATGTGCTTCAAAGGGGATACCGGTCCTGGGCACCAAAGAAACGGCGCCACCATTGGACATGATGAGGTACGGCGGGTTCCTGATGAGCAAGCTCATGTTCGAATGCGGCCTGGAGGTCCACATGGACCGTATATTGGTCGTGGGAAAGGGCCGCCTGGCCACCAACATCGCCAGGTTCCTGAGCTCCAACGGCATCAGGTTCCATCATCACAGGTCCGGACCGACCGGTCAACTTGATTTCGGTGACTGGGACGCCATCGTGGTGGCGGAGTTCGATGACGACGACGTGGTCATCGGCCCCGGCGGGGTCATCGACCCGCATCAGCTCGCCAAGCAGAACCGGAGCGTGCAGATCATACAGATCTGCGGCACCATCGATGAGCCGCTGATAAGGAAGCTTGGCTTGTCGCTGCACCCAGACCAGACGCGGCCCGGGTTCATGACCGCCAGCGCGGACTTTCTGGGGCCCAAGGCCACCATCGAGCTGAACGCCGCGGGTCTGAAGGTCGGCGAGATAATGAGCCGCTACCGTAAAGAACACGATTACGAAGAGACCATGGCGCTCAGCATGAAGCACGAGATCGTGGATGGTTGGTAGGCGAAGAAAGGATGGCGGTTCAATTGGCCAGCAGGGACGAATAGAATTCCTCCCATTCGCCCATTATCTTTTCGTTCGATGCCACTTCCCTGATGTAGTCCAGTCCTCTTTCGGACATCTGAGCATGCGTTCGCTCGTCCAACAATCCGATGATGGCCTCGGCCAGGGAGTCGGGGTTTCGATGTATGTAGGTGGCGAATGGACGCTCGGGATCGGCCGTCATTTCTGAGACAGGAATGACCACCGGAGTGCCGCATGCCATGGCTTCCATGGCCGTCGCCCCAAGCCCAGGGTATCGGTCCAGTTCGTCACCTATACGGTTTTCCGAGGAGAACGTGTCGATAAAGACGCTGGATGTAGCTAAATAGCTGGGCATGAGCACGTGTTCGACCTGGCCGACGAAGATCACATTGCCCTGTACACCTAAGGTATATGCCAGGTCCTTCAAGGCTTGCTCATCATTATTGACCAGATATATCAGCATAAGTTTGGTGTCTGGAAACTTGTGTACCACCTTCGGCATGGCTCTGATGATCGTTTCAACCCCTCCTCTGGCGGTGAGTACACGAGTGCATATTAGAAGAGGGTCTGGAATGGTTACCAGGCTTGGTAGGTTTTCGACCGCTCGGATCGGACTGAACATTTCCATGTCAGTTCCGACGATCCTTTTTCGTAAAATATTATCGAACCCTATCTCTGCCAGCCTTTCAACCAGTACCCTGTCATAAGCTGATGTGTAATCCGCCCTTCTTAAGGCGAACTTCAGAGGCAATCTCTTTAGGAAGCTGTATGAGTCCGCGGTTATGTCACTGCCCCAGGAAGAGATTATGAACGGATGCCGACCGGACATCGCCCCCATCATGCCATAGCTGGACGCGTAATGGGAATGAACGATATCTGGATCGAGCTGTCTGACGATTTTCCTGCAGCGCATCGCCTTTCTAAATAATGCGAACGCTCCATGCCCGCCACCTAAATAATGTATCTGTACACCCGGTATCTCCACTTCCTGGTCAGTGAGAAGATGGACCTCATGCCTATTCGAGAACCACCTGGCCCACTTGAGCATATGAATGGACTTCGCGTTGCCGACAAAACAGATCCTCATGCCCAATCCCGCGTATTGTCGGTGTATTATCCACGACCATTAATATTTTACTGCTGCGGCCAGTAATAGAACCTTTTTAGTCATCTTGTTGTATAATACGATGAACGGACCAGAGGTTCGTGAATCCCTTACCATAATCTGTGGATTTTCAACCGCTGACGATGAACAAGAGATCTTTGGTTGCAGAAGAGATGTTTGATGATCGAATGTTATCGATTTGGTGGGACCTTATAATTATTATATTTTATATTTTATTTTATCTATAACCAATAAGTCAATTAATATGGTATCCAAATCTACCCCTATGGCAAGAAGGATCGTTGTCCTTGATTCCCACCAATTCAACGACAATCGAATCTCTAAGCACATCAGCACCGTCCGGGAAAGATATGACATCTTCCGCATGAACGTTAATTTCTATAAAGACAGGACGACGACCGGCCTCGACCTACAAAATGTCCAGATCATCGATTTCGTTCCAACTTCAAAACCTTATCTGAACGGTGCGCTGTTCACCATAAGTACCCTGTTCGGAGGATGCGCGCGGAGAGCTGAGATATCCCTTAAAAAAACATTCATCAAGAACGACGACGTGATCATATTCCACGTACACGACCCTTACATGCTGGGGCTGGCCAAGAAATTAAAAAAGCGTTTTCAGCGCTCCCGGATTGTCTACGACCGCCATGAATACTATGATGCCTGGAACTATGGAATAGGATTCTCGATCCCTCATCTCTTCGAGAGACAGTTCGGAAGGCAAGTGGATGAGATAATATTCGTAAGTAATAATATGGAAAAGATGCCAGAGGCTTTTCGGAATAAGAAAATCACCGTCGTGCCCAACTACCCTCTGTGCTCTCTGTTTTCTAAAGAGGTGGTGACCGAAAAGATAGGATCGTTCGTATTAGGCGAGGAAGTGGTCATCGCCTACATAGGCACGCTCAACCTTGATTTCGATAGGGATACCAGCCTCATGTTCAAGATAATGGATAAATTGATGCGGCGAGATCTGAAAATAAAATTCGTTATTGCTGGTCGGATCTATGGTGATGAGATACCAAAGATCATTCGTGCGATGCAAGCGGAATTCGGGGATAGGATCGTATATCTCGGCGAGATCCCGATGCCCGAGGTTGCCAAACAGGCACAACAAGCCCATCTGGGTTTTTTATTGATTCGACCAGAAAGCCCTGTTTGGTCGGATAGTAGACCTTTGTCCGCAAATAAGGTCTATGAATATCTAATGGGCGGCACCATACCGGTCATTAGGGCTGTAATCGAGGACCGGGAAAAAATTGAAAAATGCTCCCTCATTTTCGATGAGCAATCCAGTTTGGACGATATTTGTAATCGTATGCTCGCGCTAATTGGTGATCGAGATAGGATGAAAAGGATGATGGGGGAATGCTACGATGCGGGTCAGGATTTCTCCTGGGAGAAGGTGTCCCCCCGTTACCTGGAGTGCTACGAACGGGTCTTCAGCCTCTTGGAACAAGGCAACCAATGATAAATGTGGAACTGTATTTCGGGTGAAATGAAAGTCCTGTCCATCGTCGGCGCCCGGCCGCAGTTCGTCAAGGTCTCTCCGGTGCACAAGGCCGTGTCGAAAAGGCACGAACATAAGATACTGCACACCGGTCAGCATTATGACTACCAGATGTCCCAGGTGTTCTTCGAGGAGCTGAACATCCCGACCCCGGATTACTACCTGGGTGTCGGTTCCGGGAGACATGGGGAGCAAACGGGCAAGATGCTGATGGCCATCGAGGAGATCCTGATGAAGGACCGACCGGACATGGTGCTGGTCTACGGGGACACCAATTCCACTTTGGCCGGGGCCTTGGCGGCGACCAAGTTGAACATTCCCATAGGCCACATCGAGGCCGGCCTGCGCTCCTTCCGGCGCGGCATGCCCGAGGAGATCAACCGCGTGCTGACCGATCACATCTCGACCCTACTATTCTGCCCCAGCCAGGTGTCCGTGGACCATCTTGCCCAGGAGGGCGTCACCAGCGGCGTGCACGCGGTGGGCGACACCATGACCGAGGTGCTCCTGGAGATCGGGGACCGTCTCAGGGACGATGCCCTGGTCAAATTGGGGGTGGAGAGAGGGAAGTACATACTGTGCACCATCCACCGCCAGGAGAACGCGGACGACCGGAAGAACATGGAGGAGATAATCGGAGCCATGCTAAGCTTCGGAGAGACGTTCGTGCTGCCGCTACACCCCCGCACGCGCAAGAACCTGGCCGGCTGGGGCATGCTGAAGGGGCTGGAGGAGGCAGATAACGTGGTCCTGACCGAACCTCAGAACTTCATGGCCTTCACCGCTTTAGAGAAGAACGCTCGCAAGATCATGACCGATTCCGGGGGAGTGCAGAAGGAGGCCTACTTCTTCGACGTGCCATGCGTGACGGTAAGGGACGAGACGGAGTGGGTGGAAACGCTGGAGGACGGCTGGAACGTGCTGATGGGCGCTCATCGGGACCGGATCGCCGAAGCTCTGCGGCGGGACCGTCCGATAAGGCAGCGCACGGTTAGCTACGGCGACGAGAAGGTCTCCCAGCGCATAGTGGACATCCTTGAACGGACCATGCAATGAGCCTTGCCAGCGCCCCCGGTCATGATATTTTAAGAACTTAGATACGAAGAATGATTATTATCATCGAAGTCGCTTAGGAGGACTTAACATGAAGCTGATGGCCAAGTACTATTCCATCGTCGATTGCCAGATCGGTGAGGACACCATCGTGCGCGATTACGTCAACCTCTACGGTTGCAAGATCGGCAACGAGTGCCGCATCGCCGCCTTCGTGGAGATACAGCGCGGCGTCACCATCGGCGACTGCTGCAAGATAGAGGCCTTCGCCTTCATTCCCTCCTGGGGCAACATCGAGGACGAGGTCTTCGTCGGGCCTCGGGCGACCTTCACCAACGACCTGCACCCGCACGCCGTTGGCGACTGGAGCATTACGCCGACCGTGGTCAAGAAAGGCGCCTCCGTCGGCGCCGGAGCGGTGATCGTCTGCGGGGTGACCATCGGGGAAGGAGCCACAGTAGGAGCTGGTGCGGTGGTGACCAAGGACGTCGCCCCGGGAACCACGGTGGTCGGCAACCCGGCCAGACCGGTCAAGATTAAGTGATGGTCCGTTATTCGGCGGTCGAATGTCTTTTAACCAAGTCCATTGATTCCCCTTTCATGCTCGGGAGAACCGTGGCCGTGGTCGGTCTTGGCTATGTAGGACTGCCGCCGGCCTGCTCGTTCGCGGCAGCGGGGTTCGATACCTACGGGAACGACATAGACGCCGCTAAGGTGGATAAGATAAACCGCGGTGTGAACCCCATCGAGGGGCGCGAGCCGGGACTCGGTGAGCTGTTGAACGAGGTGCACGGTAAGGGTTTGCTGCACGCTGACCTCGACCCGTCCATTCTGAGCAAGGCAGACGCCATCTTCGTTTCCGTCGATTCGCCGGTGGATGAGAACAAGAACCCGAACCTCAAAGCCCTGCGGGGCGCGGTGACCAGTATCGCCAAGAACATGAAGAAGGGTGCCCTGATCTCCATCGAGTCGACCATACCTCCGGGGACCATGGACAACGTGGTCATCCCCTTGATACGGGAACTACGAGAGTTCGAACCGGGGCGGGATTATCTGCTGGTCCACTGTCCGGAAAGGGTCATGCCTGGACGTCTTCTCCGCAACATCAAGGAGTACGACCGGATAATGGGAGCGTTCGACGGATCGTCCGCAAAGACCGGGGCGGAGTACTACAAGAGGATCGTGGACGGGCAGATACATACCACGTCCCTCATCAACGCCGAGATAACCAAGACCGCGGAGAACGCCTATCGCGACGTGCAGATCGCATTCGCCAATGAGGTGGCGCTGTTCTGCGAGGAGATGGGCGCGAACGTCTTCGAGGTGCGGAAACTGGTGAACACCTGTCCCTTCCGGGACATGCACATTCCCGGGTCCGGTGTCGGCGGATATTGTCTGCCGAAGGACCCCTGGCTTCTGCTTAGCGCGGCCAAGAACTCCAAGAAGGAGGTGATACCCGCCGCCCGGAAGATGAACGATTACATGCCGCTGCATATGATAGGGCTGGTCTGGAAGGCTTTGGAGCAAAAGGGGGTGAAGGACCGGGCCAGGATAGCCATCATGGGACTGAGCTTCCTGCGGGATTCCGACGATACGCGCAACTCGCCCAGCCTGGTCATTATAAATGGATTGATGGAGAACCACGACCTGATCGTGCACGATCCCTTCGTCCAGAAACCGTACCAGGTGGAGATGGTCCGGGACATGGACACCGCTTTACAGGGCGCGGACTGCGCTGTTTTCGTTACCGATCACTCCTGCTACAAGGACCTGGACCTGATCAAGATGAAGCAATTGATGCGCACGCCGATTATCGTCGACGGCCGCAACATCTTCGATGGCGAAAAATGCCGCAAGCTGGGCTTCAGCTACAAAGGCCTGGGAAAAGGTTAGTCGTCAGACCTCGACCTTCTCCTTGCCCTTGCTCTTCAGCGACCTGAGCGCGGCCTCGCACACTTTCAGATTGGCCACGGCGTCCCGTCCGCTTATGGGCGTATCCTGCTTCGCCTCCGCCGCCTTCAGGAAGTTCTCCAGCTCCACCTTGAGCGGCTCCTCCTTCTTCACGGCGATGCGGTGCACGTCCAGGTCCAAGGATAGGTTGAACAGGTTGCCGGGGTCCAGGTCCTTTATGGAGCTGGAGGATATCTCCATGGACTGGTCGATGTAATCGGCCTGCACGAAGGCCTCGCTGCAAGTTAAAGACAACTTGCGCACCTTCATGGGCGTGAGCCAGTTGACCTCGATGAAACCGAGGCCGCCGTCCTCGAACTCCAGGAGAAGGTTGGCGTAGTCCTCGCAGGACTTGGCGTTGTACGAACCGCCTAAGGCGTATACCGACCGCACCTCGGAGCCCTTGATGTGGCGGAGCACGTCCACGTCGTGAATGCCCAGGTCCATTATGACGCCTACGTCCCTGATGCGGGCGGGGAAGGACGACACGCGACGGGAGGCGATGGAGATGACGTCCCCGAAGCGCTTGGCCTTGACCATGCTGCGCAGATTTCCTACCAAGGGGTTGCACCTCTCGATGAACCCAGAGGCCAAGGTCACCTTGGCCTTCTCCGCCAATTCCACCAACTCGGCGGCCGTGGAGCTCTGGCCGGTGAAGGGTTTCTCCACCAGGATGTTGATTCCTTGTTCGATGGCCATCTTGGCCACCTTGAAATGCTCGGAGGTCGGAGTGCAGATGCTGACCGCGTCGACCTCCTTGAACAGCTCCTGGGGGGAGGCGAAAGACCTCACACCAAACTTCTCCGCCACCGATCTGGACGACTCCTGCATGACGTCCGTGACCCCTACCAGTTCAGCTATCTCCGAATAGACCCGGACATGGTTCTTGCCCATGGACCCGACACCTATGACTCCCACGCGCATGAGTAGACTGAACGGTCACCTGTGAAATATTAATTTGCATGGCACCACGACAAAACTATCTAATAATCCCCTGGGAATGCCAGACCACCGTCCTTCTTGATGAAGAAAAGGAACTGATATCATGGATGACATACCGCAGGCCAAACCGATAATGGACCAGGAAATGATCGAAGCTGCCGCTCACGCCCTGGGCAGCGAGCGCTTGGTCATGGGGGAGAGCGTCTTCAAGTTCGAGGAAGCCTTCGCCAGGTACATCGGTGTGAAGCGGGCGGTCACGATATCTTCTGGCACGGATGCCCTCGTATTGGCGTTGCTGGCCCTTGATGTTGAGGGAAAAGAGGTCATCACCACCCCCTTCTCTTTCATCGCCACCGCCAACACCGTCCATCATGCTCACGGTCAGGTCAGGTTCTGCGACGTGCGGGCGGACGACTACAACCTGGACGTTTCGAAGATCGGCGGAGCGATGCGCAAGAATACCAGGGCTATAATGCCGGTGCATCTTTTCGGCCACCCCTGCGACATGAAGGAGATGAACGATCTGGCGGAGGAGAAAGGGCTGAAGGTCATCGAGGACGCCTGCCAGGCTCATGGCGCCGCCTACAGAGGGAAGAAGGCGGGCGGTCTGGGGGACGTGGGATGTTTCTCCTTCTACCCCACCAAGAACATGACCGTCGGGGGGGACGGGGGCATGGTGACCACGGATGATGATGATTTAGCGAACTTGGTGGCCAAGCTGCGGGACTGCGGCCGAACCACCCGCTACTCACATGACGTCCTGGGGTTCACTTCTCGGTTGAACACCTCCAACGCCGCCATCGGCCTGGTGCAGTTGAAACGCCTGGACGGATGGAACGAACGCCGCCGGGCCATCGCCAAGAGGTATCAGGCCAAGCTGAAAGGAGTAGCCGGAGTGGAGCTCCCTCCGAAATCCGATGAGGTCAAGGAGCCGGTCTACCATTGCTATGCCGTGCGGGCGGAACGTAGGGACGACCTGGCCAAATATTTGGCCGACAGGAAGATCGCCACCGCCGTGCATTATCCCATCCCGATACACCTGCAGCCGGCTTATGTAGGCAAGATAGCTCAGCACGAAGGGGACCTGCCGGTCAGCGAGATGCTGTCCCAGAAGATACTTTCCCTGCCCATATTCCCGTCCATGACCGACGAGCAGGTGGACCGAGTGTGCGAGACGGTGAAATTATTCTTCAGGTGATGTGACCGGTCTATATTGGCCCTGCATTGGATGGTCGTCTGGTAAAATTTTTTGACCTCGACGGTCAATCAATTAAAATATCCTTATAATAATTTGCAGGACATGCCGAGAAGGATATTCATCGTCGCCCAGAACTACCCCCCGGATATCATAGGGGGAGCGACGAGGAACGTGGACATGGCCAAGCTTATGTCCCAGTTCGGCAGCGAGGTGGTGGTCATCGCCAATCACCCTTCCTATCCGTTCGGGCATTTCAGGAAGTGCTTCCGGCCGTACAAGCGTACGGTGGAGGACGGCATCACCGTCTACCGGATATGGACCTTCCAGCCGAACAACGCCCCTTCCGCGGTGAGCCGGGCGATGTATCACGCGCTCTATTCCCTGAACGCCCTGCTATTCTCCCTGGTCCTGGTCAAGAAGGACGATGTCATCATATCCTCGATACCCCCAGACACCAATGTGCTGGTCGGCCATCTGGTAAAGAAGGTCGTGGGCTGCCGCTGGGCCTTGGATGTTCGGGACTTGTGGCAGGAGGCGGCTGCTGACCTGGGCTTCATTGGTGAAAAGGGTTTCATGTACCGATTGATGACCAGATACAAGAGGACGGCATACCTGGAAGTTGATGTCTTTGGATACGTGAACGAGAATATCCAGGACGTCCTGAAAAACAATTACGGCGCCGCGGCACCGATGGTCCATCACCCTAATGGCGTGGACCTTTCCATCTTCAAACCAACGGAGGGGCTGAAGGACTGCTCCCTCATCTACGTCTCCAATTTCGGCTACTCCAATGATGTGGACCAGCTACTGAGGACCATCGAGGAGATGTCGGAGGACCTGAACTTTAAAATTGACGTGCTCGGGGAAGGGGAGAGAAAGGCCGAGGCGGAAAATCTCATTCGGGAAAAGGACGTGAAGAACGTTCGTCTGTTGGGGATGATTCCGCGGAAGGAAGTGCCGAAACATCTCAGTAGGGCCGCGGCCGGGCTGATACTCCTGAACCCCAAGGAAGCCTGGAATTTCGCCATCCCTATCAAGGCCATCGAATACATGGCCGCCGGTCTGCCAGTGATCGGCATAGGCGGAGAGGGGACAAAGCAGTTCTTCGAGGAAAACGCCTGTGGCAAAATATTCTCGTCTGAACAGTTCCCGGAGTTCATCGATTTCCTGCACCATCTGGATCAAAATGAGGCGGAGCTACGGAAGATGGGAGCCAACGGCCGACGTTGCGCTGAACGGTTATTCGACAAGCGGACGATCACCGAGAGATTCTGGCATTCGGTGAACGATTGATCAGCGCCCTTCCCGAATGGACCGTTCCACGTTTCGCATCAGCACACCTAATGAATTAAGCATGAGAGCGGCGAAGGTCAGGAACACTCCGAGACTCAAGATAACTATTCCGACGATCCCCTGGGTGACCAGGGTCCAATCGAAGAGGACATATATCTCCATGAAAGTGGCCAAACAGACTATGAATCCCGCCACCAGGAAGATCAGCCCGGGTGTGCCGAACATGATCAGAGGCCGGCGGTAACCGATATAGGCCACCACCCCGCCGAGCACGGAAAAACCGTGCTTCAGAGGTTTCTGTTTGTGCCCATCAGGCACGTCGTAACGCACCGTGGTCGGAACCTCGGTGATCTTCAAGCCTATGTCGCTGAAGTAAGCGATCATGTCCGATTCGATGTTGTAACGTTCGGAGTTGAAGTTGGTGCTGTTAATGGCCTTTAATGAAAGAGCCCGATATCCGGACTGGGAATCCGTTATATTGGCCGTCGACCCCACACTGGTGGCCTTGTTCAGGACCTTTTGGCCAGCCCGCCGGTGCTGGGGGGTGTCCGTGGAGCTGTTATGTAAGTAACGGGAACCGATGACCATATCGACCTCTCCGTTTAGGATCTGGGCTGCGACGGCCGGGATAAGTTCCGGGTCCATCTGACCGTCGCCATCGATGGTGATGGTGCATTTGGGGGAGAGCTCCCTAGCCCTTTGGAACCCGGTCATCAGGGCAGCGGCCTTTCCCTTGTTCACCTCATGGCTGATGACCTCCGCCCCAGCTAGTGTCGCCACCTCTCGCGTTCGGTCGGGCGAACCGTCGTCAATCACGATTACCTTAGAAGCGTGCTTCTTGGCTAGCATGACCACCGTGGCTATGGTGAGCTCTTCCCGGTAGGCCGGGACCAGCACCAATATGTCATCGTTAGGCTTCATGACGATGCTCTTGATGATTTTTTCACTATTTACGATTATCACCGTTCGTCTGGTGATGAAAAATCAGTTGACGGTCATCATCAATTTCAGGCTTGGCAGTTCCTTGTTCACGTACATTACCACCCTCCAGCTGAATTCGGTCTTCGCTAGGTCCAAGGAATGGTCCAGGGGTGTTGTCACCGGTTCGGCCGGGGCACCGTCCGTGAACAATAGTATCAGAACAGTGAAATTGCCAGGAACGATCATGTTAAATTCGATGTTCTTTTCATACTGGGGCACCCAATCCTCGTCCAGCTTGTACTCCACATCCTCCAGGACCACGGTGAACCCATTCAGGTAGTACATCTGAGTGACATTGACCGCCATATCGATGAAGGTGTAGTTGACCAACCATACCTCGACCGTATAGTTTACGGTCCGGCCCTCGTGATTGGCTATACCAACGATGATGGACGCCTCTTCACTAACGTTCAGATCTCGAGGGTAATCGTATGCCTGTCCCTGCTCGTTCAGGACGTAGAACTCGGTGAACTGCTCGTGCTGCACGCCGGTCAGCACGTACCAACCTACGGAGAGCATGGAGATGATGCAGATGATGGAGATGACCACGGTCCATCGTTCCTTGCTGGCCATGTCCCTGAACCAGCCCCCTAACTTCTTCTTTGAGGACGTCTCGTCAAGACCTTCTTCCATGCGCTCCCAAGTAAAAATTAAGAGTATTTAATGTATTGTCCCTAAGCTCTCTGGCATGATAGATGATGGCATCAATTTTTCAACCGCCACCGCTAAATAAGATGAGAGGGATAAACGCGAAGTACGATTCCCAGACGAGGATATCAGATGACAGAAGTATCACAGGACGAGGAGGAGTGGCGGTTCGTCAACGATTGGCCCCTCCCCCGCTTCATAATGTTGAATGTCGCCCTGGTACTGCTATTGAACATCTACGCCTTCGCTCGGACCTGGTTCGGTTCCCCATTGGTAGCCGATATAGGCTACTTTTTAGTGCCCTTATTGATCTTCATCCCTGGAGCCGGTCTCATGCGCATCCTGAGGATGCACGGGCATGGCATGTCCCGGTCGGCCATGTATTCCTTGGCCTTCTCCCTGCTCCTGCTGATGTTCGTAGGATTCGGGCTTAACCTGCTTCATTACGCCGATATCATGGAAGCGCCGTTGACCCAGATCCCGATCGTGACCGCCACCTCTCTGTGCTTGGTGGCCATCACCGTCCTGGCGGCCTGGAGGGATAGGAACTATTCGACATCCATCTCCTGGGGTAAGCTGAAATCCAGGGTTTTCCCCATGGTGGCTCTGGCGTTAATACCTCCGTTCGTCACCGTCATCGGCACCTCCCTGACCGGGTTCCAGGACGAAAGGACCCTCCTCTGGCTGGCAGTAACGATCATGTGCCTGATGCCATTGGCGGTGCTGAGCCACCGTTGGAAGAGCTACGACCTGCTCATCGTCAGCCTCTCGGTGTCACTGCTACTGCAAAGGGTGCTGATGACCAACTTCCTGATGGGGTATGACGTGTTCTCGGAGTACGCTGCCGGCCGTATCACCACAGAAAGGGGCTGGTGGGACATCTTCGAGTACGCGGCCATGGCCGGTTCGACCGCCAATACCTCGTTGAGCGTGGTTACTTTGGGCCCAATGCTCACCCAGCTCACCGGGATAAGCACCCTGGACCTGCTCAAGGTGGTATATCCCTTCATCTTCTGCTTCATCGCCCTGGGGATCTTTAAGGTCGTACAATCGCAACTGGGAACGGTCCCCGCCTACCTGGGCACTTCCCTGCTGGTCGGTTACATCTCATATTACAACTTGCTGTCGCAGATGGCCAAGCAGGAGGTCGCTGAGATCTTCCTGGTGGTCCTGTTACTGGTCTTCACCGATTCGCTGCTCTCTCGTCGCAAGAAGCAGCTCATGGTCGCCCTGTGCCTGGTCGGCGTCATCGTCTCCCATTACGGCATGGCCTACATCACCATGGGCTTCGTGGGTGGGTTGGTGTTCCTGAACATCCTGGCGGTTCTGTGGCGCAATTGGCGGTCACGTAAAGGAGCCTTGAGCTGGATCGTTCCGGCGATACGCGATTGGTGGGCGGAGCAGAGACGGGTACAGGTTGTCAGCATCGCCCTTCTGCTGTTTTATGCGACGCTCTTCTTCGCCTGGTACGCCGTCACCGGATCAGGGATCATGCTAGGTTATATCAAGTCCAGCGGGGCCTACGTGCCCAGCTCCTCCACCAGCACCTGGACCATATCTCAGTTCGACGCCCTGGAATACCTGTTGATCAATTACAGCACCCCGGTGCACAATCTAGAGAAGTACCTGGTCTTGGGTGCCCAGATCTTGGTCATCATCGGATTGATCTATGTGTATTTGCACCGTGAGGACCTGTTCGGCCGCAAGATCAATCAGGACTACCTGAACATGGGCATACTGGCGTCGATGCTGTTGATCGCCTGCTACGTGGTACCTAAGCTCTCCGCCATGCTCTACTACGGCCGCTTCTTCCATTTGGTCTTCCTGTTCCTGTGCGGATTCCTGATATTCGGCTTCATCGCCCTCCATAGCTTGGTCACGGGACTGCGACCGAAATGGAGGAAGGTAAACGTAAATTCCAGAGCCATCATAGCTGTATGCGCCGTCTTTGTGATGGTGTTCATGGCCTTCAACACTAGTCTGGTGTACACTACTACTAACGATTACAGCAACTCCTTCTCTCTGGACGAGTCGTCCAGTTGGGCCATCTACTCCGATACGGACGTGCAGGGAGCCAAATGGGTCTCGCTCGACCTGCATCGTGGCGGCAGGGTCATCCAGGCCGACCAGCACCGGTTCACGATATTCATCGGGGAATCAGTTCCCAGTAGCAAATTGATGTACCAATGGAAGGCAGGCAACACTGACAGTCTGGTCTATTTGTCCACCTGGAACAATGAGTACGGTTACGTCTACCCGATCAACACCGTGGGAGCCACACCGACCTATACTCCGATGAGCGAGGTGCTCGATCAGGTTGAAGGCAAATACGATGTCGTGTACTCCACAGGCGGGACCACCATCATCATCTACGTTCCGCCCTCGCAGCCGGTCACCAACCCACCTGGTCCGGACTTTTTCGAATATGAGAGCACGCCCTTCTACTTCTTGGGAGCAACATTGGTAGCTCTGGTAGCCCTGCTCATGACCGGTCTGCTCATCAGACGCCGTTATAAATAAGCGATGAAAATCATAAAAGGATATAACGACATGTCCAGGGTCTGTTGGTGGCGGGGAAGATGAAGACCCTAGGCGTTTTCAAGGAGCAGTTCCTTCAGTTCAAGCTCATCCGTTCTCTGGCCAGGTCCGATTTCCGCACTCGTTATGTCGGTTCCTATTACGGACTGTTATGGGAGATATTACAGCCCCTGAGCCTGATATTCCTATTCTGGTTCGTGTTCGAGTTCGCCCTGGGAATCACCACTGTGGAGGGCGTTCCCTTCGTGCTGTGGTTCATAATCGGCCTCATCCCCTGGTTCTTCTTCTCCGACGCCTGGTCCAATGCCACGAACGCATTGACCCAGTATTCCTTCCTGGTGAAGAAGATGGTCTTTAAAGTGGAAATTCTACCTACTGTCAAGATCATATCCTCGCTGTTGACCAGCGTCATCTTCCACGTCATACTGGTCGTCTTCCTGATCATCTACGGCGAGGGCGCACACCTATCCTCCATTGCCATCCTTTACTACCTCCTGTGCACCTTCGTGCTGGTTTGGGGATTGAGCCTACTCACTTCCTCCATCGTGGTCTTCTTCAAGGACATGCGCCAGCTGTTGACCATCATACTTCAGTTCGGTATCTATCTGACACCGATCCTTTGGTCGCAGAACGCAATACCAGAAGAATTTCACTGGCTGATGATCATCAATCCCATGGCCTACGTGGTCGATGGGTACCGTGCCTCGATCTTCGGCGAGCTCTCCTTCGACCCGCTCGCTACTGCCATATTCTGGGCCATGACCATTGTGATACTGATCGTCGGGAGCATCGTCTTCCAGAAGCTGAGGCCGCACCTGGCGGACGTACTGTGAGGTGAACTGATGGACCACGAGGTTATTTCCATTAAGGGGGTGGGGAAGGTCTATCGGCTTTACAAGAAGCCGTCGGACCGGGCCAAGGAGGCTCTGGACCCCCGCCGCCGGAAGTATCATGCGGACTTTCATGCCTTGAACGGCGTGGACCTGATAGTGCACCAGGGCGAGACCGTGGGGATATTGGGTCGGAACGGCTCCGGCAAGTCCACCCTGCTGAAGATCCTGACCGGCGTCACCTCGCAGACCGCCGGACAGGTCATGGTCAACGGGAAGGTGGCCGCCCTCTTGGAGCTGGGCGCCGGTTTCAACCCGGAGATGACCGGCATGGAGAACATCTACCTCAACGGCACCATGCAGGGAATGAGCCGCCAGGAGATGGAGATGCTGGTCCCGAACATCGTGGAGTTCGCCGATATCGGCGAGTTCATCGACCAGCCGGTGAAGACGTACAGCAGCGGCATGTTCGTCCGTTTGGCGTTCGCATTGGCCATCAACGTCGACCCGGACGTGCTCATCGTCGACGAGGCGCTGAGCGTGGGCGACATCTACTTCCAATCCAAGTGCTACCGCAAGTTCGAGGACTTCAAGAAGGCCGGGAAGACCATCCTGTTCGTCACGCACGACATGAACAGCGTGCTCAAATACTGTGATAGGGCCATGGTCCTGGACCATGGCAAGAAGGTCGGCGAGGGCTCGGCCAAAGACATGGTGGACCTGTACAAGCGAACCGTAGCCGGAGCCAACGGCGCTAAATTGGGGCGAATCATAAAGGGCGAGACCGTCGAAGGCCAGTGGCGGGACAAGATGGTGGTCAACACCTCCGCCCAAGATTACGGCGACGGGCGCCTGAAGATAATCGACTTCGGTGCGTTCGACGCGGACGGGACGATGACCCAGAACGTGCTCAAGGGCAGCGATTTCACTGTGCGCATGCGGGTGTCGGTGCAGGGCGAAGTCCTCGACCCCATATTCGCCATGACCATAAAAGACGTGAAAGGACATGAGCTAACGGGGACGAACACCAAGCTGGAGATGCAGGACCCCGGACCGGTATCTCCGGGCATGGAGTTCGTGGTGTCCTTCCAGGCCCCGATGCTCCTGCAAGGAGGACAGTACCTTATCTCTTTGGGCTGCACCAGCTACGAAGATGGCGGGGAACTTAATGTCCACCATCGGCTCTACGATATTTTCTCCATTTACGTCGTGGCCAGCAAGTTCGTGGTGGGCACCTTCGACATGGGAACGACCATGAGCGTGGAGCGCGTCCGGTGAACGGACGACACCAGGGATTGTTTCAGGGACCTCAATAAGTATAAATCAGCAGATTGTTACCAACTCATAAATTCAGCCTAAATGCTGGCGATGGATCCCATGAACGGCGGACCTAAACTGATCTTGGACCACGTGACCGGGCGGGACGAGTATTCCGACGGCGATGTGGAGGAGGACCTGCTATCCTTCGTCACCTCCGGCAAGGACCTGGAGGAGATCGTTCGCCAAGATGACCGGTGGGCGGTCCTGTATCATCTCGATCAGAGACGCCGCAACATCCTAGAATGGTTCCCGTTCGAGAAAGGAACCTCGCTCTTGGAAGTGGGTGCGGGCTGCGGGGCTCTGACCGGACTGTTCTGCGAGAAGGTCGATGACGTGACCGCGGTCGAGATGTCCCCCCGCCGGGCCAAGATAATCGTCGCGCGCTATCCGAGGCATTCCCATTTGACCGTCTACGCCGGCAGCTTCGAGGACGTGCCTCTGAAAGGCAACTTCGATTACATCACCCTGATCGGTGTCCTCGAATACGCTGGCAGGTACCGGCGCAGCTCCGATCCCTACGCCGATATGCTCAAACGTGCCGCTTCGCTGCTGCGACCGGGTGGAACTTTGATACTGGCCTTAGAGAACAAGTTCGGTCTGAAATACTGGGCTGGCGCGCCCGAGGACCATTCCGGCAAGCTCTTTCAGGGGTTGGAAGGGTATCCTGGCGAGGGCGATTTCCGCACCTTCGGGAAGGAGGAGCTGACGGAACTGTTGTCCAGTTCCGGTTACACCGACCTG
>Ga0247841_10005704_pt1 | contig 19855 bp, 11 predicted proteins | sample LaCruzMarch2015__2_FD_192410 | JGI IMG/M metagenome (GOLD analysis project Ga0247841, IMG submission 192410) | Freshwater microbial communities from meromictic Lake La Cruz, Castile-La Mancha, Spain - LaCruzMarch2015_18m | ecosystem: Environmental > Aquatic > Freshwater > Lake | place: Spain... | reverse complement strand
GGCATTATCCCAGAATTCAACCGGTACCATTCCAGCCACGTCACAGCGGTAGCCATCGAGGTCGGTTTCCTGGATCCAGTATTTCAAGGCATCGATCATTCCTGCCCTGAGTTCAATATTGTCGTAGTTCAGATCCGTCACATCGCTCCAGTCGAAAGGGGAAACCATGTTGCCAAGCGAGTCTTTCGTATACCAATCCGGGTGTTCAGTGATCCAGGTATGGTCCCACGAAGTATGGTTTGCCACCCAATCGATGATCACCTTCATCCCTTGCTGGTGCGCCAGGCTGACCAGTTTCTTAAAATCATCCAATGTGCCGAATTCAGGATTAATTCCTTTGTAATCCTTAACGGAATAATAGCTTCCCAGGCTGCCTTTGCGGTTTTTCACGCCTATGGGATTGACCGGCATGAGCCAGATAATATCCACTCCCATTTTTTTCAGCCTGGGGATGTGTTCCAGAAAGGCATCAAAGGTTCCCTCCGGTGTAAATTGCCTGATATTGACTTCATAAATGGTAGCATTCCGGCTCCATTCCGGGTGAACTACGAAACTCTGCGGTGGTTCTTTTGTAACCGGGGCTTCTTTTTTAGGGCCGGCACAGGCTACCATTAATAAGACAAGAATTACCGGCAGGATCAACAGTAATTCAGGGAGAATTCGATCAATAATCATTTTTTTCATTTACTAAAAGTTTTATTGGTTTCTCATAGATTTATTATCACTGATTAGAATTCAGAATTTCAAATGACCACGGCGCCAAAGTAATGGATAATTTGTTTTCGTTCACCTTGAAATCGTTCCCGAAATTTGCTTTAAACTGCCTGCTTTCCATCCAATCCGGGAGGGAGATTTCAATAGTTGCAGGTTTATCATCTTTATTAAAAAATACGATCGAAATTTCATCAAAATATTGCCTAGCGAAAACATAAGTTTTTTCCGTTACCTGAAGGGTTGAAAAACTCCCGTAAGTGAGTGCCAGGTTCTCCTTTCTGATCAGGATCAGTTTTGACGCTTTCTCCTTTGTCGCAAGCTCCAGAGAAGAAAGATCTTTAAATTTCATTTGTCTCCTCGAATCAGGATCATTCCCGCCCGGAAGGCCAATTTCATCACCATAATAAATCACTGGCAGACCTGGAATAGTCATATTAAACGCGGTCAGCATCGAAAGCTTACGGTAACCTATCGAATCTCCTACGCCGATTTTTCTGGTCCAGCCTGCCGCTTTGGCATTTTCGCTGAATTTCAGATCACCGCCGGCATAGGAAACAAACCTAGCTCTGTCCTGGTTTCCGGTGATATAACCCATCAGGTTTTGATTGCCGTAAAAATCAAAGCTGGCCTGGAGGGTATTGTCAAGGTTAGTGAACGGATCTGCTTCGCGGGCAAAAACTCCAATTGCGGCGTCATAGACATTGAAATCAAACTGGCCGTCGAGCATTCCTGACCCGACATAACCGGAAATCAGCTCCGGGCCGCCGTACGTTTCCCCGATCTGATAAATCTCTCTTCCTTCCTGCTGAACCACCTGCTGTTTGAGTTTTTTTGTCAATGCACGCCAAAAGATCTCCGGGACATGTTTGGTGGCATCATGCCGGAATCCATCCAGGCCATATTCCCTGATCCACCAAACAGCAGAGTCGGAAAGCATTTCGGTCACTTCGGGCTGCTGCAGGTCAAGCGTAGGAAGGAATACATCAAACCAGGTCGTAAGCCGGTACTCATCCCATTTCTCGGTATTCATGGTTCCATCTGGCAAATAAAGGCTCGTTGTCCAGTTTGGGTGTTCAATATAATAAGGATGAAGTTGATGAACATGATGGGCTACGAAATCCAACAAGACATTCAACCCCCTGGAATGAGCTACTCTGACGAGCTCTTTCAGTTCTTCCGGTGTTCCCATTCTCGGATCCATCAACGTAAACGAAATGGGCCAGTAACCATGATAGGCTGAGAATTTCGTTTTCGGATCATTCCATTGACCGTATGCGCCTTTGGGATTCAGCACTACTGGCGATATCCATAATGTATTCACTCCCAGATCATTAAAATATCCTTCTTTAACTTTCTCCGTGATGCCTGCAATATCACCACCAAAAAAATCAGCCTGTGGAAGAACGAGAGACGAGTTATTTATCGGTTCGTCATTTTCCGGGTTACCATTATAAAAACGGTCAATGAAAACATTATAAATGATTTTTGCTTCTTTATCAGATCTTTTTAGCCGGTCAGCTTTCATTACCACTTTTCCATTCTCCAGCGGAACCAGTAATTCATTTGAAAGACCGTTATTATTGTAAGAGTAAACGCGTATAAAGGACCGCTCAAATCCGACAGCTTCTTCCGGGATGGATATCCCCAGCTCATCATCTTCCAATTCCAGATAACTATCATCCAACAGAATATTCTGCCAGAAGACAAAAAAACCGGATGGTTTATGCGTCCATTTCACTGACAGTTCATTTTCCGCATCTTCATAATCAGATGTAGTTAAAAAAGGCAGTGAGGATTTATCCGTCAAACCAACTTTCATAACCGAATTAAAGCCACCTACATTATTATCAACTGAATCGGGATTGGTAGGATCAACTCTCTGCCGGTTGTCAGTTACAAGCTGGTACTGGTACCTGCCTGGATTCAAAGGAATATTTACAACCCAATTTTCATTTTCCAATTTCAATTGAGTTCTCGAGGGTGTCCATCCATTAAACTCTGCTGCAAGCTGGACATGCTGATAAACCTCCTTTCCCGGCTCAAATGAATAGAGATGATCAACCTTCCGGCTTTTCATCACCAGAACCGACTGGTAGCTTCCTTTACTCCAAAACTTCATCTCCATAAGAGGTTTTGCTTCTGCAGGAATTTTATAATTGATGATGTTCTTATCCGGCGGAAGGATAACTCTTATCCCATTTAAATAAACCGAATCTATTATAGTAACATCCGGAACAAAATCGGAAAGGAAAATTTGTGACTGGTCTTTGTCAAGGCGCAACGGAATAGCCAGGCCGGGGATAAAGTGATCCGGGGGAAGCGGCGTGCGTTCAGTGCTGCAGGCAACAGTGAAACCGGTGAGTAAAAGAAAGATAATTTTTTTCATTTAAGAGGATTTTGAACTGCAAATATCGGAAAAAACCAGGACTCCATCCGCCAGTTGGCGGATGGAGTCCCTGACTTAAAAAATATATATAATTTTGTGCCATCTTACAATCTTAGTCTTCAAATCCAGTTAATTGATTACGGAAAAATTAAAAATGAAAGCAGATAACCTGATTAAGCCCTCCTGCAATAAGAACCCCATCATCTATGAGATCAACACATGGATATGGCTCAGTGAGCTGAGTTTAAAATATCACAAGAAAATAACCCTGGCAAAGATTCCTGCGCAGGAATTGGACGAACTGGCCGGCCTTGGGTTCAATGCCATCTGGCTGATGGGAGTTTGGAAACGCAGTCAGGCCGGATTGGCAATAGCCAAACAGCATGAAGGTATTATGAAAGACCTCCGCGAAGCCTTGCCGGATCTGAAAGAAGAGGATATTACCGGTTCGCCCTACTGCATCAAAGATTACCAGGTTGATCCTCAAATCGGCGGAGATGCTGGGTTGGCCAAAGCCAGGAAGGAACTGGCAAAGAGGGGTTTGCGGCTGATACTCGATTTTGTCCCTAATCATGTTGCACCAGACCATCCATGGACGAGCGTTTATCCCGGATATTTTATCAACGGTACGGAAGAGGAGATGGTCAACCATCCTGATGATTGGTATCGTACCGGAAAATATATTTATGCCAAAGCCCGTGATCCATTTTACCCACCCTGGCCGGATGTATTGCAGCTTAATATTTTTGATGCAGGATTACGGGAAGCCATGATACAAACCCTGAATTCTATTGCCGGGCAATGCGATGGGATCCGTTGCGATATGGCTATGCTGGTCATGAACGACATCTTTTCCGGGACATGGGCAGAAAAGGCGGGACAAATTCCACATCAGGATTTCTGGCCCCTGGTCATCCCGGCCATAAAACAACAGTTTCCTGATTTTCTTTTTATTGCTGAATCATACTGGGGTACCGAACCGGCTCTAATAAGCCAGGGTTTTGATTATTGTTACGATAAAAGATACTATGATTACCTGAAAGAGGGTGCAGAAAAATCCGGACATCACATAATTGAAATGGCGCCTTATCAGCAGAAATTGTTACATTTCCTCGAAAACCATGATGAACCCAGGGCTGCAGGTTTATTCAGTATTGAAAGACATAAGGCCCTCGCATTGGCTTCTCTTACTTTGCCCGGAGCCAGGCTTTTGCATGATGGCCAGATCGAAGGGCGTACGGTAAGGGTACCGGTTTTCCTGTCAAGGAAGCAGGAAGAGCCGGATAATTGGGAGGTGAAATCATTTTACCTTTTACTTTTTAAAATCCTGCGTTACGATGCAATCTGTAACGGAAAATGGTTTGCTTGCAGGATGTCAGGCTGGTCCGATAATCATACTTTTGAGAATTTACTTGCCTGGGAATGGCTGGGTGATCACGAAAACCTTTTGGTTGTAATAAATCTGAGCGATCAACCTGCCCAGGCCCTTGTCGAATCAGGTTATCCCTACAGTCATGGCAAAACTTATCAACTGTTTGATGTTATTTCCGGGGAATTATACAGACGTGACGGGGATGAAATGAATGACCCCGGACTGTATGTTGTATTACCGAAATGGGGAGCGCATACTTTCAGCATTGAACATTGAACAGATAACAGTCGTCAGTCTTCTGTATTCTGTATTCTGTATTCTGTATTCTGTATTCTGTATTCTGTATTCTGTATTCTGTATTCTGTATTCTGTATTCTGTATTCTGTATTCTGTATTCTGTATTCTACTCTAAATCAATCACCATCGCCGTCTCAGCCGGCACAATAATTCCATCTTTAATAAGAAAAACCTTTCCTGTTACAACATCCCTGCCACCGTGATAATCTTTTAAAACCTCCTGAAATCTCGCAAGCTCAAGCTTCTTTTCTTCTTTGTTTTTGTTAATGACGATCATGACCGCATCATCTTCATTATATCTAAAATAAACGTAAATACCATCCTGCGGAATAAACTGCTTAAGTTTTCCATGATGGATAACCTCAGAACCTTTCCGCCAATTTAACAGGGTTTTCAAATACTGCAATGCTTCCTCCTGCTGACTGACGACTGATGACTGACGACTGACGACTTCCTCCTGCTGACCGCCGACCGCCGAATCCCACTCCCCCAGCGGAAAATTCTCCCGGATGAAACCATGTCCTTTCGATTCTTCGCCTGTCATAAGAAGCTCCGTACCATAATAAATCATTGGGATTCCCCTTGTAGTTAAAAGAACTGCCAGAGCCATTTTAAGTTTGCTGAAATCCTCGCCTATACTGGTGTAAAAACGCGTCAAATCATGGTTATCGGCAAAAATTACATTATTGAAAGGATCGGAATAAATGAAGTCCTGTGACAGCACATAATAAAGCCTGGCCAGGCCGGTGGTCCAGCCTTCCTGCTCTGTGAAGGCATCTTTCAGGGCAAAATACAAGGGGAAATCAGTGACCGAGGGCAGGTATGAATTAAAACCGCCATTTACCGGTGAATTGCCCTGCCAGTAAGCTGTATGAGTTTCCTTCTGCTGCCATGCTTCTCCTACCACATTGAAATGGGGATATTCCTTCAGCACCCGTTGCATCCACTTCGCCATAAAATCTTTGTATGAGTAAGGATAGGTGTCCATCCGAATACCATCAAGTCCTGCAAATTCGACCCACCAGATGCTATTCTGGATCAGGTAGTTGGCAAGGATTTCATTATGCTGGTTCATATCGGGCATCGTCTTATCAAACCAGCCTGTTTGCATTTTCTCACGGTCAATATCAGAAGCGTAAGGGTCCATCACCGTTTCAGAGCGATAGTTGGAACGGGTAAACTCAGGAAATTGATGGACCCAGCTTTCCATTGGCATGTCTTTCAACCATAGATGATTACTGCCACAATGATTGAAAACCATATCCATGATAACTTTCAGGCCTTTCTGATGACAATCATCAATGAGCTTCTTATAGTCGTTGTTATCGCCAAACCGTGGATCAACGCGGTAAAAATCAGTGATCGCATAACCGTGATAGGAATAGGCCTGCATATTATTTTCAAGCACAGGATTAAGCCAGATCGCGGTAACGCCAAGATCTGCAATATAATCCAAATTATTTTGTATCCCCCTGATGTCACCGCCATGACGGCCGTCAGGATTTGATGGGTTAGCAGCTTCCAGCATATCTGCAATTGTATCATTGGCAGGGCTACCATTCGAGAACCTGTCGGGCATAATGAGGTAAATGACATCCTCTTTTCCAAAGCCTTCTCTCTCTCCGGAGCCTTCAGCCCTGCTTTTTAGTAGGTAATCCATCGAAAAAAGGACCTCCCGCTGGTACTCAAAAACAATCGGAATATTGCCAGGTTTGGCATCTTTGGTAATCTCCAAATCCAGGATGAGATAATTGGGATTTTCAATCCTGATCGTGGTTTTAAGGTCAACTCCCTGATATTCAACTATAACATTCGATTCGGCAATCCTGTTCCCATAACACATCAATTGAAGGGATGAATCTTCCATCCCTACCCACCAGAAAGGAGGATCGACGCGCTGAAATGAAATTTGGGGAAATACAGTGAAAGATTGAAAGAAGATGCAGAAGAAAAGTAAAAATCTGAGAAGGTTTTTCATTATAACAAATTTTTCCGGAGATGGCTGGCAAATGTAATGAAAATTAGGCTATTCGATTTTTCAACAACCCCCATTTAATAACTTATATTTTTTATCTCTCAATCTTTCACTTTTTACCTTAAACTTACATCGGAATTTGAAATGGCCATTATCGTTCCAAGTCCGGGTTGCTGTTAGAGTCAGCTTATAATAGCCGAGAAACTTCCCGTTCTAGAAAAAGCCTCGTGCGAAAGTGCAGGGCTTTTTTTGTTCTCATTCCCTTTCCTGATTTAGCCCTTGAAACAGATTAATTCATACTTTTGTCGCAGGAAATAAACCATCTATATTTCGTGTAAACTATTTTATTGTCAGCAATTTAAGAGTCTTATTTTCATGAAAGGCAAATTTTCTGATCTTTTCCAAACCTGGAAAGAACTGTACCCTGAACAGTCTCTTAATTCGTTGAAGCTTTTTACTGTTGAACTGGAGGAGTTCATGGCAGGTTTTGCGATTCCGGCGTTGGATCGGGAATGGTACAAGGATGCGGTCGTCTACTCCCTTTATGTCGATCTTTTTGACCATGATTTTAAAGGTTTGACCGGGCGCCTTGACTATTTGCAAAGCCTTGGCGTCAATTGTCTGTGGCTCCTGCCAATCCTCGATTCACCTATGCGTGATGCCGGTTTTGATATCAGTGATTACCGTAAGATAAGGAAAGATCTTTCAGGCCTGGGTGAAAATGCTACTGATGACCAGACGGATGAATTATTCCGGAGTTTCCTGGCTGAAGCTCACAGGCGGGGGCTTAAGGTTATTTTTGATATTGCTACGAACCACATTTCCGACCAGCATGACTGGTTCCGGGAAGCCAGGAAATCACAAGAAAACCCTTATCGTGATTTTTTCATCTGGAGCAAGGATGGAAAAGAATATGCGGATGCACGCATCATTTTTTATGGAATTGAGGCAAGTAACTGGAAAAAAGACGGTGATGAATACTATTTTCACCGATTTTTCGATTTTCAGCCGGACCTTAACTACAGGAACCCTGAAGTCCTGTTGGAAATGTCGCGTAACCTCCTGTTCTGGATGAAACGTGGCGTCGACGGCTTCCGGGCCGATGCCATTCCTTATATCTGGAAAGAAGAAGGCACTGCCTGTGAAAATCTTCCGAAAACCCACGCTGTTGTGAGGTTTTTTCGTACCGTGATCGACCTGGTCAGGCCAAACACGCTATTACTGGCCGAGGCCTGCCAGAAACCGCTTGAGGTAGTGAAATATTTCGGGAACGGGGATGAATGCAACGCCGGTTATCATTTTCCGCTGATGCCACAGATTTTTAAAGCAGTCGCGATGGCAAGCCGCGAACCCGTGGCAGAGACCCTCGGCCTTGACGTGACCCCGGAAATTCCTGCCGGAGCACAGTGGTTCACATTCCTGCGCTGCCATGATGAGTTGAGCCTGGAATTGGTTTATGTTACCGAAGAAGACAGGAAATACATCCATGAGCATTATTGCCGCAAGCCGGAATGGGACTTCCGCCTGGGGCAGGGGATTTCGGCCCGTTTGGCTGAATTGATGGAACGTGATCCGGCCCGCATCGGCCTTATTTATTCTGTCATGCTAACCCTTCCCGGCACACCGGTCATCTATTATGGGGATGAATTCGGGAAATTCAATGATGAAGATTATTACCGGATGATGAAAACGGCTGTCGGAAAAGATGATACCCGATTTCTCGTCAGAGGTAAAATTGACTGGGATCAGGTCGTATCAGCACTTGCCCGGCCCGGCTCCTTTGAATCCCTGGTTTTTACCCGGGTCAGGTCGATGCTGCATGCACGCAACGCGTACCCGGTTTTCGGCAGAGGAAAACTGACATGGGTTGATCTCCAAAAACCTGATGGCCGCAAAGCCGGTGAAATCATGGCTTATTACAGGACCCATAATGATTTAAAAATACTGGTCGTCCAGAATTTATCGGCTGATATATTAACCCTTAAGTGGAATTTTCCCTTCATGAAAAGCCTGCTTGGTAATTCACCGGTAATTAATAAAGGTCTTCTTGAGCTTAAAGGATTTGAATATTATTGGTTGTTGATATAATAACATTTAAGACGCAAAAAAACAAAACACATCAGAAATGGATTTGCATGCATTTGATGCCGTTATATTTGACCTGGATGGAGTAATTACGAAAACAGCTCTGGTACACAGCGCTGCATGGAAAAAAATGTTCGACAGTTACCTCAGGGAGAGAGAATTAAAATTCGGTGAGCCTTTCAGGGAATTCGCCCTCAAGGATGATTATCTACCTTATGTCGACGGCAAACCCAGGTATAAAGGAGTGGAATCATTTCTCAGTTCAAGAGGGATCAGCATTCCGTATGGTGATCCATCCGATGAAACAGAAAAAGAAACTGTATGCGGGATTGGCAACCGGAAAAATATTGCCTTTAATGAAGCCCTGAAAGCCGACGGCGTCCAGGTATACGAGTCAACCGTTTCCCTGATCCGCCGGTTAAAAGAAGAAGGTATCCGTGTTGGAGTGGCATCCTCGAGTAAAAATTGCAAACAGGTGCTGGAAACAGCCGGCCTGCTTGATCTTTTTGAGACCCGTGTCGATGGTGAAGTCAGTGCTGAATTAGGCTTAAAAGGCAAACCTGAACCTGATATTTTTACGGTTGCTGCCGATAACCTGGGGGTGACTTATGATCGGGCGGTAGTTGTTGAAGATGCAGTATCAGGCGTGGAAGCCGGCAGAAAAGGCAATTTCGGACTGGTCCTGGGCATCGCCCGCGAAGAAAACGCAAAAGAGCTGTATGCCAATGGCGCCGATATTGTGGTGAAAGATTTGGCGGAATTCGGTTTCGAAAGCATCGGAAATTGGTTTAAACAAGGCTTCTTCCAGGATAGTTGGTCGATTACATATCATGATTATGTCCCGGAGAAGGAAAAGACCAGGGAGGCGCTGCTGGCTGTGGGGAATGGCTATTTTGGCACCCGCGGGGCAATGCCTGAAGCCGAAGCAGGCAGGTTTAATTACCCGGGGACTTACATGGCCGGGGTTTATAACCGTCTGGTCTCAAAGGTGGACGGCCATGATACCGAAAATGAAGATATTGTCAATGTCATAAACTGGTTGCCGGTTACATTCCGGATTAATGAAGATGAATGGTTTGATGTCAATCGTGCAGAAATCCTTGAAGTCAGACGGGTGCTCAGGTTTGGCAATGGTGTACTTTATCGCAGGTTGGTGGTCAGGGATGAAAAAGGCAGGGAGACCCTGATCGGGACACGAAGGATGGCCAGCATGGATAACCAAAACCTTGCAGCACAGGAATATACCATAACACCTCTCAATTATTCAGCTAAGATCTCTGTAAGATCGGGGCTGCATGGCGACCATATCAATGCCGGGGTCGAAAGATACAGCCAGCTTAATCAAAAGCATATTGAACCTGTTTTGCTTGGTTCTGAAGAGAACATCCAGTTCATCGTGGTTAAAACCACCCAATCGCATACTGTTATCGCTGCAGCAGCCCAGGTGACCGTTTTCGAAGGAAATAACCGTGTATATGTACACATTCACAAAAACCATACTGCCGGCCGGTCACAAATTGAATTTAGCCAGACCGTTCAGCAAGGTGAGTTTCTCAGGGTACAAAAAATTGTCTGCCTTTATCATAATACAGGTCAACATGAAATTGATCCGTTAGAAACTGCTCTTGCAGGCTGTAAAAAATATAAATCATTTGATGATGTCCTCGAAAAATCTGCTTTGAAATGGGAAGGGATATGGGACCGTATCGATATACGTGTGGTTGGCGACAGGCTTGCTCAAAAGCTGTTGAGATTACATCTTTACCACATGATGGTTACCACTTCACCCCTCAATGCATCGATTGATGCAGGCATTCCGGCACGGGGACTGCATGGGGAAGCCTATCGCGGGCATATTTTCTGGGATGAATTATTTATTCTCCCATTTTATAATCTTCAATTTAAAGAAGTCGCGCGTTCTATCCTCATGTACCGCTACAACAGGCTGGAAGAGGCCCGCAATTATGCCCGCGAATACGGTTACCAGGGGGCGATGTTCCCCTGGCAAAGCGGAAGCAGCGGACGTGAAGAGACCCAGGTCATACACCTCAATCCCGTTTCAGGTGAATGGGGGGCCGATCATAGCTCGCTGCAACGACATGTTTCACTGGCCATTGCCTATAATATCTGGCAATATTACCATGCCACTGCCGATATGAAATTCATGGAGGAATATGGCGCTGAACTTTTATTTGAGATTTGCCGCTTTTGGGCTGGTAAAAGTAAGCTCAACCGCGTGACAGGAAGATACGAGATCATCAAAGTGATGGGTCCGGATGAGTTTCATGAAAAATATCAGGATACAGAAGAAGGCGGACTCAAAGACAATGCCTATACCAACCTGATGGTAGCCTGGATGCTTGGTAAAGCGGATGAATTACTTGCAAGGATGGGGAACAAGCAGAAAGATGCCCTGATGGAACGAATCCGGCTGACAAACGGTGAAACAGAGCGTTGGAATGATATTGCCTCACGTCTGAATCTGGTCATTTCCGAAGAAGGAATCATCGCCCAATATGATGGTTATTTCGACCTGAAAGAACTTGATTTCGCAGAATACCGGAATAAATACCATAATATCTACCGGATGGACCGCATCCTTAAAGCAGAAGGGAAGACGCCGGATGAATATAAAGTGGCCAAACAGGCAGATACACTCATGACTTTCTACAACCTTAGCAAGGAAGAAGTCGATACAATCCTGGATCGCCTGGATTATCGCCTTCCGGAAGATTACCTGATGAAAAACCTGAATTATTACCTGGCCCGGACATCGCATGGCTCCACCCTCAGCCGCGTGGTGCATGCCCAGCTGGCCAACCTTACCGGTGATCATAAATTGAGCTGGGAATTATATTATGATGCCCTTACCAGCGATTACAGTGATATCCAGGGTGGTACTACCGCTGAAGGAATCCATGCAGGCGTCATGGCGGGAACCGTTTGGGTTGCGCTTGCATCTTTTGCAGGTCTGGATATTCACGGGGATTTTCCTTGTTTTCGTCCAAACCTGCCAGTTCACTGGAGAAAGATCAGCTTTTCAATTAACTTCCAGGGAGCTGATTATGAATGCGAAATTACCCGTGAAACCATCCGGATAAGGGTTGATAGTGATAAAACAAACTGCGTGAAAATTGGTGTCGGCGATCAGGTTTTTGATCTTGTTTGCGGGGAATGGATGGAATTTGAAAATTGACGCCCCTACCCCGTCCCTCCCCCAATTGGGGGAGGGAGAAAGGGAGGGGGCTGAACTTTGGAACTTTGAAACTTTGGAACTTTGGAACTTTGGAACTTTGGAACTTTGGAACAAAACCTATAAATCATGCTAGGAGACGTATTACTTATTGAAGATAAACACCGGATAGCCGGGGAAGCCATCATCCAGAAAATTCTGGAAAGGAAAAAAGATAAGTTCATGATTGCCATTTCCGGCGAATCCGGCTCAGGAAAATCGGAACTGGCTCATGTAATTGCAAAAGGATTGCGAAAACATGGCATTATGGCCAAACCAATCCATATCGACAATTATTATCGCATTCATCCGCTGGAACGAACCCAATGGCGGAAAAAGAACGGGATTGAAAATGTCGTGGGATATGAAGAATATGACTGGGATACGATTTACCGGAATATCGATGATTTCAAAAATAACCGGAAATCTACCATGCCCTGTGTTGATCTGGTAACTGAACAAATTGACCAGCTTACCACTGATTTCAATGGGATCGACATGCTGGTCATCGATGGGTTGTATGCAATTAAGACTGAAGGAGCTGACCTCAGGGTATTTCTTGAACTGACCTACCATGAAACAAAGAAAGCACAGGTTGTCAGGGGGAAAGAACCACAGAACGAATACCGGATGGCTGTCCTGGAGCAGGAACACAGAATGGTGCAGGCATTGAAACCCGGGGCCGACATACTCATATCCAAAGAGTATGAGGTCTTGTCATGATGAATTGATATCTCATTCTATTGTATTCGTTTAATATAAAGGAACGATGGGCGCTGTTCGGGCTGCTTTTTCTGCTGGTACCGGCGCTGTTAATAAACCTGGGGATCGTTCCGCTTTATGTGGAAGAACCCCGGCGCGCTACAGTAGCCCTTGAAATGCTGTTGAGCGGCAACTGGCTGATTCCCAAAATAAACGGAGAGTTCTATTATCTGAAACCCCCGGTCTTCAATTGGATTCTGGCTGCAATATACAAATTGGCCGGAAACCCATCTGAATTTATTACCCGTCTTACCACTGTAGTTTCACTGCTCCTGTTCGGCCTGATCATTTTTTGGACCGGGAGAAAATACGTCAGCTCCAGCTTTGGGGCATTATCAGCCTTCCTTTTTGTTACAGCTTCGGGTAACCTGTTTTTCAATGCCCTGCTGGCTGAAATTGATATCTTTTACAGTATGGTCACCTATTCAAGCCTGATCATCCTGTTCCACTTCTTCCAGCGTAAAAAGTATTTTCTGCTTTTTATCCTGGTTTATCTCCTGGGAGCTATCGGAACCCTGACCAAAGGCCTTCCTTCCATGGTATTTACCGGGCTGTCGCTTCTCGTTTTCTTTATAGTAAACAAAGAATTCAAAAGGCTTTTCACATTGTCGCACCTTGCCGGGATTCTTATATACCTGATTATTGTCGGCGGATATTTTCTCGCATACAGCCGTCATGGAGATGCCATCCGTTACCTGCTAAGCCTTTCGGTCGAGTCCGGCAAGCGACTGTCAGGAGATACCTTTTGGGATTATTTGCAGCATATTGCCTTGTACCCCCTCGATACGCTGATGAACCTCCTCCCGGCATCGGTGCTGATCATTTTCAGCTTTCGCAAATCATTCCTGAAGGTGATTAGCACTAATTCCTTTATGAAATTCGCCTTACTTATGCTGATCGTGCATTTCCCGGTTTACTGGCTTCCTCCGGGTGGCCGGCAACGGTATATCATTATGCTTTATCCTTTTATTATCCAGGTACTTACTTATTTTTTCCTTATTTATTTTACTAAAGAAAAAGGGAAGTTCCGGGTCTTCAGTATTATTATCACTTCAGCTATAGCTTTTGGAGCTGTGGGTTGTCTCGTTCCTTTGTTTATCAGGAAAATGGATTTTATCCCCAATTTGTTGCTTATTTGCCTGTCATCATTTATACTTATGGCAGCAATTTTTGTTTTTCAACTTAAAAAACCGCAATATTCCATCATATCATTAATATTTGCGATGATTGTACTTCGGTTTATATTCGGTTTTACTGTTTTACCAGTCCGTGCGACAGAAGGAGTCGCCCCGGCAAACAGGCAAGCTGCATTACACATAGCCGGGATGACACAAGGACGACAAGTTTGCATATTACAGCCGACTTACTTTCCAATGCAATCGGTATTTTACTTTGAAAAAGAGAGAAAAGAAATACTGCCGGTTTGCAGGGAGGTTAAACCTGGCCAGATTTACATTGCAGAAAAAATTATTCTGCAGGACTACTCCGTCTGCAGGGAAATCAGCACACTCGTTCTAAATCCGCTTCACCCGTTTTCCGATCCTTTCAGCGGGGATGACGAGGTTAAATTATCGGGTTATGATTATATCACTTTGCTGGAGTTTCACCTCCAGGGTAAAGAGTACCTGTTATTGTTTCTCCTTGATAAATAACGCACTCACCGCCCCCAGAAACATACTTACGCCAGCCATCACAATACAAAGTATCGGGTTATCGGCAAAAAAATACTTCAGAATTAGTCCGCTAAAGATACCACTCACTATTTGCGGAATGGTGATCGACATATTAAACAGCCCCATGTAAACGCCCATACGTTTTGGAGGAATAGAACTTGCCAGCATGGAATAAGGCATGGCAAGAATACTTCCCCAGGCAATACCTATGCCAATCATTGGAATAATAAGTAAATGCGGATTACTGAACAGAAGAAACGACAACAATGATACGCCTCCAATACCAAGTGCAATGGAATGTGTGACCTTTTTCGAAAGCCGCCGGGCTACTATCGGAAGTGACAATGCTATAATTGCTGAAACGCCATTGTACACACCAAAAAGTATTCCTACCCAGTCGCCGGCATCTCTGAAAGCCTGGGTATTAGGATCAGCAGTGCCATAAAACTTCAGTGCGACAGCCGGTGTTGTGTATACCCACATCGAAAACAGGGCAAACCACGAAAAAAACTGAACCAGCAATAGTTTAACCATGATGGGAGGAATAAAAAACTTGCGTGGTTTCTCTTTTTCGACATTTTGAACCAATTCTTCAGGGGGATATTCAGAGGTGGTAAAAATAGTCCACAAAATGGTTGACAGCAGCACAAATGCGCCGAAGTAAAACGAAAAAGTAACATTGTCGGCCACAAGCCCATCACCAGCTTCTTTTGATATTCCGATCCAGTTGCCCAAAATATATGGAAGCCACGACCCAACCACGGCACCTATACCAATCAGGAGCGTCTGAACCGAAAAGCCCAGTGTGTGCTGTTCTTCAGGCAATTTATCTGCCACCAGTGCCCTGAAAGGCTCCATGGAAATATTGATGGAAGCATCCATGATCATCAGTAAACCTCCGCCAATAAACATGGGAGCAATGAATGACGCCAGGTGAGGTGCGTTGGGCATGAGTATGAGCGCAGTGCTGGTCAATATGGCACCAACCAGGAAATATGGCCTCCGACGGCCAAGCCGGTTCCATGTTTTATCACTCATGTAACCGATTATTGGCTGTACGATCATCCCTGTTATAGGCGCTACCAGCCAAAACCAGCTCAGGTGATCCACTTCGGCACCAAAAGTCATTAGTATACGCGATGCATTCCCGTTTTGCAAGGCAAAGCCAAACTGAATACCCAGGAAGCCAAAACTCATGTTCCATATCTGCCAGAACGACAATCGTGGTTTTTGTTTCATCGTTGTAGGTATTAATTCAATAAGCAATGATAAGGATAATTTCTTCGTAAATTAGATGACATCGTAAAAGTTTATGCTAAAAAACAATCTCCACTATGTCAACTGTTTATTTATATCCAGTCTGGATTCGTCTCTGGCACTTATTCAATGCCCTGCTTTATCTCTAACTGATTTATGTTTATTCATATTTACCTTTGTACTATCGCAAAGCCCCGGGGTACACATTTTCGTGCTATGCTCAGCGGATGTCATCATTCTGAAAATCAGATTCTTCCCGGCATAACTGAAACTAAAGGCAAATGCTTCGCACTTGCCTTTAGTTTCAGTATAAATTCAGCGCTTTATCGTTTTATATTTATCTTTGTTCAGGTTTTATTTTAACGCAAAGTCCCTGCCATGAAAAAGATCATATTTTTCCTTATTTGTATGCTGCCCCTGCTGGCTTCTTCACAGGAAAAGACCAAGGTTATCGGAGAAACCACCGTCAGGCGCATCAGTGTGGGCGCTGAGATCTACCAGGATTTCTGGATGAATTGGCCCGCCGGTATGAATGTGCGTGCTATCAACCAGGGAGCCGGGGGATTTGTCATGTATAATATTCCATTCGGGAAGAGCCCGGTAAGCTTCGCGATCGGCGTCGGATTAGGTTGTCATAATCTTTACAGCAATACCACCATCAATAATATCAAAACTGATACGATCAGTTTTTCAGTTATTCCCGATTCGATCAGTTATAAAAAAAGCAAGCTGGGCCTGACTTACCTCGATTTTCCTATGGAGCTCAGGCTGGTCACAAAAAGCAAGTTCAGGGCATCAGTAGGCGTTAAATTGGGATACCTTCTCGATGCCAAAACCAAGTTCAAAGGCGAAAACGGTTTTGGCGACCAGGTCACTATGAAAAACAGAAAGGTGGATAATGTTGACAAATTCCGCTTTGGACCTACGATCAGGATTGGATATGACTGGTTCCAGGTTATGGGTTATTTTTCAGTCACTCAAATCTTTGATAAGGGCCTGGGACCAGAGCTTTATCCGATCTCCGTCGGGATAACCTTTATGCCCTTCTGATTTATCAATGCATTGTTCAGGTTTTATACAGGAACAAGGCCATAATAGTGAGAAAACCTAAAGCAAACCCTGTATAGATCTGAGCGGGCGTATGAGCCTGCAGTTTTAACCGTGCAAAGCCGGTAAAGCCTGCCATCAGGATTGAAAGAGCGATCAGGAAGAAATAGAAAGTCCCGAGAAAATAGGATAATCCGACCATCATTCCCGCCAATGCCCCGATAGAAGCCATGTGGCTGCTAATCTTCCAGAAAAAGTTAATGCCCATCACTATTATATTCAATAGCGTGGCCCCGATCATAAAATAATAATAGACCGGTGATATCTGTAATCGCTTTAGAACGTAATAGGTCAGGTAAAAAAAAATTATACTGACGATATAGGGCATTGTCCTGTCTTCCCGCTTAGAGAGATAAGTAGTAGTCACCATTCCGCTTTTTATCATAGCAATGATGAACAGGGTCGGTAGAATACAGGTGGTGAAAAAAACCAGTCCCAAAACCATCCATTTTGCAGAAGCAGGCATCAGTGCCGAAAAATAGGCCGGCATGGTCAGAAGGATCGCGAAAGCGTAAGTAGGCACAAATAACGGGTAGAACACTACGGATATGACCCGGGCAATTCGCTTTTCCATCAGGATGATTTTATCCTGTAAAAGTAAGTGATTTTATACCGAGTCGGAACAGGTTTGAGAATTTATAGCTGCTGTTCCTATCGGCATAACTGAAACTAAAAGGCAAATGCTTCGCATTCGCCTTAAGTTTCAGTATAATTTAAAGTTCCTTCCTCAGTCTGGCGACGGGAATATTAAGCTGTTCACGGTATTTGGCTACGGTCCGGCGGGCAATGTTATAGCCTTTGTCTTTCAGGATTTCCGTGAGTTGCTCATCGGTGAGGGGTTTGTCTTTGGGCTCCGTATCGATAAAATCGGATAAGATCTTTTTGATCTCGCGTGTGGAAACTTCTTCCCCTGAATCTTTCTGCATCGATTCAGAAAAGAAAGTCTTTAAAAGGAAAGTCCCGAACGGGGCCTGCACATACTTACTGTTAGCCACGCGTGAAATAGTGGAAATATCAAGGTTAACTTTTTCAGCGATATCCTTCAGGATCATTGGTTTAAGTCTTTTTTCATCTCCGGTACGGAAGTAATCCTCCTGGTATTCCATGATCGCCCTCATGGTCAGGTAGAGCGTATTCTGCCGTTGCTTGATGGCATCGATAAACCATTTGGCCGAATCAATCTTTTGTTTGACAAACATCATAGCTTCTTTGCCTTTATTATGCTTGGTATCAGAGTATGCTTCCAGCATATCAAGATAAGAAAGGTTGATGCGAAGTTCCGGTGCGTTTCGTGAATTCAGGGTAAGCTCAAGCTCTCCATTAATATTCCGGACGGAAAAATCGGGAATAATATAATTATTCAGCCGGCTGGTTTCGCTGACAGAATCGCCGGGTTTAGGGTTTAGTTTCAGGATTTCCTGGATGGCTCCTTTCAGGTCTTCTTCGCTGATCCGTGATTTTTTCAGGATCTTGTCGTAGTGTTTACGGGTGAATTCATCGAAATGGCGTTCGAGGATAGTTTCTGCCAGTTCAACATTACGACTCTTGTGTTCCTGGCGCCTGAGCTGAATGAGCAGGCATTCCTGCAGGTTCCGGGCGCCGATGCCGGGCGGGTCAAGGTCCTGGATAACTTTCAGTACCTCGAGGATTTCATCTTTTGTAACCTGCAGGTTCTGTGAGAAAGCCAGATCATCCGTCATGGCATCGGGTTCACGTTGCAGGTAACCTGCATCGTCAAGGTTACCAATGACAGTTAGACCGATCTGGTATTGTTTTTCCGTCAGCTCCCTGAGCCCAAGCTGTGAGATCAGGTACTCCTGGAAACTGGTACCGGCCGCGAAGGGCACCTCACGCTGATCATCATCAGGACTGTGGTTATTGGCAACCATCCGGTAAGCAGGGATCTCATCTTCATCGAGATAATCATTGAAGTCGAATTCATCTTCCGGGCTGCTATCTTTGAATTCATCTGTTTCGGGTTCATCTTCAGAACCGGCAGGAGAATCATCTGTATCCTCGAAATTGTCGTCTTCCTGATTATTATCATCGCTTTCGGGCATTTCGAGGGCGGGATTTTCCTCAATCTCCTGCTTGATCCTTTGTTCCAGCGCCATAGAAGGGATTTGCAACAGCTTCATCAGCAGAATCTGCTGAGGAGAAAGCTTTTGAAGCAACTTCTGCTGGAGACGTTGGTTTAACATAAAAGGGATGCGTGTTTAAAATTCCAATTAAAGGTACAAAAATATTAATTAACGATATACTGTTAAATTGTTAAACTGTTAAATTGTTAAATTGTTAAACTGTTAAACTGTTAAACTGTTAAATTGTTAAACTGTTAAATTGTTAAACTGTTAAATTGTTAAATTGCTATTTTCTTTTCTCGTTACTTCGAATATCTGATATCGTCCTCTCATTCTTTCGTTTTATCAATTACAAAATCGTCCATGATCTTGCTTTTCCTTCCCAATTAGATTATCTTTATCTGTTCTTTGATTCATCTTCGGCAAGATGAGGTTCAGATCAATGTCGAAGGTTATCCGACCGGGATCTATCTTATCCTGCTTAAAGGAGGACAGAACATCCGGGCCAGCGCAAAATTTGTAATCGCGAGATAAACGGCGCTAGCCGGGTACTCCGAAGGAGTCAAATATTTGTAGAAATGGCAGCATCCAGAAAATATTTTCCCCCTCCCCCGATAATCAATATTTTGCCGCTAATGCCGGCATGGGAGGGGACCAAGGGGAGGGTACCGAGACATTTTTCATTTAGAATTGAACATTGAGCATTTCACAATCAAAATCGTCCAATCGCCAAATCATCCAATCGCCAAATCGTCCAATCGTCCAATCGTCCAATCTTTTAACCCTCCCCTGCCCTTTTTCTAATCGGGTAGGAAGCGGCTCGCGCCGCTGTCCCCCCACACCACCCGGCATACTTAATCGTACCAAGGCGGTTTCTATTAACTTTTACACCTTCATTCTCAGGTATAAAGATT
>Ga0247841_10005703_pt1 | contig 19855 bp, 19 predicted proteins | sample LaCruzMarch2015__2_FD_192410 | JGI IMG/M metagenome (GOLD analysis project Ga0247841, IMG submission 192410) | Freshwater microbial communities from meromictic Lake La Cruz, Castile-La Mancha, Spain - LaCruzMarch2015_18m | ecosystem: Environmental > Aquatic > Freshwater > Lake | place: Spain... | reverse complement strand
TTTTGAGAGAAGACAAAGATATTAATATGCTTAAAGAATTAATAGACCAGTTTTATTTGGAGAATCAGAAGAATAAAGACCAGACCAAGTTTTATATTACAGACGCAGGCAAGTGCCCGCGGGCTGTTTTTTTTAAATTTAAAAACGCGCCCCGCGAGCCAATGGACGCAAGAATTCTGCGCATATTTGAGCGCGGAGAAAACATTCACCGAAGCATTTTTAATATTTTGTACAGGCTAAGATTGGGGGTTGTTACCGAAATTCCAATTCCTTCGCAAGAAATAATTTCCGGCAGGGCAGACGCAATTTTATGTGTTGGCAACGAAAATTATGTGCTTGATATTAAAAGCATTAACAGCATGATTTTTAGAAATATGTCAGCCCCAAAGGAAGAAAATATTTATCAGATACAATTATATTTGCATTTTTTTAATATCAAAAAAGGCATACTGCTTTACATAGATAAAGACCAGCAAGAGATGAAAGAGTTTTTTGTTGATTACGACGAAGCGCTTTGCAAGGGGCTTTTAGACAAGTTTTATGTGCTGAAAGACCAGGTTGAGAATAATGTTTTGCCCTCGCGGTTAGATGGTTATCCGCGCAATTGGCAGTGCAATTATTGCCAGTTTAAAGATGTATGCAAAACAGAAAACTTTAAGGTATAAGTTTTTCTGATAACAATAATGTTTTTTCAACTAAAATATACAGTTTGCTGTCCTGCGTGTTAAAAAATATCTTGTCGGCAGTTTGAGGCAAAGTTACGGTGTTAATTTCTCCGCGATAGTCAATTTCCGAAATTATAATTTTGCTCCCAACAACAAAAATAATGTAGTGGTTGTTAAGCCACAAGCAATTGCTAATTTTTTCAGACGATTTGTATAAAGTATATTTTGCAGTTCTTGTGTTTGGTATAGGAGAGATGTAGATATTATTATCATTGTAGTAAACTATATTTTTTCCGTCAGGAGAGATTTTAGCATCTTTAACCGAATCGGCGAAGCTGTCCAGCTCGCTTGTTTTTGTGTTCAAAAGCAATAAATTTCCGTTGTTGTTAATAAAAATAGCACCATTCGGGTGGCCTTCAAGAGTTATTATTTTGTAAGACTTGTTTTTGATTATTTCTATGGGAGTTAATGTCAGTTTTATTGGTTGCGCAGACAAGTTTGCTGGGTCGGACTTATAGACAAGCCCGTCTGTTCCCAGCCAAACGATGTTGTTATTTTGTCTCCCTGCGGGAGATCCCCCGGAGGGGGACATAGCAAAAGCAGTTATTTTCTTTAAAATCGGAGTTGCTTTTTGTGTGGCAGTTAACCCTAAATTTTCTGGAGAGGCAGAATAATATAAATTATTATTTTTTAAAATAAATTTTTCTAAAGCATTAAAGGGTGTTTGAGTCTGGTCCGCTACAACTGTGAGCCGTACATTTTTTTTGAACAATAATATGTTTTCCAGTTTTGTAACTTCTTTTTCTTGCACAGGTATAGTTTTGAAGTAATTATAATATCCGTTTTTTTCAACCAAAACAGTGTGAGAGCCAGGTAACAAGCTTTGCACAAAAATTGAGTTTGCGAACATGCCGGGCTTCCCTTTGATTTTAGAGTCAATGGTAATTTTTTCTGCCGTCGGAAATGTTCTCACATATATGCCCCCGGTCAGCGTAATTTTCATCTTCTCAAAATCAAAACGGTAGCCCATAGAATAGGCCACCAAAATTGGGGCTATAACCACAAAACAAGTTATGCAAACCAGCAGTATTATTGAGCGAGTTCTCTTTGTCATGCTATTAAACTATGCTACCACAAAGTGCTCATTTCTTCCAGATTTTTTGGGCGCTTTACAATAAGGTTTTTTTGGATTAAGATGAAACATATTATGCTAGATAAATTTGTTATTAACGGCGGAAAAGAACTGAGCGGAGCAGTTGAGGTTAGAGGTTCTAAAAATGCAGCAGGGCCAGCCCTGATTGCTTGTTTGCTTACACAAGATGAATGTATTATTGATAACTTGCCCTTTATTGAAGATATTTCTAATATACTAGAACTCTTGAATAGCATGGGAGTCAAAGTTGAAAAGATGGAAGGAAGAGCGGTTAAAATAAGGGCAGAAAATGTTGAGTCAGAAAAAATAGATTTTGAAAAGGTTTCTAAAATAAGGCTATCTGTGCTATTTTTTGGCGCGCTTTTAGCTAGAACCCAGTTTCATGGGAGCTTTAAAAATTTTAAATTGCCTCCGCCGGGCGGAGACAGAATTGGGCTAAGGCCAATTTCTGTTCAGTTGCGCGCCTTAGAAAAATTAGGCGCAAAAATTGACCGTAAAGAGAATGTCTATGAAGTTAGCTGTGAAAAACTTATTGGAAAAGAAATCGTTTTAGAGGAATTTTCCGTAACAGCTACTGAAGCTGTAATAATGGCAAGTGTTTTAGCAGAGGGGGAAACTGTTATAAAGGGGGCAGCCGCAGAACCTCATGTTCAGGATTTGGGAGAAATGCTTTTAAAAATGGGAGCAAAAATTGAAGGGTTGGGGACTCACACAATTAAAATTAAGGGAGTTAAAAAATTACACGGATGCGAGCACTCAATAATTCCCGACCCAATTGAAGCCGGAACTTTTATTGTTATTGGAGCTATGGCTCCGGGAAAAATTACGGTAAAAGGCGTTAACTTTTCGCACTTAGATTTATTTTTGGCAAAGTTAGAAGAAATGGGCGTTAATTTTGAAAGGGGCGAAAACTATGTTATAGTTTCTCATTCCCCAGAACTTTTGGCAGTAAAAGTACAGGCGCTTCCGTACCCAGGGTTTCCAACAGATTTGTTGCCAATAATAATTCCGCTTTTGCTTTCGGCTAATGGAAAAAGTTTGGTGCACGACCCGTTGTATGAAAACAGGTTTAACTATATTCAGGAGTTAAAAAAAATGGGAGCCAATATTGAAATGGTTGACCCGCACCGAACATTTGTGTTTGGTCCAACAAAGCTTTTTGGAGCCAACATTGATTCGTGGGACATAAGAGCAGGAGCCTGCCTGGTTATTGCCGCGTTATCAGCCCAAGGAAAAACAACAATTGAAAACGTTTTTCAAATTGACCGAGGTTATGAAAAAATAGAAGAACGCTTGTCAGCTTTAGGCGCCGACATCAAAAGAATTTAAAATTATTTGTATGTTTAATAATAAAATAGCAATTGATTTAGGAACTTGTAATTCTCTTGTTTATGTTCAGGGCAAGGGAGTTGTTTTATATGAGCCATCGGTTGTGGCAGTTTCTTTAATTGATAACAAAATTTTGGCAGTGGGCGAGGGGGCCAAAGAAATGATTGGCCGAACTCCCGCCGACATTAAAGTTTACAGGCCGTTGAAAGACGGAGTTATTGCCGATTATCGGGTAACCAAGGCAATGATTCATTATTTTATAAAAAAAACCAGTACAAGGTTAAAATTTTTTAAGCCAGAATTGGTTGTTTCTGTGCCCGCGGGCATTACCAGCACCGAAAGAAGGGCAGTAATTGAGGCAGCACTGGCAGCGGGAGCAAAATCGGTTTATGTTGCTAAGGAACCCATTTTAGCTGCCATTGGAGCGGGCATTCCCATTAATTCTTGCTCGGGGCACATGATAATTGACATTGGGGGAGGAACTTCCGAGGTTGCAGTAATTTCTTTGGGAGGAATTGTAACATGGTACTCGGTCAGGGTTGCCGGAGATAAAATAGATGTTGCCATAAGCGAATATATAAAGAAAAAATATAACTTGGCAATTGGTACTCAGTCGGCTGAAGAAATAAAAATAAAAATTGGCACAGCCCTGCCACAAAAAGAGCTGAAATTTTTGGAAATACAGGGCAGAGACTTAATTTTGGGCTTGCCAAGAAATATTAAAGTGTCTAACAACGAAGTTTGCGAAGCCATCTCCGATGTTTTGGCTGAAATTGTTCAGGCGGTAAAACATGTTTTGGCAGAAACTCCGCCCGAACTTTCTGCTGATATAATGAATAAAGGAATTATTATGGCAGGCGGAGGCTCTTTGTTGCCAAAAATTAATGAGTTGGTTGCTCAAAGCACAGGAGTTCCTTGTTTTGTTGCCGAAGAACCGCTTTTCTGCGTTGTAAAAGGAACCGGAACAGTTCTTGAAAATTTGGAAGAATACAAAAAAGTCGTAATGAGCAAAAAATAATTTTCGCTCGCCAATCAAATTTTTTCTGCGGCTCAGCCCTCTCTTACAGGGGGACCCCTTCGCCTCGAAAAAATTTATTGGCTCGCTTCATTTATGTTGGTGGGGCATAACAAGCAATGGGAATTTTTGAAAAAGAAGTTTGAGCAAAATCAGATGGCGCATTCGTATTTATTTTCAGGAGCCAGAGAAATAGGCAAAAAAACATTTGCCATTGAGTTTGCAGGATTAGTTGGTTGTAAATTTCCCGATTTAAAAATAGTTACAAAAAAAGATGATAAAAATGAGGTTGATATTTCACAAATTAGAGAAGTTCAGAAATTTTTAAGCTATAAGTCGTACAACGGAGGATTTAAAATTGTAATTGTTGACGACGCTGAAAAAATGAATGTTGAGGCGCAGAGCTGTTTTTTAAAAACACTAGAAGAGCCAAAAGGGCAAACATTAATTGTTATGGTTTCCTCAAGGCCAGATATGCTGTTGCCAACCATAACCTCTAGGTGCCAAACAATAAAGTTTTTCAGGCCCAAAGATTTACCGCTGAATTCTGAAAGAGCGAAAAGAGAGCAGGAAATTTTAAAAGACTTGTTGCCGATAATCGATTCAAACCTTGCAGATAAATTTAAATATGTAAAATCAATCGACTTTGACAAGCAAGATTTTGGAGAAATTTTGGAAGCAATGCAGAAGCATTTTAGAGGCCTGTTGCTGGCAGATTATTCGCAAAAGAAAGTAATAAATACTTTAAATTTAATAGAAGAATTTAACAAAAGATTTCTTTTTACAAACGCCAATCCTAAATTGGCCCTAGAGATATTGCTTATGGAGTTATAATCGCTCGGCAACAAACTTTTTTCCGTCTGCTGGTAACCCCCTTTGTCCTGCGGGACAAGTGGACCAGGGACTGCAAAAAGTTCATTGCCTCGCTCAAATATGAGTTATAAAGAATTTATAGACAAAGTTAAGCCCGAGTTTGAAAAGTCTTTTAAGTTTTTAGAACAAGAGTTGGCAAAAATACGAACGTCTAGAGCGTCGCCAACTTTGGTTGAAGACATAGAGGTTAACGCATTTGGGCAGAAATTTCCCTTAAAGCAATTGGGCGCCATTTCTACTCCTTCAAACAACCAAATAGTTATACAGCCGTGGGATGCTTCATATATAGAGCCCATAGAAAAGGCAATTGCCCAGTCGGGACTGGGGATGTCTTGCGCGGTTGATAAAAATATTATCAGGTTAAATTTGCCCATGCTTACCGAAGAATACAGGTTGTCTTTGGGCAAAGTTTTAAGTGAAAAAGCAGAACAGGCAAAACAGGTTATGCGCAGGCAAAGAGAAGACACTTGGAATAAAATTCAGGCAGCTCAAAAGGCAAAAGAAATTTCCGAAGATGACAAATTCCGCGGAAAAGACGAATTGCAGAAAGTAGTTGACGATTATCAGGAAAAAATAAAGAGTTTGGTAGAAAAAAAGAAGAACGAATTAATTTAATAAAATATGATATCTTCAATTTTAACTTTAGTCGTTGCATTTCTTTGTTTAATTGCCCTAATGATAATTCATGAATTTGGGCATTTTATTATAGCTAAAAAATTTGGCATAAGGGTTGATGAGTTTGGCATTGGATATCCGCCCAGAATGTTTGGCAAAAAAATTGGAGAAACAATTTATTCTGTAAATTGGTTGCCCCTTGGCGCATTTGTTAGAATTTACGGGGAAGAGGGAGGTGTAGATGATTATCGAAGTTTTGCAAATCTTAAAATTTGGAAAAGGGTTTTAATTATTATAGGCGGAGTTGCGGCATTTTGGTTGTCTGCCATAATTATTTTTTCTGTTGTTTTTGCGATGGGAGCCGATCTTCCTGTTGGAGACAACGAAGTGCAGGGTTTAACTAATCCGCAGGTAAAAATAGTTTCGGTTTCAGCTGATTCTCCGGCCAGCCAGGCAGGTCTAAAAATGGGGGATACTATAAAAGACATTAAGGTTGCAGGACCCAAGGGATATATAGACACAAAAATAACTAAAATTGCTGATTTTCAAAAAACTGCAGGCGACAACAAGGGCAAAGAGATAGCAATAACAATTAACAGAGAGGGGCAGACTTTTGATGTCAATTTAATTCCAAGAGTTAATCCGCCCGCCGGGCAGGGAGCAGTTGGGATTGGATTAGAAAGAATGGCAACGCTTGTTCAAAAGACTTCGTGGTATATGGCCCCGGTTCAGGGCGCAGTTTACACCTGGCAAACAACCATAAACGCATTAAAGGGTTTATACATTACATTTTCTGACCTGTTAAAAGGCAAAGGGGCTCCACAGGGGGCAGAATTTGCCGGACCTCTTGGAATTACGGTATTTTTGGCCAACGCGGCAAGCTATGGCCCAGGATTTTTCTTATATTTTATAGGAATTATTTCTGTTATGATTGCCATATTTAATTTATTTCCCATTCCAGCTTTAGACGGAGGAAAATTAATATTTTTACTGATTGAAAAAATAAAAGGCAAGCCGGTTTCTGTAAAAGTAGAACAGGCAATTACAATGACATGTTTTATCATATTAATAGCGTTGTCTCTTTTTATAACAATAAAATTTGACATACCGCGCTTTGCAGACTTTTTAAAAGCAGCATTATAAAATAGTAAATAAAAAATAAAACTATGTTGCAATCTAAACTTTTTTCTAAAATAATAAAAAATAAATCGAGCGAGGTTGAATCTGTCTCAAACGATTTGTTAACGCGCGGGGGATTTGTAGACCAGTTAATGGCCGGAGTTTATACATTTTTACCGCTGGGTTTTAGAGTGTTAAAAAATATTGAAGATATAATCAGAAAAAATATGCTTGACGCAGGCGGGCAAGAAATTTTAATGCCGGTTTTACAGCCAAAAGAGAACTGGGTCAAAACCGGAAGATGGAGCAACCTAGATGTGCTGTTTAAAATTAAGGGTTCCGGAGATAAAGAATATGCCCTGGGCCCAACGCACGAAGAAGTTGTGTCTCCCTTAGCTAAAAAAAATATATTGTCTTATAGAGACTTGCCTTTTACGGTTTTCCAAATTCAGACAAAGTTTAGGGACGAGTTAAGGGCCAAGTCGGGAATTTTAAGAACCAGAGAATTTTTGATGAAAGACGCGTATTCTTTTCACGAAACACAGGAAGATTTAGACAAGCATTATGACAAAATGCTTAAAGTGTATTTTAACATTTTTAAAGAACTGGGCATTGGAAAAGAAACTTATTTAACTTTTGCATCGGGTGGAACGTTTTCAAAATATTCGCATGAATTTCAAATGGCAACCGACGCAGGAGAAGACACTATATATGTTTGCAATAAATGCAAGACAGCAATTAACAAAGAAATTAAAGCCGAAACTTTAGCCTGCCCTAAATGTAGTTCGGATAGTTTTGTAGAAAAGAAAGCAGTAGAGGTGGGGAACATTTTCCATCTTGGCACAAAATTTTCTTTGCCGTTTGATTTGAAGTTTAAAGACAAAGATGGCGCAGAGAAGCCGGTAATAATGGGTTGCTATGGTATAGGACTTTCAAGAGCAATGGGGGCTGTTGTTGAAGCAAGTCACGACGACAAAGGAATTATTTGGCCAAAGAATATTGCGCCGTTTCAGGTTCATTTGATTTCTATAGGAGATTCTGATAAAGTAAAACGGATAGCAGAAAAAATTTACGCGGAAGTATCCGACAAAAGCCCAAAAGGGCATTTTGACGGACCAGCCTCGGGCTGGTTATACGATGATAGGCAGGACAAGTCAGCCGGAGAGAAATTTGCCGAGGCCGATATGATTGGCATACCTTACAGGGTGGTTGTTTCAGAAAAAACAGTGACGAAAAATTCGGTCGAGGTAAAAGAGAGAGGAAAAAGCACAGTAAAGTTGGTGAAAATAAAACAGTTAGTCAAATTTTTAAATTTTTAAATTTGTGTTTAAAAAACTATCTTCATTGTTATCGATAGATATGGGCATTGATTTAGGCACTGTTAATTCTTTGGTTTATGTAAAGGGCAGGGGAATCATTATCAATGAGCCGTCTGTAGTGGCCGTGAATAACAAAACAGGCCAGATTCTGGCTATTGGAGAGGAAGCAAAAAAAATGGTGGGGCGGACACCGGCGTACATTTCGGCTACGCGTCCGTTGGTTAACGGAGTAATTTCTGATTTTGAGGTGACAGAGCAAATGCTCAAATACTTTATTGAAAAAGCCGCAGCTTCGGGCAAAAAAATGTTTGGGCTGGGTTTTATGCCAAGAGTAATTATTGGAATTCCTTGCGGGGTTACAGAAGTTGAAAGAAAAGCAGTCAGGGATGCGGCAAAAAACGCCGGAGCCAGAACAGTGTTTTTGATTGAAGAGCCGCTAGCTTCGGCAATTGGAGCTAAATTGCCAATTCAGGAAGCCGGAGGAAATTTTATTGTTGACATTGGTGGAGGCACAACCGAGGTGGCGGTAATTTCTTTAGGAGGAATTGTAACCTTTAGAAGTTTGCGTGTTGCCGGAGACAAGTTAAACGATGACATTGTGCAGTTTGCGCAAAAAGAATATAAACTGCTAATTGGAGAAAGAACAGCAGAATTAATAAAAATTAACATCGGGTCTGCCATGCCCTTTAAAGAGAAAAAAGAAATGCCAATGCGTGGGAAAAATTTGGTTACCGGATTGCCCGAGGAAGTTGTAATTTTTAATGACGATGTTCAAAGGGCGTTAGACCGCTCGGTAAAGCAAATTATAATGGCCATAAAGGCAACAATAGAAGAAACTCCGCCCGAGTTGCTTGCCGACGTAATGACTAACGGAATTTTTCTGGCCGGTGGAGGGTCAATGCTAAAAGGCCTAGATGTTTTAATTTCTAGAGAAACAAAAATGCCGTGCAAAATAATTGACGACCCCTTGACCGCAGTTGTGCGGGGGGCGGGCATTGCTTTAGAAAACATTGATACGTTGGCCGAAGTTATGTCTAAAGATGAAGACGGCGATGGGCCGTACTAGGTAAAATAGCGGACGTTGGGAGTCTGCTATTTTTTTGGTTCAAGCAATAAAATGGGCCCGGGAGAGAGTTTCTCCGCGGGCCATGATGAAGGCGGCCTTATTGGCTGGAATAGGCGTCTTTCCAGATGCTTAGCCTGGCGACAGCGTTGCCGATAATGCTGAACATGATGAAAAGCGGTATGCCGAAGGTTAGTCCGGCAATCACGCCAAAGTATAAGCCAATAGTGAGACTAAAGGCAAAACAGAACATTAACCCGACAAACCTTTGATTGGCCATCGTGTCAAGGGTTATGCCAGTGGCCGCACCGACGAGAAATCCTGCCGCTAGCCCAAAGGTCATGGCAAAATCCAGACTGAAGCCCGTTCCGAGCAACCCGTCAAAGATTGTTTCGCCAAGCACGCCGCAGATCAGACCCTGCGCCAGACCACTCAGTAGGCGAGCGGACAGGTTATCCTTCTGGGTTTTTTTGCTCGTGCACATGAGCACGAAAGCAACAGAGCCGATGGGCCCAATCAGGACGTCCCACCATCGGGAGATCCTGCTGTTGAGCTGTGGCGCCCAGTCGCTGACCGGGCTAGCCACTGGCACTTCTCCGGTCAGCAGGTACCAGATGCCCCAGTAGAGGGCGATCAGGATAGCTGTTACCATGGACAGTAGGGCTATCAGCTCTAGTTTTCGCGTTGTTTGCATAATGCTTCCATTCGTTTTGATTTTTCAAGGTACCGACACTAACAGTCCTTATTATATAGCATAAATTTACTTATGTCAATATGTTGCATTTAATAATTTTTTGATAACATTAAAATATGATTTCCAAAGAAGAAGTTAAACACATCGCCAAACTTGCCAGATTAGAGCTTACCGAGCCCGAAGTAGAAAAAATGCAGAAAGATTTGTCGGCTATTTTGGATTATTTTGAGCTGTTAAAATCAGTCAAAGCCCCGGGGCGAAAGAGTTTGGGCGAGACAAAAAAAGCCAATGTGCTTCGAGGTGACAAAGTTCTGCCAAGAGCCGCCGGAATGGCAGAAAAAATAATAGCCGGTGCTCCTGATAAAAAAGATGGCTACATAAAAGTGAAAACAATTTTATAATGAATTTAACAGAACTAACAATTAAACAATCTCACGAAGGTTTGAAGAACAAGGAGTTCTCGTCTGTTGAATTGACCAAAGCTTATTTAGAAAAAATAAAAAAAACAGATAAAGAACTGAATGCTTTTTTGTCACTGACAGAAGATTTGGCAAACACGCAGGCAGGCAAAGCAGATGGAGAAATTGCCAAAGGAGACTTCGGCGTGCTTTGCGGGATTCCGTGCGCCATAAAAGACGCAATTTTGGTTGAAGGGCAGAAATGCACAGCTGCCTCAAAAATTTTAGAAAATTATGTTGCTCCATACGACGCAACAGTTGTAAAAAAATTGAAAGAACAGGGTGCCGTAATACTTGGGAAAACAAATTTAGATGAGTTTGCCATGGGGGCATCAGGAGAAACCTCGGCATTTGGAGCTACAAAAAACCCTCACGATAAAACTAGGGTTACCGGTGGAACCTCTTCTGGCTCTGCTGCAGCTGTGGCTGCCAATGAGGCTTGTTTTACGCTTGGTTCAGACACAGGAGGGTCTATAAGACAGCCGGCTTCTTTTTGTGGGGTTGCTGGGTTGTGCCCAACCTATGGAGCTGTTTCAAGATATGGATTAATTGCGCATGCCTCCTCGCTTGACCAAATTGGGCCATTAGCCAAAAACGTTGAAGATATAGAAACAGTTTTTGAAGTAATTTCCGGAAAAGATAAAATGGATGCCACTTCAGCTGATTATGTTTACGAAAAATCAAACACTGAATTGAAAAATTTGAAAATTGGAGTACCAAAAGAATATTTTGCAAAAGGTCTAGAGCCCGAAGTTGAGAAAATAATCAAAAATGCAATTAAAAAAGCTAAAGATGCGGGCGCAAAAATTGTTGATATAAGCTTACCAAGCACAGAATATGCTTTGGCCTGCTACTATATTATTGGTCCGTCAGAAATTTCGGCTAACTTAGCGCGCTTTGACGGCATAAAATATGGACTGTCTGAAGAAGGCAAAGATTTGTTAGATGTTTACTTAAAAAGTAAGGGCCACGGATTTGGGGCCGAGGTAAAAAGGAGAATTATGATTGGGACATATTGTTTGTCTTCAGGATATTACGACGCATATTATAAAAAAGCCCAAGAGGTTAGGCAACTGGTTCGCCAAGATTTTGCCAGAGCTTTTGAAAAAGTGGATCTATTGTTTTGTCCTGTTTCACCTTTTCCGGCATTTAAGCTTGGTGAAAAATTAGAAGATCCGCTTTCGATGTATTTAGCTGATATTTATACTATTCCTTCAAAATTAGCGGGATTGCCAGGGTTGTCTTTGCCGGCAGGAAAAACAAAGAGTGGATTGCCGGTTGGTTTGCAAATTATTGGGAACCACTTTCAGGAAAATAAAATTTTGAGTTGCGCCAAAGAGTTAGAGGCTTGACAACGTTAGACCAACTTTGATATTATTAACTTGAGATAGCTCTTTCTGATATCTTCAACTGTTCTGAAGCTTGCCAGTTTTAAGGATTGGCAAACTTCAGAACAGTTGGCAGAGTCATACCCGCCTTCTGGGAGAGAGGCACGGGTTTCACCTCCCAAGGCTAGACTGCTTTCGCGATGGAGCCGTCTAAGGTATGGCAACCATATGTTGTTGAACGCGGTTGAGGTGCCTCTCGGGGCCGTTAGGCTGAGGCATAATGCCACGCAGGTTCAAAGGCGTACCTTGCTCGTGGCAAAAAGCCCATCCGCACAGTTCCTCTGCCAACTAGTCCGCTTTGTTCATTCACAAATCAATCTCCAGCTATCAGCTCTCCTCAGCTATCTTCCAATTAATCCGTTTCGTTATGGCCACACTTTCTCTGTGGCCTGTTTTTTTGTTTTTAATGTGGGCGATGAAGGAATCGGACCTTCGACCTCTGTCTTATCAGGACAGCGTTCTACCACTGAACTAATCGCCCAATTATAAAATTTTATCAGATAATTTGGCAAAATGCAACAGGGTTATTGCAAGAATTTTATTTTACCTTATAATGAGATAATCTTATTAATATTAATTAAATAAAAAATAATGTTTATACCAAAAACATATACAGTAGAAAGCGTGACATCGGGTCATCCCGATAAAGTCTGCGACCAGATTTCAGATGCAATTTTAGATGAGTGTTTAAGGCAGGATCCTTTAACAAGGGCAGGCGTTGAAACATTCGGAAATCACGGACTCTTGGTCATTGGCGGAGAGGTAACGACCAAAGCAGATTTTAATGCTGAAGAGATTGCAAAAAAAGTTTATAAAGACATCGGATATCCAAAAGAGTTAAAAATAATTACGGGCATAGTAAAGCAATCGCCGGATATCGCGCAGGGGGTTGATACAGGCGGCGCGGGAGATCAGGGAATTATGTACGGATTTGCAACAGATGAAACGCCGGAATTTTTGCCGCTTGCCGTCGTAAAAGTGCACCGGCTGGCAGAAGGATTGGAAGCCCTTAGAAGAAAAGGATCGGTGGGCTGGATTAAGCCAGATGGGAAAACGCAAATTACTGTAGAAAACGGAAAAATTAAAACCGTCTTGATCAGTACTCAGCACGATGAGAACGTGACTCAGGAAGAAATAAAAAAAGTACTTATCGAAGAAGTGATAAAGCCGGTTGTCGGCGATATTTCAGGTATAGAAATTTTAGTGAACCCAACGGGCAAGTTTGTGCAAGGCGGATTTGAGGCGGATGCCGGATTGACTGGCAGAAAAATTATGGTTGATACATATGGCGGGCTGATAACCCATGGAGGGGGATGTTTCTCCGGCAAAGACCCCAGCAAGGTTGATCGGTCCGCAGCCTATATGTGCCGATTCGTTGCTAAAAATTTGGTTGCAAATGGTTTTGCCAAGCAATGCCTGGTTTCTGTGGCCTATGCCATCGGTAAAGCCGAGCCCCTTATGGTTGAGGCGATAAATGAAAAAGGGGAGAGCCTGGCTGAAATCGCTAAAAGCAAGTTTGATTTTAGACCAAGAGCTATAATTGAAAAGCTAAACTTGCGCAGGCCCATTTACCAGATGACTGCGGCTTACGGCCATTTTGGAAGGGAGAGTTTTCCTTGGGAGAAAATAGAAAAAATTTAATAGGAAGCGTGTCGTTGCAAAATTTTTTAATAAGAGTAAAATTAAATAATGGACAAAAAAGTATTTAAAATTTTAATCATAGTGGTTGTTGCGGTATCATTGGCCGGGCTTGGCACTTATTTTTATTTGGCGAGTTCGGGCATTAAGGTTAAGAATGCAACCGGCGGGGTGCAGACGCAGGGAAATAATGCCGCGCCGGTTCAAATAGAGGTGGGTGGAGTTAAAGCTGGGGGCGAAAGCGGGCAAGGCTTGCTCAGCGTTTGCATGGACAAATGCGGAGATGACGTCTGCCAAAAAACCGACCCAAATTGCGGGGAGGGCGGTAATCTGAATTGCGTATGCCCGGAAACTCCGCAAGATTGCCCGCAAGACTGCAAATGATGGGTGTTAGATTTTACAATTATGAAATATAACGATTTGTTAAAACTTTTAGCCAGTATAATTATTTGCGAATTAGCCGGAGCCGTGGGCGCTATTTTTACAGTTTCGTCCATTGGCTCTTGGTATAAGTATTTAGATAAGCCATCTTTCAGCCCGCCAAATTGGGTTTTTGGCCCTGTGTGGACAGCATTGTTTATTTTGATGGGAATTTCTTTATATTTAGTTTGGTCGCAAAAATTTATTGTAAAAAATGAGATTAAATTAGAGGGTAAGAAGGCGCCAAGCAAGTTATCGCAAAAATTTTTGTCAGGGAAATGGCAAAAGGAAAATATTATCTTAATTTTTGCAACACAACTTATTCTCAACGTTTTATGGTCAGTAATCTTTTTTGGCTCGCGCTCTCCCAGCGTGGCTTTTTTTGAACTGTTAATGCTTTGGTTCGCAATTTTATTTACAATTATAAATTTTTACAGAGTTTCTAAGGCCGCCTCGTGGCTTTTGCTCCCGTATATTTTATGGGTTTCCTTTGCCGGAGTTCTCAACTATTTTTTGTGGGTACTAAACTAAAAAAATATGAGCGCCGAAGTCAAAATTTTATTGGAAGGTTATACAAATGCCGATTCTGTGATTGAAGGTGGCGGAGAAAAAACTCAGCCAACAATTACCTTGGTGCGTGATGGAGATTTAGTTGTTGTTGTTGACCCAGGGGTTTTAGAGAGCCAACAGATTTTAATAGACGCGTTGGCAAAAGAAAATTTAACAGTCAAAGATGCTAATGTTGTCTGCATTACACACTCGCACATTGACCACTATAGAAACATTGGAATGTTCCCAAATGCCAAAACTTTGGAGTTTTTTGGTTTGTGGGAAAGAAATACAACACAAGATTGGAAAGAACAATTTACCGATGACATTCAAATTTTACGCACCCCCGGGCATGATTATACCGGCATAACTCTTCTTGTAACAACAAAACCCGATAGCAATAACCCCGGAGTTGTGGCAATCTGCGGAGATATTTTTTGGAAAGAAAATTATCCGGCAGACCCAAAAGACGACCCATATGCTTCAGACCCGGAAAAATTAAAAGAGAGCAGGGAAATAATTTTAAAAATGGCCGATTGGATAATTCCCGGCCACGGCGGAATTTATAAAACTGACAGGGACATGACGCCCCCAAAGAAAGAAGTGGCAGCTAAGCCGAAAAAACAAATTTTCGGCATTTGCAAAAAGTGCGAAAAACCAATGAAAACTAAGTACGATAGTTGCCGGTGCCGGCCATATCTCTGCCACCATTGTTGCGATTGCGGTTTAGACTGCGATCTTTGCGGTTGCAGTCACAAAAAGTGACTATGAAAAAGATAATTCTATATATAACTGCTTTTCTATTTTTATTGGGGTGTTTTTTAGGCCCCGATAGCGCCTTGGCGCATCAGCCACAACTTGTTTATTTGCAGCAAGGAAATGTTCAAATAAGCAACCCCGAAATATCTCGGGCGTTTTACGACGAGTTAAAAGGCGAGCCTAGATATTATTTTATTGATTCGGGCAAAGATTTTGAGCTTTATATTAATCTTTTGGTGCCAGACCCCGCAAACAAAAATGGCAGATATTCTGCGAGTGTTTTTTCTGTAGAGGGTAGCAAAGAAAATATGATTTTTTCTACCGAAAGCTTAGACGAGCAGAATTGGCAGGAATTTTATGAACCCTTTGGAAGAGATTATTATTTGAAGGGCCCAGAGTTTACAAAACAAGTGCCGGCAGGAAAATACAAAATTGAGGTTTACTCAAAAGACAACCAAGGTAAATATGTTTTGGCTGTCGGCAAAATAGAGTCTTTCGACACGTCGTCTATTTTAAACGTTTATTGGCAGTTGCCATTGCTGAAGCTGACATTTTTTAAGACATCGGTTTTGCAGTTCTTTTTAACTCCATTTGGAATAGCCGGCATAGCGGCCATTGGAGGGTTGTTGATATTTTTGGCATTGATAAATTATTTAGTGGGGTTAATTAAGGGGATTATAAAGCACAATCAGGCAAAAACTCTGCTTTTAACTTCGGGAGGCATGCAACCAATGAAAGATGAAATAATAAAGCTGTTGCAAAAGCCAGCTTACGACATAACGGTTGCCTTTATAACAACTGCCGCCAAACCCCAGGAAAATTTAGATTATGTAAAGGAAGACTGGAGAATTATGAAGGAAGAAATGGGTTTTAATATTGAGGAAATTGATATTGAAGGAAAAAGAGAATCTGAAGTGATGAAATTATTGGAACTAAAAGATATTATTTACGTTGAAGGGGGCAATACATTTTATTTGTTAAAAGCAATGCGTGCCTGTAATTTTGAGAGAATTATGCGCAAACTGTTAAAGCAGGGCAAAGTATATATAGGAGCTTCTGCAGGCAGTGTTGTTGCCGGGCGCACTATTAAAACAGCCGAGTGGTTTGGAGACGAAAACATTGTGAAATTAAAAAATCTAAAAGGCCTAAATTTTGTGCCTTTTGATATTTTTGCGCACTATGGGCCAGAATACACAGAGATTATAAAACAAAAAATACCTAATCCTAAAAAGCGGGCCAAAAATTTAAGAATTATAACCGACGAGCAAGCTATTTTAGTGCAAGGCAAGGAAGTAGACTTAATAGGTGACGGCGAAGCAATAGTTATTTGACGTTTGAAGTAAACTTTTAAGCGAGCCAATAGATTTTTTTGAGGCGAGGGAAACCCCCTATGGAGAGGTCGAGACGAGAAAAAATCTGATTGGCGAGCGAAAAAAGTTTGTTGCCTCGCTTAAAAGTTTATTTTATGAGAATCCAAGTTAAAGCAAAACCCAGTGCGCGAGAAGAGAAAGTAGAAAAAATTGATGACTTAAATTATGTTGTTTCTGTCAAAGAGCCCCCGATAAAGGGCAGGGCCAACGAGGCAATTAGAAATGCGTTAGCAGTTTATTTTAAAACCGCCTCGGCAAAAGTAAAAATAATTTCCGGCTATTCATCTAGAAATAAAATTATTGAAATAATTTAAGTAAACCTAACCGGAACCCGTTAACCTTAACGGGTTTTTATTTGTTTGAAAAAAAATTAGCTTGACAGTAAAGACAGAATTGGTAAGATTGGAGATAGTTCGCACTTTTACAACTTTTGCAGTTTTCGTTCTTGCTTTTACGCAGGAGCTGTAAAAAATAAGAGTGCGAGAAAGGACTGCCATGATAAGTATTCCTAACTTCGCAGATAAACTCTGCGCGCAGGTAAAGCAGAAGAAGAGTATTCTCTGTGTTGGGCTTGACCCTCAGCCACGCTATATGCCTTTGCACTTGATCCGCGAGGCCGTCAGGCTGTATGGTAACAATTCGTCCATGGCGATGGGCCAGATATTTTGGGATTTTAATAAAGCGATTATCGACGCTGTCAAGGATTTCGCAGTTTGCGTAAAGCCAAACCTGGCATTCTATCTTAAATACGGGGCGCCCGGTTTGAACGCGTTTGAGCAAACGGTTGCTTATGCTCAGGAAAATAATTTGCTCGTCATAGGGGATGCCAAGTGTGGAGACGGCGGAGATACAGCCGAGGCCTACGCCGATGGTTTTTTAGGCGAGACTTCGTTTTTCAGTGTTGCCGCCAACGATGTCGCGATGATGACGCCGGGTGTTTCTTCTATCCGAGTGGACTGTTTGACTGTTAACGGTTGGATTGGTGAAGCCTGCCTTAGCCCGTTTATTCAACGGGTAAGAGAGTTTGGCACTGGAATTTTTGTTGTTGCCAAAACCTCGTTTAGACCCCCTTCGGCGGTTGAAGAGTTGATTACGATGTCGGGTCGTCCTGTTTGGCAGGAATTAGCTGGTTTGGTTGGCAGGTTGGGCGATGGTACCGAGGGCGCTTGCGGGTTGCGCAGTGTTGGAGTTGTTATGGGCGCTACGTATCCTGAAGACGCATTGGTAATGGGCCGGCTTCTGCCGAATTCCATTTTCTTGTTTCCCGGGTTTGGGGGTCAGGGCGCAACGGCCGATGATGCTGTGGTTGGAATCAGGCCCGATGGATTGGGCGGAATCGTCAACAATTCACGTAACCTGATTTACGCTTGGCAAAATCAGAAAGGCAAGTATATGTGCGCGTCCGAAGGGTTTGCTAACGCTGCGCGCTTACAGGCGATTGACGACCGCGAAGAGCTTGCTTTAGCCTGCAAACGAGCTAACAAGTGGCCGTTTTAACCGCTAACCAAGAAAGGAAAAATATGAACAGCATGAACGACCAAGAGGTTCTTCAAGTTTTCCAAGAAACCAAGGCGTTACTGAAGGGGCACTTTGTATTGCGGTCGGGACTGCATAGTCGACAGTATTTTCAGTGTGCCATGGCCTTACAGCAGATGCCAATTGTAGAAAAACTTGGCGTCGCATTGGCTGACAAAGTCCGTGCTCTGGGCGCGGTGACAGTGATTTCGCCGGCAATGGGCGGGCTGGTGCTTGGCCAGGAAGTGGCCCGGCAACTCCGCCTGCGCTTTATCTTCGTAGAGAAAGAGGACAACAGGCTGGCTCTTCGGCGCGGATTCAAGATTGCTGCGCAAGAAAAAATTCTGGTGATTGAAGACGTAGTGACCAAGGGTGGTCGGGTACAAGAGACAATCGACATTGTTCGCCAGAATGGAGGCAACGTAGCAGGAGTCGGCATTTTGGTTGACAGGTCTGATGGCTCAGTGGACCTTGGCTTGCCACTGCTTAGTTTGTTGAAAATGCACATCGAAACGTTTTCGCCTGGCGTTGGCACATGCCCTGAGTGCGATAAGTTGGTGCCATTTTCAAAGCCGGGCAGTTAAGTATATATTCAAGGGCCCTTTGACGCTCCACGTCATCGGGTCTGTTTTTTTGGAAATTTTTGTCGTACGGGCTTGATTTAATTTTACAAGCGATTAATATAAAGTATAATAAAATATAATGACTAAGCTAAAGAAAAGGAAAGTGTTTGCTAAAAGAAAAAAAACGAAAACCCTAAAGTCGGTAAAACGCAGGAAGGTTTTGGTTAGGAAAAAAATAATACATCGCAAAAAGAAAATTATCGTGAAAGCAACAAAAAGACCTGTTGCTAAAAGAAAAGGAAAAACTAAAAAAGTTTCAGCAAGAAAGATTCATCGGGTTAAATTTCATAAAGTAAAGAAAAAACCAGCTAGTCATGCTGCAGAAGGGTTTTCAGCCGAGGCTTTGTTTAAAGCAAAAATTAAGGTTATTGGAATTGGCGGAGGCGGAGGCTCAATTGTTTCTGAGATAGGCAGGTCTCTTGAAAAAGCAACTTTTGTTATTGCCGACACCGATATTAGGGCCTTAAAAAAGAAATCCGGAATAAAATATTTTTGGTTTGGCCAAGAGCTAACCCACGGTTTAGGAACCGGAGTAAATGTTGAATTGGCAAAACAAGCTGCTTTGTCAGCCAAAGAAAAAATTAGCGAATTCTTTAAAGACCAGGACATTATAATTTTTGTTGCTTCCTTGGGCGGGGGATTGGGGTCTGGAGCCACTCAGGTTTTTGCCGAGGCGGCGCGAGAGTTTGGCGGAATTACACTTGGCATATTTACTATGCCTTTTAAATTTGAAGGAAAAAATAAATATAGAATAGCGCAAAACGCCCTAAAGGTTCTGCGCAAATCTTTAAATGTTACTTTAGTAATTCCTAACGAAAAAATTTTTAAAGTTATCGACAGCTCAACCCCAATTACCAATGCTTTTTCAACTGTGAATAAAAGTCTTATAGAATCTTTGGAAAGTTTGATAGACTTAATATATAACCCCGGAGTTATAAACATAGATTTCGCCGATTTGCGCACCATTCTAAAAGGCAGAGGAAACTCAGCATTTTTAAACACCGCCGAGGAATCGGGCAAGGACAGAGTAGAAAAAATTTGCGAAAACATTTTCAAAAATCCTTTGCTGCAAAACAGCAATTTTATGGCAGAAAAGATTTTGTTTAACATTGCAGGTTCGGAAGGTCTTTCAATGCTTGAAGTGGAAAAAATAAGCAGCCATATAGCTAATTTAAACCCAAAAGCAAAAATTATCTTTGGAATTTCTAAAAGTTCTAAGTTAAAAAATAAAATAAAAACCACAATTTTAATGACCGGCGGGCAAAGTGTCGAGGTTGTTGCGAAGGAGGT
>Ga0247841_10005701_pt1 | contig 19859 bp, 16 predicted proteins | sample LaCruzMarch2015__2_FD_192410 | JGI IMG/M metagenome (GOLD analysis project Ga0247841, IMG submission 192410) | Freshwater microbial communities from meromictic Lake La Cruz, Castile-La Mancha, Spain - LaCruzMarch2015_18m | ecosystem: Environmental > Aquatic > Freshwater > Lake | place: Spain... | reverse complement strand
CAAACCTGGCAAGATATGGACCGATTAAAACCACTGATGCTCTTAGTTTTTCCATTAACTCCGGGTCAGGGTCAATGTCTTTCATTGCACTTGTGTCGATTTTTAGTTCATTATTAGAAAAATCGACTGTCGCTCCCGCTTTTTTGATTATTTGCAATAAGTTTTGCGCATCAAGAATGTCTGGCATATTTTTTAGAACAATTTGATCTTTAATCAAAATCGAGGCGGCTATCAATTTAAGCGCAACGTTTTTAGCACCAAATACATTAATTTCTCCCTGTAATTTTGCTGGGCCATCTATAATAAATTTGCTCAAAACATCTCCTTAATACTTAAACACAATAAACTTTAATAATTGAAAACCTCTTTACTCTTAGATTAAATTTTATTACAATATATCTGAAGTAGCAAGTATGAAAACTAAAAAAATATCTATTTTATATTATATTATTTTTTGGATTCTCCTGGTAACCTCGTTTATTTTTTTCGCAGGTCTTTTATTATTGGAAGCAAATGGCTATCGTTTAAATCGTCAAAATTTTACCATTCAAAAAACAGCTTTGATAATTTTAGACGGCACGCCGCGAGAAGTTACTGTTAAACTTAACGACTCAATCACAGGCGTAACTTTTCCTGCAAGATTTTCTAAACTTTTTCCCGGCAGATATGAAATTTCGGTTAGCCGCGATAAATATCAAACCTGGACAAAATCAATTTTTTTAATTGGTGGTCAAGCAATTGAATTCCCGAACATTTATCTTGTCTCAACTGAGCCTGTTATTTCTAAATTAGACCTGGCCAAATTTTCCGAAGAGCGCCTCAAAAATGAATACAATAATCAATCTTCAGCTTTTCAAATCAAAGACAATGAAATTTGGTACCGCAACAAATTAGTAACTCGATTTAGTGATCCTATTTTGGGTGCTGTTTTAATGCGGGATTCAAATCATATTATTTTCCAAATCAAAAACGAAATCAGAATTATGGAAATTGATGGAACCAATAATGTTCTCATATACAAACTAAAAACCGCTGACAAAACAATCTTTTCTCTCAACGGTAATAAATTAACCTTACTCGATGGTGGAGAACTCTTTCAAGTCATCTTTTAGTTCATTTGATCTCTTTGGCTGTGACAACCAATCTTTTTAAATTAGTCCCAATCGGAACGCAAGTCATTAGACTGAGCGTTTTTTCATTACCTTGCGACAGAACTTCTAAATTGTCCGGAGCGACTACAATTCTGTCGCTGACTTCGTAAGTATAAACGATCCCTTGATAAGTAATATAAATTTTATCACCGCCTTCCAACTTGTCCAACAAAGCAAAGACGTCTTTATAGTCCCCAGGCGCCCATACATAGTAAGAAGAATGTCCGCTAATAAAAATGTTGCCAATCTGTCCCGGCATAGCCGTAGTTTCATAATGAGCGACTCCTCGCTCGAGAGCATCAAGCATTTTTTCCGCGGAAACGTCCCAGACGATTGGTGCATTTACATTTATTTTAGGAATAATGATTCGACTTTCCTGGATTGTTGTTGGCGAAATATTATTGGTTGTAAAACTTTTGTTCCATTGATTATTACTGTATTCAACTTCCCAAAAATATTTAAATTTCTGAAGCAGCGCCGGAGCATTAATAATAGTAAAAGAAATAGCGAATAGAGCTAAAAAGGTGGACAAAAATTTTAAAAATATTTTACCAAAATTTTCCGGTCGGGCAATATTAACCTGGCCCGCTTGACCGTTTTCTTTGTAAGTACTGGTTTTAATTTGAGCTAAATTAGGTCTAATTACGTTTTGAGGAATAGGATTTATTGCCTGCTGTTCTGGAATAGACGCTCTAATTGGAATACTTGTTTCTATATCAGAAGTGATGCCATTTTTTTCAGCATGAAAAATGGACTTGATTTCGTCTTCACTAAAAATTGGATCGTTAGTCATGCCCCTCCGAATTTTTTGTGGACCTGAGGAGACTCGAACTCCTTACCTCAGCAATGCGAATGCTGCGCTCTACCAGCTGAGCTACAGGCCCTCAAGTTCATCTGTACTAACAAATATCACGGTGCGGTTTCGTGCGTTAAGTCCATCTTAACAAATTTTCGCTTGAATTTAAAGCTCTTTTAAGTTAAAATGTAATTGTGCCCGAGTGGCGAAACTGGTAGACGCGCAGCACTCAAAATGCTGTGATCCTCGCGATCTTGTCGGTTCGATTCCGACCTCGGGCACCAAAAAGAGGGGTATGCAAGAATCAATTGTAAAAATATTATTATTTATTAGTACTATAATTAGTTCTGGTGCTGGCATTATTGTTTTAAGTGCTCCTAATGGCGGTAAATCAAACCGCTTTTTGTCGATTGTACTTATTTCCGGTTCGCTTTGGTCATTTTCAATACTTTTGACATTACTTAGTGCTAGTCTCTTTATTAGTAATTTGGCATTTTTTGCTTCCGGCATCATGTTTTTGTTTATCAATCTTTACATTATGTCTTTTGCTGGTCTCAATTTGAAAAAAAATATGTATATCTATGCTGCGCCAGCTGCAATTATTTCGATTATCGCCTTGTTTGATGGATTATTGGTAAAAAAAATTCAAATTATTGATGGCTACATTAAAGTGATGCAATATGGTCCATTTTACTGGTTTTACATCGTTTTTCTCTTGTTCTATGTTGTCTTGTTAATCATAAATACCTATAAAGCGTTCAAACTTACTCAAGGGCTAGCCAAATTACAAATTATTTATCTCATCATCGGCATGTTTATGGCTGCTCTTTTCGGCATTATCTTTAATCTTGTTCTACCGGCTTTTAATTATTATGAGCTCAATAGTTTAGGACCAGTTTTTATTATTTTTGTTTCAGCGGCTTCGGCTTATGCCGCCACGCGACATTTTATTTACGATCGTCAGGTCGTTTTTAGTGAGCTATGGGCTTTTTTCCTTATTCTTTTGGGCATTGTTTGGCTCGTATCCGATGCAAGTATCTTTAATTTTATTTTGTTTTTGGCAACCACCAGCGTAGCTCTCCTTTTTATTCGCTCGGTTATTTCGGAAGCGGAGAAAAAGGCCATTTTATTAAAAGATAAACAGGAATTGGAACGGGCCGATCGAGTCAAGGATGAATTTATTCAAATGGCTCAGCATGAGCTCAACACACCAATTGGTATCATCGAAGGTCGTCTCTCCATGATTATTGACGAAAATATGGGCGGATTTAACGAAAAGCAGAAGGAATATTTGAAACCAGTTTATTCTGACGCCAAAAGGTTAGCGCTTCTGACTAAAGCCCTGGTAGAAGTTTCAGAGATTGATCAAAACACCGTCAAATTAATTCCAGAAAAATTTGATCTTATTGAAGTCATTAATCAAGAAATTATAAATTTTAAGAAAAAAGCGGAAGAGAAAAAAACTCAATTTGAAACTTTTCTACCGGCAACGCTTATACTAACAAAAGCCGATAAACATAAAGTGCAGAAATCAATCAATATCTTGATCAGCAATGCAGTTAAGTTCACGCAGGATGGCAAAATCACGATTTCAGTTACGGTTAATAATAATTATGTAGAAATAAAAATTGCTGATACCGGTGTTGGCATTGACCAGGAAGATTTACCACATGTGTTTGAAAAATTTTTTCAATCGCATCGCTTTGATTCTGATGTACCTCAAGAGCAACAAGGTACTGGTTTAAGCTTATATACAATTAAACATTGGGTCGAATTGCATCAAGGAGACTTAATAGTCGAGTCTATCGCGGGCAAAGGCACTACATTCAAAATTTCCTTACCGATTTAATTTGCGTAGCTTCTCATAAATTGCTATATTAAAATTACAGCAATTTTAATTTTTAAAGGAGTATATGAATACCCTTGATAATCTTTCAAATATTAAAAAACTTGATCCGAAAAATATGTTGGGAGCTTCAGCGGAATTTCCTGAACAGATTGAACAAACATGGAATGAATGGAAAAATATACCCTTGCCACCCCATTTTTTAAACGTTAAAAATGTTTTACTTTTAGGAATTGGCGGTTCGGGAATCGGTGCCGCTCTTGTTGCGACTTTGGCAGAAAAAATGTGCAACATTCCAGTCGCAAATTGCCGCGATTACTCTTTGCCGACTTGGGTGGATCGTAATACTTTAATAATTGCCATCTCCCATTCCGGTAATACCGAGGAAACATTGACCACTTTTGCCGAAGCCACCACTAAAACTGACAAACTTATCACTATTAGTACTGGCGGTCGTTTAGCGTCTTTGGGTTCACAGCATAAAGCTTTGAATTATCAATACCAGTCAAATGTGCCGCAACCAAGAGTAGCGACTGGCTATCAAATTGCCTCTCTTTTAGCGATTTTTGGTAAATTAAAGTTTATCGAAATTAATGATGATGATATAAATGAAGCTGTAATCCTGCTTAAAGGCATGGTTAAAAAACTCTCAGCCGAGAATGCAACTACTTACAATTTAGCCAAACAATTGGCTCAAAAATTATTCGGTAAAATCCCTGTTGTAGTTGGCAGCGGCACACTTTCCGAGGTCGCTAGGCGTTGGAAAGGTGATTTTAATGAGAACGCCAAGCAAGCTAGTTATTTTGAGATTTTGCCAGAAATGAATCATAACGCCCTGGTTGGTTTTGAATTTCCTAAAAATTTAACTGACAAAATATTTGTTATCATCTTGCAGTCTCAACACGATCATGCTCGCAATAAATTGCGCCAATTGATTGTCGCCCAAATTTTACAAAAAAGACGAATTCAATACGAAACCGTCATGATGCAGCCGGCCGGTAGTGTTTATGCCGAAATGTTTCAAGCTATTACTTTTGGCGGGTTTGTCAGTATTTACTTGGCAATCCTTAACAATACGGATCCAGAACCGGTTGAGATTATTAAATTCTTAAAAGATAAGCTCTCTGAAGTCCCATTTTAAGTTATTTAAAAGGAGGTTAACATGGCGACAATTAAATCTATTGAAGCGCGAAAAATTTTGGATTCACGTGATAAAGAAACCATTGAAGTTAAAGTCTCGCTTGATGATGGTATGATGGCGATTGACTCAGTACCCAGTGGCACTTCTACCGGCAGTTTTGAATCAGTCGCAATTGAACCGAATCGCGCCATTCAAAATATTAACCAAATCATTGCTCCAAAATTAATCGGACTCGATCCCCGCGAACAACGAAAAATTGATATGTTAATGATCGAATTAGACAAAACCAAGGACAAATCTGGCCTTGGTGCTAACGCAATTTTAGGTGTCTCTCTAGCAGTCTCCAGAGCCGCTTCCATGAGCGAAAAAATGCCTTTGTATCGTTACCTCAATTGGCTTTTTCAGAAAGAAACTGGAATTCAAGTTAAACCGTCTATTCCAACGCCAATGATGGTTATGATTGAAGGCGGCAAGCACGGTTCCAATCCGTCGGTTTGTATTCAAGAATTTTTGTGTATTACCAGCGTGGAAAATGGCGGAAAAATTTGGAAAGCTTTAAAAAATATTCTCAATTCCAATAAATTAGATACTCATATGGGTTTAGAGGGCGGTTTTGTGCCGAAATTAGAGTTTGATGAGGATGCGATTCGTTTTATTATGCAAGCAATTACTCAAGAAAAATTAACCGTTCCCAATGAAGTCAAAATCGGATTAGATGTTGCCGCCAATAATTGCCAGATTAGTCACGATGACATTTTAGCTTTGCTCTATCGCTACCCAATTTTTTCACTTGAAGATCCGATTCAAGAGAACAATTGGCACGAGTGGGCACAACTTAAACTTGAACTTGATCAGCGCGGCAAAGAGTATCTCTTAGTCGGTGATGATTTATTTGTAACCAATCATGAACGCCTACAAAAAGGCGTTAGCGAGTTAGTAGCCAATGCCATAATCATTAAGCTTAATCAAGTCGGAACCGTGACCGAGACATTGGAAGTTGTTGCTATGGCCATGAAAGCAAAATACACTCATATTTTATCTCACCGTTCTGGTGAAACTATGGACACTTATATTTCCGACCTGGCGGTCGCCACTGGTGCAAAATACTTAAAAGCCGGTGCGCCCTATGCCTCAGAACGGGTCATTAAATACAACCGCTTACGCGAAATTGAACGAGAATTATAATTAGCCCTGGAGGGGAAATGCAAAGGCCGTTAGTCTTAGTTATTTTAGACGGATGGGGTTTGAGTCCGGAGGTTGAAGGTAACGCTATTTTATCAGCCGAAACCCCTTTTTTTGATAGTCTGATTAGTCAGTTTCCCTATGCTTCTTTGCATGCCTCTGGTGAAGAAGTCGGTTTACCATGGGGAGAAATGGGCAACTCTGAAGTCGGCCACTTAAATTTAGGTACCGGCCGCATAATTCAACAAGATTTACCTCGTATTAATAAAGCCATAGAAGAAGGAACGTTTCTCAATAATGAAGCTTTGTTGGAAGCCATTGACTATGCGGAACGAAAAAACTCAAATCTGCATATCTTGGGACTTTTCTCCAGCGGCGGCGTTCATTCACATATGAGACATTTGCTGGCTTTACTTGATCTCGCCGCTTTGAGAAAGTTTAGCCGAGTTTATTTACATCTTGTTTCCGACGGCAGAGACACGCCGCCAAGAATTATTTTGCAAGATCTACCTAAACTGCAGGCCAAAATTACACAATTAAATTTTGGTACCATTGCTTCAGTTATGGGACGTTTCTGGGCGATGGATCGCGATAAAAGAGTAGAGCGAACTGAAAAGGCTTACCAGACACTCACTGGAAATCAAGGTTTACAGGCGGCATCAGCCGAAGATGCTATTAATAACTCTTACAAAATTAATAAGTCCGATGAATTTATTGAACCCACAGCAATTACGGGCACGCCAAGAATTTCAGACAATGATTCAGTTATTTTCTTTAATTTTCGAGCTGATCGGGCTAAACAAATTTCTGAAAAATTGATCAAAAACAAGAAAATATTTTTTACAACCTTTGCCAGTTATGGTATTGAACCGACTCCTACCACTCGAGTGGCGTTTATTTCGCCGAAACTCACCAATCAGTTAGCCATGATCTTTGCTCAAAATAAAATTAGCCAATTGCATATGGCTGAAACAGAAAAATACCCTCATGTGACCTACTTTTTTAATGGTGGCTGGGAAGCGCTGTTTGATCATGAAAAAAGGATTATGGTTTCCTCGCCTAAAGTTGCCACCTATGATCAAGCGCCGGAAATGTCTGCCGATAAAATTGCCACTCAATTTACTAACTATTTCAATATCAACCAGCCGCAGTTTACAGTCATAAATTTTGCCAATCCGGACATGGTCGGCCATACTGGTAACCTAGATGCCACTGTAGCTGCAGTTTCCGCCGCTGATCGAGCTCTGGGTAAAATTGCCACCAATTTACTAACTACCGGTAAAGCGGATTTAATCGTCACTGCTGATCATGGTAATGCTGAACAAATGATCAATCCTCAAACTGGCGATATTGATAAGGAGCATACCACTAATCCCGTCCCCTTAATTTTAGCTTTTAACGGTGCCAAGCGCGGCCAACCGCCAGTGACTCTGGAGACTAAAATTGCCCTGGCAGCTCAGCAACCTCTTGGTGTTTTAGCAGATATTGCCGCCACAATTGTCAGTCGCTTGGGATTTGTGCAACCAGAAGAATTAACCGGACAAGATTTGTTTAAAAATTTGTAAAGTAAGGAAAAAATGCATAATGTCGTTTTAATTATTTTAGATGGTTGGGGTATTGCTCCAGCCTGGGGCGGAAATGCCATTGCCATGGCGGAAACACCAAGCTTTTCTCATTTTTGGAAAACATATCCGCATACTGCGTTAAAAGCAGCTGAAGAGGCCGTTGGTTTGCCAATTCATGAACCAGGTAATTCGGAAGTTGGACATTTAAATATTGGTTGTGGTCAGATTGCCTTTCAAAATTTACCGGGAATTTCGGAAACAATCAGAAGCGGTTCTTTTTTTGAAAATTTGGTTTTAAAAGAATCATTTGCCAATCTCAGAAATAATAACTCTAACCTACATTTGCTCGGCCTTGTTTCCGATGGCGGCATTCATTCCCACATTAGTCATCTCTATGCTTTATTGGATATGGCGAAAAAAGAAGGTATTAAAAACGTTTATATTCACATGATTACTGATGGTCGCGACACTGACCCAATGAAAGCCCTTTCCTATTTATCTGAACTGAAAGCTAAGATAAAAGAAGTCGGAATTGGCCAAGTGGAATCGATTATGGGCCGCTATTGGGCCATGGATCGTGATAAGCATTATGATCGAACTCAAAAGGCCTACGATCTTTTAACCTCGAGAATCGGTTTTAAAGCACCTATGCCCGAGGCCGGTATTTCCGAAAATTATCGTCACAACAAAATGGACGAATTTATTATTCCGACCATTGTGGAAAATGAAACGCAAAAATTTGTACCGATCAATGATAAGGATTCGGTTATCTTCTTTAATTTTAGAGCTGATCGCGCCAGACAGTTAATTGACGCCTTTAGTCAGGATAAATTTTCCGGCTTTTCGCGTAAAAAGAAGGTCAACAATTTAAGCTTTGTCACTTTTTCATTTTTGGAAGAATACAACAATAATCCTCGAGTTAAACCAGCTTTTCATTTACGTGAAATCCAATATCCAATTGCCCGTGTTTTGGCCGATAAAGGTAAATCTCAATTTCATTTGGCGGAAACTGAAAAATACGCTCATGTCACTTTCTTTTTTAATGGCGGCAAAGAAAAACCATTCAATAACGAAAAACAGGCTTTGGTTCAGTCGCCAAAAGTTGCGACCTATGATCTAAAACCGGAAATGTCCGCTCCAGAAGTATATCAACAAATCAGTAAGGAATTTTCAAAATTTGATTTTAGTGTGGTTAATTTTGCCAATCCGGATATGGTTGGTCATACCGGTAATATTAAAGCAACAATTAGAGCCTGTGAAGCAGTTGACAAAATTTTAGGCAAATTAATTGAAGAAATTATGGCCAAAGATTATGTGGCGATCATTACCGCTGATCATGGCAATGCTGAGCAAATGCTCAATCCTGATAATGGTGAGGTTTATACCGAACACACCATTAATCCGGTTCCCTTTATTCTTTGCTCAAAAGACCCGGCGCTTAATCGCCCGTTGAGATTAGCCAATGGCAAAGATTTGACCATTTCCGATATTGCACCAACAATCCTCGATATTATGCAAATAGAGAAACCCGAAGAGATGACCGGCACAAGTTTGTTAGTAAAATGAACCGATTTCTGATAAAATAAAGTTAGTTTGGAGGGGAATTGTCCTATCGACCAATAGTTTTGGTAATTTTAGACGGCTGGGGTTTATCGCCTTCGTGGGGTGGTAATGCTTTAGCAATGAATAATCCCAAGGAAATTGATTCTCTTTGGAAAACTTACCCCCATCTGATCCTGCAAGCCTTAAGTGTCGTCCACCAAGGAAAAACCGCTTATGTGGGCGAATCACGTTTGGGCCACGCCATGATTGGCGCCGGCCGTCAGGTGGAAAGTACTTTCAATATTATTCAAGACAAAATTGAAAATAATCAATTTTATAAAAACAAAATTTTAAATGACGCCTTTGATTGGGCAGAAAAAAATAATTCCAATGTCCACCTGATGGGACTAATTTCTGAAGGTGGAGTTCACTCACACCTCGATCACCTTATTGCCCTCTTGAATTTAGCCGCCAGGAAGCACTGCAAGCACGTTTACGTTGACGCCATTACAGATGGGACAGATTCCGGCTCGACCGATGCCTTACGTTTTATTGAACGAGTCGAAAATAAAATGCATAATTTGCGCCTCGGTGAATTTTCTTCCGTCTGTGGCCGGTACTTTGCCATGGATCGCGACGATCATCTGGATCGAACTAACCGTTATTATAAATTATTAACTGAAGGTAAAGGAAATTTAAAAAATAATATTCGCGAAGCTGTGACCGAAGCCTATAAAAAAGGCCTAAATGATGAATTTATTGAACCAACCGTTTTAGAAACCAGAGATCATCGCACGCATACCATCAGCAAAAATGATGTGGTTATTTGCTTTAACTTTCGCGAGGATCGGATGCGTCAATTATCCAATTTTTTTGTCAACGACAAATTCCGAATGGGTTTTGTAAAGCCTAAGCGCGTTGAAGATATATTTTTCGCTACTTTTATTGATTATCAAAAAACTCTGCCACTAAAAGTTGCTTTTCCGCAACAGATTTACAAACATACTCTCTCGGAAATCTTTTCTCACGCCGGACTCAAACAACTTAAATTAGCTGAATCGGAAAAATCAACTCATGTGACCACTTTTTTCAATGGTGGAGAAGACGAAGCTTTTAGTGGCGAGGAAAGAAAAATCATTTCTTCACCTGATGTCGAATCATATGATTTAATGCCAGAAATGTCGTCGGAAGCTTTAACTAAAACCTTAATTCAGGCAATCAAAAGCAAAAAATATGATTTTATTTTAATTAATTTTGCCAATGTGGATATGGTTGCTCACACTGGTAACATTTTAGCTGTAGGCCGGGCAGTGCAGATTTTAGATAAATGTGTTGCAGAAATTGTGAAAGAAAATGAAAAGGTGGGCGGAGCAACGATCATTACGGCTGATCATGGCAATGCCGAGCAAATGGTTGCTACGCAATCGATTAGACATGAAAATAGAGAAACTTTACACACACTTAACCCCGTCCCGTTTATTTTAATCGGCAATGGATTTAAAAAAGATTTATTAAAAAGCGCCCAAGGAGTTAATTCGCAGGCTTTAGCGCAAATCATCAGTGCCAAAAATAGCTTGGCTGATGTTGCCCCAACCATACTTTCTCTAATGCACTTGCCAAAACCAGCCGAAATGACCGGAAAATCATTATTAAATATAATGGAGTAAATGTGGATTTTTTATTTTCACCTAAAACTATTGCCATAGTCGGCGCTTCGCGCCACAAAGAAAAATTAGGCTACCAAATTTATGAAAAAATACTCACCAGCAAATTTGAAGGTCAAGTTTTTCCCGTTAATCCTGACGCCTACTCCATTTTAGGTCAAAAAGTCTATGCAAAGATTTCCAATATCCCAGTCGATATTGATTTGGCAGTAATTGTGATCCCAGCCAAATTTGTTCTCGAAGCGGTCAAAGAAGCGGTCGAAAAGAAAGTTAAATCCGCTATCATTATATCCTCCGGTTTTGCTGAGCTAGGCAAAGCCGGCCTCGACTTACAAGAACAAATTAAGGAAATTATCAAGGCTTCTCCCATCCGAATTTTAGGCCCAAATTGTCTTGGTGTTTTCAATACTTCCAACAATTTTGACGCTACTTTTGCCTCCCCGGCTTTGGTTAAAGGTAATGTTTCGGCCGTATTTCAATCCGGTGCTCTTGGCGTCGCCTTTTTAGACTGGGCCAGTTCTTATGGGTTCGGACTCGCTAAATTTGCCAGTCTTGGCAACAAAGTGGATATTGAAGAATCCGAAATCATTGAATATCTCAAAAACGATCCGGAAACAAAAATAATTGCACTTTATCTAGAAAATGTTTCTAATCCAAATAAATTTTTAAAGGTTTGCCGCGAGACTGCCGCCATTAAACCGATTATTATCTTAAAAGGCGGTACCAGTAACTTGGGGGCTAAAGCCGCATTTTCCCACACCGCTGCCATGGTTGGTTCTAGCCTAACCACGCGTGCGCTTTTTAGCCAAAGCAATTTAATTATGGCTCAAACTATTGAAGAAATGCTCAATTTGATTATGGTTTTAAACACTGAGCCACCAATGCAATCAGATAAACTCTGTATTATTACCAATGCTGGCGGACCAGGTATTTTAGCAACCGATATGGTTGGTCGACTAGGCATGAAAATGCCCTCTTTGATAGAAAAAGATATTTTAGAACTTAAGACGCATTTACCTAAAGCTAGTTCATTTGCCAATCCGATTGATTTAAGTGGGGAAGGAAAAGCGGCTGAATACGACATTGCCTTGCAAGCAGCCCTAAAAGCTGATTACGGTGCGGTTATCTTACTTTTAACCGCTCAGACCGTGACCGAAGTCGAAGAAACAGCGGAAGTCATTGCCAAATACAATAAGTCCAATAAACCAATTTTAGCTTCATTTTTGGGTGATAAAAGTGTTGCTAAGGGTAAAGATATCCTCCTGAAAAATGGAATCCCTCATTTTCCCGATCCGGAACTGGCGGTTTTTGCGCTGTGGAAAATTGCTTCCTACTGGAAAAGAAGATTAAATCCGATTGATCTCGTATCAATAGAAAAGCAAACAGATGGTCGCGAAATGCTCGGAGATCCCTTTATTCTCTTGCAAACTTATAGCATCCCGATTCCTTTAACCGGCATTGCGACTAATTTGGATGTGGCTTATCAAATTATTGGCCGAATTGGTTATCCAGTGGCAGTAAAAAATATTTCTAAATTCGGTGAACATAAGTCCAAGGCCGGCAAAGTGGTCTTAAATATTTCCAGCGACCAGTTTTTATTAGAAGCCATAAAAAAAGTCGGTTTTCCGGTTTTAGTCCAATCCATGGTCAGTGCCCCATTTGAAGTAATCATTGGCGCTAAACGCGACAAAGAATTTGGCGTGACTCTTTCTTTTGGTTGGGGCGGCGTTTACGCTGAAGAAATTGGTGATGTCTCAGCCCGAATCTTGCCCTTGACGGAAGTGGATTTAGACGAGATGATAAGAGAAACAAAAATTGGTCAAATTCTCATTCGGGAAAATGTTGATTTGTCGCCAATTAAAAATATCTTGATTGATACAGCACAAATTATGACTGACTTTCCCCAGATTACCGAATTAGATCTTAATCCAGTCAAAGTCTCTGCCAGTGAAGCAATTTGTGTCGATACGCGTTATAATATAGAGGGAATGAATCGTGAAAAAAGAATTCTTAACTGGTAATGAAGCTATTGTTCGTGGTGCTTTAGCCGGGGGCGCGGAAATTATGACCGGCTACCCGATTACTCCGACCACGGAAATTATTCATTATTGGGCGGAAAATTTAGCCAAAAATAGAGATATTAAATTCTTACAAACCGAAGATGAGATGGCGGCCGGTTTTGCTATGATCGGCGCTATTTTAGTCGGTCGTAAAGCTTTTTCTGCCACGGCTGGGCCAGGTAACGTTTTAATGCAAGACGCCTTTGGCATGGCTGAAAACATGCGGCTTCCCACTGTGGCTTTTATTAATCAAAGGGGTGGCCCTTCGACCGGTACAGTGATTTACAGCCAACAGGAATTAAATTTAACCTGTTTCGGCGGTAATGGCGAAGGCTTGCGTATTGTTTATTCTGTCGCCAACGTTCAAGAAATGTATGATTATGCCATGAAGGCGTTTCAAACTGCTTGGCATCACCGTTTTCCCACTTTTGTTCTTTCCGATGGTTACAGCGCTAAAACTTTAGTTGAAATAGAAACATCTAGCCCAAGTGAAAAAAATATTGAAATGTATGACGCTAAACCTTATTTATTAAACGAAAATAAAGAAGCGGGCACTTCGGTAAATCTGCGCAATACCTATAATTTAGAAGAAGAACTTCATGAACTTTTAGAAAATCATTTTGCCGCCTTCAGAGAGATGACTCCTGAAGTGGTGGAATTTGATGATTATCATACATTGGATGCCCAAATAGTAATTGTCGCCCATGGAATTGTCGCATCCGCCGCTCGTCAAGCCGTTGATGCTCTAAGGAGTGAAGGAATCAAGGTGGGCTTATTTCGTCCGATCACTTTAAGACCTTTTCCTCAAGAATCAGCCTATGAAATTCTTAAAAACAAGCAAAAAATTCTGATTGCCGAATCCTCAGCCGGGCAGTTCGCTAATTTAGTCAAAGCAAATTTATATGGCATCACTACTCCAATTTATAAACTCGCTAAACCAGCCATGGGTATAACCGTTGAAGAAATTATCCAAAAGCTAAAAGAAATGTTAAAGGAAAATAAATGAGCAACCTTCCTCTAAGTTGGAAAAAAGAATCCAAACCTCATAAATTCTGTCCCGGCTGCGGTCAATCTTTGGCTTTAAAAATTTTGGGTTTTGCCATCGACGAACTGGAAATTCAAAATAAAACCATTTATGGCTGTGATATTGGTTGTTCGCTACTCACGTGGGATATGTTTAATGTCGACACTGTCCAAACCCATCACGGACGAGTTATTCCCACTATGGTCGGGGCAAAACTAGCTAAACCCGAAGCCATCACTATCGCCTTTTTAGGTGACGGTGGCGGCTATGCCATTGGGGCTCAACATTTGGTCAATGCGGCCATGCGCAATGATAAAATAACCGTTATTCTCATAAATAATGCTAATTATGCCATGACCGGCGGACAATTCGCGCCAACGACATTAGTAGGCCAAGTTACCGACACCACGCCAGCCGGACGTGATATTAACCTTTTCGGCAGTCCGCTTCATGGTCCGGAAATGATTGCTCAAATTGCCTCAGACGGCGCCTATATTGCCAGAACCACTTCCAATGACTTTGATACTTGCAAATCAATTATTAAAAAAGGCTTGCAGAATCAAATTGACGGTAAAGGTTTTAGTTTTGTGGAAATTTTAGCCATGTGTCCAGTTAACTGGAAAACCAATACACAGGAATCACTCGACTATATCGAAGAAATGAAAAAAGTTTTTCCTTTGGGAGAAATAAAAAAATGAGAATACTTTTAGCTGGTGAAGGTGGACAAGGTGTTCAGACTGTAGCCAAAATTATTGCCCAGGTTTCGCAAAAATCTGGCAAATTTAGCTCCTATATCCCTAGTTTTGGTGTCGAACAACGGGGCGGCGTCAGTCTGGCCTATATTCAAGTCGATGATAAGGCAATCCCCTACCCTAGATTCACCAAAGCAGAAATTGTGGTGGCATTTTGTAACCGAGCCATTGAAAAAATTAAACCGTTTCTCAAAGAAGATACTTTATTAATCTATGATAACTCAGCCATCACTGAAAAATTCCTCGAACCGATTAAAAATAAAATCACCAAATATTTTGCCATTCCGGCGCAAAAAACCGCTCAAGAAAAATATTCTATTAAAGCGCTAAATATGATTTTTCTGGGCGCATTAGTTCAAACAATGCGGTTTTTAAATGCTCAGGATGTGGAAGCGGCCATAAATGAGGATTTAAAAGCTAAAATTGCTAAAAATCCGGAAATTGGCGAAATAAATATTGCCGCCTTACACAAAGGTATGAGCTTAATTGAAGTTTTTAATCAAAACGAGACGCCGCTTGAGGGTGCCGCAGAAAAAGAAATTGAACAAACATTTGAGGACGACAAGAAAAAATGGACGCGCTTGCCGCAGTATTGCAAAGGTTGCGCTCTTTGCATTGTCCGTTGCCCGGTTAAGGCTTTGCAATTTTCTGATGATTTAGGATTCTTAGGTAATCCCATGCCAAAAATAGATATTAATAAATGTATTGCCTGTGAGATGTGTGCTAAAACTTGTCCCGACGGGGCGATTAAAGTGGAAAAGAAATGAACTCAAAAATTAGAGTTGGATTAGTCTACGGTGGGGAATCCCCCGAGCATGATGTTTCTTTGATGACTGCCAAATCAATTCGTGAGAATATTGACGCCAACCAATTTGAAATTATTGATATTTTTATTGATAAAAGCGGCAAGATGGATGAAAGCTTACTTAAAAATATTGATGTCGCTTTTTTGGCTGTTCATGGCCCGAATTGCGAAGACGGTAAACTGCAGAAATATTTAGAGGATCGTAATATTAAGCACACTGGATCAGGCGTTAAAGCTAGCTTAATTAATATGGATAAGGTTTCAATGCACGATGCTTTTAAGACGATTGAATTACCGGTGGTTGAGTACAATGGTTTTGATAAAAATAATATTGATAGCACTAAAGAATATGTTGAGAAAATCGGTTTACCAGTTTTCATTAAACCCAATAATGGCGGCTCTTCAATAGGTATGACAAAGGTAGATACTATCAACAACTTGGAGAAAGCCATTCATGAAGCCTTTAAATATGACGATAAAATAATTATTGAAAAAGCAGTTGTAAAGCCGCGCGAAATTGAAGTTGGTGTTTTAGGAAATAACGATTTAATTATTTCTGAGCCGGGGGAAGTTTTATCAAACGGGGAATTTTATTCTTATGAAACAAAATATTTTAAGCCCTTTCGAACTACAACTAATGCCCAACTGAGCGAAGATCAAATCGGGTTAATTAAAAATCAATCGGAAAAAGCTTATCGCGCTACTGGTTGTCGCGGTTACGCCCGAATTGATTTCTTTATTTCTCAAAATAAACTTTATATAAACGAGATCAACACCTTACCCGGTTTTACAGCAATAAGCATGTATCCAAAACTTATGGCTAATATTGGTGTTGGCTACAAAGAACTAATTACTAAAATTATTAACTTAGCACTCGAAAATTAATTGACTCTTAAAGTGTAATCTTCGACTGATTGATCTTCAGCAAAAGCAAACGAAGCGCGGACATATTTATTTTTTAGTACATGCGGCAACCAAAGTGGATCATCGGCCCACATATTTTTAAACGGTAATTTATCTTTTCTAAACCATTTCGGTTTCATCTCTTCGGTTTCGCAAGGTCTACCATCCCAACTGTCGCACAAATATACCAGAACTTGCTGATTCCAATCCTCTTTCAGAGCAACATGAGGAAAATAGAAATCTAAAACTGCGACTTTTTGAATTTTTTTGGGACTTACGCCAATTTCTTCTTGAGTTTCGCGTTTGGCAGTTATTTTTATATTTTCGCCCTTTTCCGGTTTTCCCCCAACGCCATTAAACCGCCCCTGACCAAATCCCCGCTTCTTCATTGCCAAGAGAACCTTATCGCCTTTAATTAAAAATAATAACGTTGACTGGCGCAAGGGCTTTTTGAGGCGCTTTTTGAATTCTTTAATGATCATGATTTAAATCTAGAACAAATTTAAATAAAAGAAAAGACCCGGTTTCGGGTCTATTTGAGACGGATGGAATATTTCTGGATGGCTATGGGGATTTGGTCGCTCTGCACCAGAGCTTTGATCTGATGATCGATCAGATTATCGCCAACACGGTAAAGGTTCATGAAGGCCAATCGCACTTCATTGGGATCTACACTGAAGCGAACTGTGTCACGTAGAATATTGATCGTTTTATCGATCAATTGCTCGCGAAGAAGTATCTCATGAATGTAATCTGAAATTTCCGGACGTTCGTCACGCACCAGGATTTGACGGACAAACACTTCGAGGATATACTTACTGCCCAGTTCGGCTAATCCCTTCAGAATCGGTTTGTTCAAACGCTTTGGATCATAAAACCGACTGTAAACCTCCAACAAGATGGTTCTGGAAGCGTGATTATTCGCTGCTACTAGTGCTTTAATGGCAATGCTTCGTTGGAATCGATTGGTTGCAACTTCAGAGATGATTTCGACAAAACTGCAAGTCGGAGTTTCGCCTAAAGATAAAAGCAAAGCGTTACAGCAGATTTTAACCACAAGATCGTCTGTTTCAGAATTGATTCGCAAGAGCTCAATCCGCGCACCCTCACCATATTTATGGATTGAGCGGCACGCCTTTACCCTTTCTTCGTGCAAGCTGATATTGCGGGATAAGGTCTCGATCGCTTTCGAAACTTCGCGTTGACCCTTAAAACCGTCTGTCTGCTCAGCCATGGAACTACACCTCCCAAAAATAAAGTTACTCCCCTAGTGCAAAATATTATAGCTGAAATTTAACTAAAAGTCAATACAAAAAAATCGCCTCAAGAGGCGTTTTCTATTTGGTGGACCAACGGGGACTCGGACCCCGGACCTCCTCCATGCCATGGAGGCGCTCTACCAACTGAGCTATTGGCCCACTTACAGTATTTTATCATATAAGTTTATTGACTTCAAGCTGGAAAGCTAATATAATTTGCGTAGTTGCACTTTGCAATGAATCTTATATTAAAGAGGTGTTTCCATGGCCACTCGAAGCACGCTTGAATTCATAAGTGCATTTTTCGCATTATACACAGTCGCATCATTTATCTGCACATTCTTCGTTCGAGGAGTAGGTGATGAGCCAGAAAGATTATGGTTTTATAAAATTTCAGGCTATGGATTCGGGCTAATTCCATTCTTAATACTCATGCCTGTCGTATTTGAAAATAAATGGAACGAGTTTTTGGGAAATGTTGGAGTTATTTCAGCTATTTCTGGCGGCTTTGGCGGACTTTTCTTGTTCATATTTTATTTTTACGGCCTGGTATGCGGATTTGCATTGTGGGCGTGTCCCGTTATACTTATCGTTCGACTCTTTAATAAGAACTTTCCTAATTCATAAACATTTCCATGGCCGTCAATTCGTTTGGCGGTTTTTTTGTTTGATTTCAAGGAGTGAAAGTAGTATGCTGGAAGAAAGATAAAAGAGGCAAATATGCAAGAATATGATTTTAAAGCAATTGAGCAAAAATGGCAAAAAATTTGGGAAGAATCAAATTATGGTATTGCCGAAGATTTCGATAGTAAACCGAAATTTTATAATCTGATTGAATTCCCCTACCCTTCCGGCACCGGACTCCATGTCGGCCATTGTATGGCTCAGGGGGCAAGTGACGCATATTGTCGCATGAAACGAATGCAAGGTTACAATGTTTTATATCCCATTGGTTGGGATGCTTTTGGGCTACCGACAGAAAATTATGCCATCAAAAATAAAATGAAGCCACAAATAGTGGCCGCCGAAGCCATAGCAACTTTTCGAAAACAAATAAAGTCACTTGGTTATTCGTTTGATTGGTCTCGTGAAGTAAATACTACCGATCCTGATTACTACAAATGGACTCAATGGATATTTTTGCAATTTTATAAACATTCTTATATCGATGGTAAGCTGGTTGAAATTGCCGATAATGACCAGGTCTCCGATCGTCTCGCTTATCAAGCGGAGATGCCAGTGAATTGGTGTCCATCGTGTAAAATTAATCTGGCTAATGAAGAAGTTATTGCCGGAAACTGCGAAAGATGCGGCACTGAAACGAGCAGGCGAACTCAAAGACAATGGATGCTCGGCATTACCCGTTATGCTGACCGCCTGATTAAGGATTTGGACTCCGTTGACTATCAAGATCGAATTAAAACCCAGCAAATTAACTGGATTGGACGCTCCGAAGGCACCAACATTACTTTTAAGCTTAAAGGCTTTGACGAAGTAGTCAAAGTATTTACTACTCGAGCCGATACTCTGTTTGGCTGTACCTATGTGGTTTTAGCGCCTGAGCATCCCTTGGTCGAAGAAATTCAAAGCCAAGTCAGTAATTGGGACGAAATAGAAAATTATGTTCAAAAAGCTAAAAGCAAATCGGATTTGGAGCGCACGGAATTAGAAAAAGATAAAACCGGCGTGGAGATACTTGGCGTCACAGCCATCAATCCAATCAATAACGAAGAAGTTAAAATATTTGTGGCTGATTATTGCTTGGCCAACTATGGTACCGGCGCCGTCATGGCAGTCCCGGCCCACGATGATCGTGATTTCGCTTTTGCTAAAAAGTACCACGCTGAAATCCGCCAAGTTATTACAAATAAAAATAAAGATGCAAACACTGAAGAACACGCTTTTACCGATTATGGTTTCCTGATTAATTCCGGAGAATTTGATAATTTGGAAAGTTCGGAAGCAAAAAAGAAAATTACCGAAACACTAAAAGAAAAAGGTTCTGGCGATTTTACAGTCAACTTTAAACTCAGAGATTGGATTTTTTCGCGTCAACATTATTGGGGCGAGCCAATTCCCATTATTCATTGTGACAAATGTGGTCGCGTGCCCGTACCCGATGATCAGCTGCCAGTTGTTCTGCCTGATATTGAACATTATGAACCAACC
>Ga0247841_10005698_pt1 | contig 19865 bp, 16 predicted proteins | sample LaCruzMarch2015__2_FD_192410 | JGI IMG/M metagenome (GOLD analysis project Ga0247841, IMG submission 192410) | Freshwater microbial communities from meromictic Lake La Cruz, Castile-La Mancha, Spain - LaCruzMarch2015_18m | ecosystem: Environmental > Aquatic > Freshwater > Lake | place: Spain... | reverse complement strand
TTTCAGGTTGCGTTGACAATGGAACCGCCCCTGGCCCCTACCCCTTTAATGTTTGGGCCTCTCAGCATTATGCTACTCCTGCAGTGTCAGGTTGTTTGCCACCAGGGCAGGCCGTGTGGCCTTCGATTAATAGTTACGCCGTTTCCCTGAATGTCGCGCCACAGGCGCCCTGTATCTCGATAAACCCGGCAATTTACCCGTCGGCATGGGAGAATGTGCCATACGCCATAGCGCTGAGCGTTACCGGTGGTACGGGAGTATATATCTGGACCGCCGCCGGATTGCCTGTAGGACTGAATCTGGACCCCGGCACCGGTGTTGTCTCAGGCGTCCCCGCCCCGGGCACCTGCGGCCTCTGGACTGTGACGGTTACCTGTGCCGATAACGCCACCTGCGGCGGGCCGGGCTGCTGCGCTGCCGTCACCGCGCCCCTCTACCTTCCTGTCGATTGCTGGGCCAATTACTATGGTATGGTCACTACTTACACCACCACCGGTTGCGATTTCACAGTCAATATCGGCCCCGGCCTTGCTTATGGCACAACGAATGTGGTAGTCGACGGTGCACTGGAGGCCACACTTGCGGGAAATGGAGCTGAAACCTTTGCATCAGTGCCGTGCGAGAGCCATTTAGTGGTCGTCGACCAAACCGTACAGGGACCGGACCCCAAAACAAGGTATTCATGCGTTGGGTCAAATCAAAAATGGGTGTCCGATGTCGACAGCATCGCCTATTTCGATTATGCTCCTGACATATGGATAGATACGGGCAGCGACCCTGCCGGAGTCGCTCAGCCGCCTGGCACAGGCTTTTATGCCCACGGCGCCATTTTCATCAGCAACGCACCAAGTCCGGTTCAATCAATTAGCCAACCGGGCACAAAATACATTTTCAGGGAGTGGATGCTGCCGGACGGTAGCACAAATCTTAACCGTGACCTGTCGTTTGCCGTAAGTAGTGCAGGGAAAGCTACGGCCCTCTACGACACTTACTATGAACTGATCCTGAAATCTGATTTCCCGGCCGTCCTTGAGAAATCCTGGGAGCACGCAGGCAGCAATGCCACGTGGAAACTGGCGCTCCAACCACTTCCCTTCCCTAACTTCTTTGGCGCGCTCGGGGGCGTGTATGAGCCGACAAATGCTCAGGGCAGCCACAATATGACAGGCCCCTATACCCAGGAAATTGAGTGGCAAGAGAACTGGTTCTGGCCGATATTTTGGATAGTAGTTGTGCCGCTGGCCATCGCGGCAGCAGTCTTTTTCTTGCTGCGCCGCAAGCCCGGTACCGCGGCTCCCGCCGATGGAGTGGGCGCTCCATCTCAACCTCTCCCGGGCGCGGCGAGTACCGCTGTTAAAGCTGCAACGGTGGAAACGGTTGAACCGAAGAGCTTAGCCAAAGCTGCTCCCCAGGAACCCATCAAGGCAGTGCCTCCCTTGAGCTCCGCCCCTAATGATAAGAAGGCCTTGACTGAATCTGATCCTGCGGATAAGGCTAATTTCTGTCCCAAATGCGGCAACCCGGTGGACAAGGACGCTGAGTTCTGCAAGAAATGCGGCAAGAAGCTGTAAAAGGACGATGACGGGCGCACCCGAAGTACGCCCCCGCAGTGGTTTAATCTGGCGGAGGGGTTAGCGTCAGCAATCGTCTGGTGATATCGGGGTACCTGGCGATAAAGTGCAGCTCGTCCTCGGTGAGCGGGGTCTGCGCCTCGACGTTGGCGTAGCGCACCAACTCAAGTATCTTGCGCGCCTCGCTGGCGTTGGCGAAGGAGACCTCCATCTTGCCCATGATGTGGCTGAACCCGGAGATGCCTGTATATTCGCCCGAACAGATGAGCCTGCCGGTTTCGACCAGTTCGGGCTCGCCCCTGCCCAGTTCTTCGAAGTTATAAAGTTCGTAGTTCTCGGGGTCTTTGAGTACGCCATCGGCGTGTATTCCCGAGGCGTGGGCAAAGGCGTTTTCTCCAACGCCCGGCTGGCTGATGGGTATCGGGACACCGAAGGCCAGACTGGCGTACTTGGCTAATTTGTAGGCCTTGTTGAGCTGTACGGGCCTGCCCAGCTTGTATTTGTTGGCAAAACCCCTGGATTTAAGCAGCGCCAGCACGCAGGAAAGCAGGTCGGCATTGCCGGCCCTCTCACCTATTCCGTTGAGGGTGGTGTTGATATAGGCATCCTGGCCTGAGTCAATGGCTGCCTTGGCGCCGGCGATGGAATTGGCTACCGCCATGCCCAGGTCGCCGTGGCAATGAATCTCCACCGGCATCCTGGTGGCATCGGCTATCTTAGTTATCGAGTCATAGATACTGAAGGGGTCATCGTAGCCCAGCGTGTCGCAATAGCGGAACCTGTCCGCACCGGCTGCTTTGGCCGCTCTCGCGAAATCGATAAGGAAATCGACGTCGGTGCGGGATGCATCCTCTGCGTTTACACCGATAGCCCTGGCGCCAAGCTTATTGGCGGCTGATACAGCTTCAACCATGTGTTCCAGCACATCAACGCGTGATTTCCTGCCCTTGAATTTCCCCTGGATCATCTGCTCGGAAGTCGAGACGGAAAGGTTCAGGTATTCTATTTCCGGCACCATATCGAAGGTTTTTTCGACATCCTCGACGGTTGCCCTGATCCAGCCGCTCAGGCGGATGGGGCGCAGTATGCCTTTGCTGGCAAGTTCCAGGTTGGCGCGCAGGTAGTTTGTCTCGTGATTGGTGGTGGGGAAGCCGAACTCGGACTGGAAAACGCCAAACTCGTTGAGGTACATGTTTATCATGGTCTTCTGGAGCTTGGAGAGGCTCAGCCTGGCGGTCTGGACTCCGTCACGGTTGGTTACATCTATAAAATAAACCTTGACCATATTACCCTTTCATCCTGCCAAAGAATAAATTCTACTTACCGGCGGCTGGAGAGCAGGATGATGAGGATGAGGATGACAATGACAAAGCCACCCATGATCAGCCAGACAAAAGTGGGCACACCAGGAGTGGGTGTGGGTGCAGGGCCACTGCCGCCCGTCACGAATGAACTTATGGCGCCGTTTACCGAGCGGCCCCCGCCGGTCGGATTGAGGGCTACGGCGCGGTAATAATAAGTCAGGCCAGGCGCCAGGCCGGTAATCACGCTGCTGTAATAAGTGCTGGCATCGTTAACCGTCTGCATCTGGCTGGTATTTCCCATATCAGACGTGGTTCCGTATTCAAACCAGGCCTGTACGCTGGCTGAGTTCCCCCGATCCTGCAGGAAGCCGTTCAGTATAGCGCTGGATGATGTGATGGCCGATGCGGGAGACGTGGACACGGAAAGGCTGGAATTGGAGATGGTGCTGAAAACGTTAGCGGAGCCATATACTTTTAAATTGTCCGGAGTCTGCGCAACGGCCTGGTAGTAATAATCGGCGCCGGGGGTCAGGCCGGTTATCTGGAAAGATACAGTCCCTGGATAGGTAACTGTCGTGGGTGATGTGACATTGCCATATTGCGGTGTCTGGCCGAAATTGAATATCACCTGGACAGACCGCACACTGCCCAACGAGTTGACATACGCATTTAAAGTGGCGGCATTGGTGCTGATATTGCTGGCGGGGTTGGTGGATAGGGACACGGGCGAGGCTGACGAGGTCTGAAAAGTGCTGTATTGCCCGTAAACGTTGTAGCCATTGGAAAAAGCCGCAGCCCGGTAATAATAGGTAACGCCCGCTTGCAGCCTGCCGACGTTGTAGCTGAAATTGCCGGGTGCGCCCATGGTTTGCTGGGGGGTTGAGCTGCCGAAAGTTGTATCGGTGCCGTATTCAAACCAGGCGTTTACCGCATTGCTCGACCCCATGGCGGTTAAAAACCCATTGAAGGTAGCTGACTGGGCAGCAACGCTGCTGGCAACGCTGGTGCTGACCTTAAGGCCCGGGGCAAAGGTAGTTGTGAATATGCTGTCAAAGCCCTGTACCGTCATACCTCCGGCAGCAGTTGGTACTGCCAGGGCGCGGAAATGGTAGGTAGTGCCCGGGTTGAGTCCCTGCAGCGTATAGTTAAAGGTGCCCGGAGCATACATAGTCTGCATGCTGGTGGTCTGGCCATAAGCGGCTGTCGGTCCCCATTGGAACCAGACCGAAGCATTGCGGTAGCTGCCCAGCGATTGGAGGTAACCGGTGATCGTGGCCGAATTATTGGTGACGCCCATTTCAGCGCCGGTACTCACGGCAATGACCGCCGCTCCCGAAGTGTTGAAACTTCCGGAGTTGCCGTATACAGTGGATACCCCCACCACTTCAGCCTTGCCCGCGGCGCGGAAATAATAGGATGTGTTGGGGGCTAATCCGGATAACTGGATGCTGAAAGGCCCGGGACCGTAGATCACCTGTTGCTCCGTGTTGCTGCCGTACCCGGTGGAGGTTCCCCATTGAAACCAGACGCTGACACTGTCATAAGGCCCCATGCTGGAAACATATCCCCTGAGTATGGCGGAATTAGAGGTTACATCGGAAGCCGAGCTTGTAGAAATGGCGATGGGGGCTTGCGGCACGGTATGCTGAGTGGTGAAGCTGATAAAAGCGCCTTCAGCTTTTTGCCCGCCCATCAAGGTTGTGGCTGCCATGGCGCGGAACTCATGAGCGGTGCCCATCGCTAACCCGGCAACATGCGCACTGAATACGCCGGGTGAGCTCATCACCTGGCGGTTTGTCGACTGGCCGTCAGCTATCTCGAACCAGACCGTTACCGTGCTGTAAGGCCCCATTGATTCGAGGTAACCGTTAAGGGTTGCTGATGACTCAGTAATACTGGTGGCGCCCTCGGTGGCTACCGCTATTTCGCCTTCGCGGATATCGTTTACCGGCCCCGGCATTTGAGCCAGGGTAGGAGTCACCGCTAAAAGAACAATAAACAATGAGCAGAGTAACCCGGCCAGTCGTTGTAACATAATGACCTCCAAATAATTGATACTCGCCAGGCCATATTATCCGGCCTGGATGGGAAAGTCGCAGCCTGCGGGGTTATTTTATCGTTACTTTGAATGTCTTGGTTTCAAGCGCGGGATTGTTCGGTTCGAAGGGACGCTTGTAGTTCAAGTAAATTTCGGTCTCTCCTGCCTTCATCCCCTCGAATTCGAAGCTTTCCACACCACCGGCCCCTATCAAACCGGAACCGGAAGGAGTGTACCGTCTGACCAGTTTGAGCAGGCTCTGGTCGAAGCCGACCTCCCAGGTATAGCCGGTTGTCGGGTTGGCATTCACATTGATAGTAAAGCTGACTCCCACCGGTACCGTAATCCTTTGCGCAGGGTTAGTGAATTCCAGTGAACCGGAGGGTTCAACCGGTGTAGACACCGGCGGTGCAGCCGGCGGCGGGGTGGGTTTGGCTGCCGGTGCGCAGCCAATCAATGATGCGGCTATGAATAATATGACCAGGGCAGCCTTGATAAGGTTCATGTCTCCCTCCTGCTGAAAAATAATTTAATCTTGACCCAATTGTATGCCCATCCATTAGGGTCTCTGTATATTTTGCCTTGGGCAGTGATTTATTTCAAATAAGCTGTGAGTTGGAGTGATTATTTCATTATCCCTGTATTCGAGTGTTAACAGCTATTTAATACCGTTGCGCAGATGGCTGGCTCAATGGCACAATATTTACTTGTGGTTTTGGCGGTGCTAAAATTCTCAGGCAGAATTGGTAAAGATATGTGTACCAATTATAAATTAAGAAGGAATATTTATGAGCAAGATGTTTAATGGTAATATGACTTGGATAGGCACGATTATTCTTGCAGCGCTGGTATTGTCCGCGTTGGCCTGCCAGGCAGGGCCGCAGGGTCATAACAGCAATCCCGAGGCTGTTGCACAGAATGAACTGGGAATGAAGATGTACAACGAGCAGGCCTATGATAAGGCGGTACTATACTTCGACCGCGCGCTTGAGAGTGACCCTTCCAATGCGTCGGTCTATTGTAACAAGGGCCTGGCATTGGACGCTATGAAAAAGTCTGACCAGGCCATTCAGTGCTACGATCAGGCTATCCAGCTTGACGCGAATTTTGCCGATGCCTGGTACTATAGGGGAGTGGCATACCACAATAAAAAGCAGGTTGATAAAACGCTGGAGAGTTTTGATAAAGCAATATCAATAAAGGGCGACGTAGCTGTGTACTGGTACGACAAAGGTTTTGTTTACGAGGAGCAGGGGAACTTTGAAGAAGCAATACCCTACTATGTTAAAGCAATTTCTTTGGGTTTTGAAGGTTCCGAGATTTGGGACAGGCTGGCCTATGCCCAGATGAAAAGCAAACTCTATGATGATGTGTTGAAATCAACTGACAAGTCAATCTCGCTGAATTCCGCAGGAGCTGTCGCCTGGGGACACAAGGCCAAGGCACTTCATGAAATGAGGCGGTACGACGAGGCAATTGTCGCCTTTGATAGGGCGCTGGCTCTGGATGTCAACAATGCGGCTTTGTGGTACAGCAAGGGACTGACGCTGGAAACGCTTAAGCGCGATGCTGAGGCCAAAAAGTGCTACGACAAGGCCAGGGCGCTGGGTTACCAGTTTTAATTTATATCAACCCCGTAGGGCTTCTTTCCCGAGTGCGCTTCATAGAGGTTATATGAACAATAACGGCGCTGCAGGGCGGCGCAATAACAATGCACAATCCCTGCCTTCGGTATTGCCGGACCATGAGGAGAATGCTGGCAGGAAGAAGCCGGATATCGAGATAAGGGATATGGGGGTTGACGATATCCCCGCCGTTTTCCATTTAGGCGAGCAGGTCTTCACCGCCGATAAGACCCCCACACTGTATCGCACCTGGGACGAATTCGAGGTCATCTCAATATTCAACGAGGATACGGAATATTGCCTGGTTGCTGAGGTGGAAGGGCAGATAATCGGCTTCGCCATGGGCAACGTGGTCACAAAGAAGAAGTCTGCCTGGAAATACGGCTACCTTGTCTGGCTGGTGGTATCGCCGGAGTTTCAGAGACTGGGCGCGGCCAGCCGGCTTTTCCATAAGTTTGAGGATAAGATGATTGAAGCCGGCGTGCGCATCTTTATGATAGATACGGAGGCTGATAACCTGCCGGCGCTGCATTTCTTCCGTGCCCGAGGGTTCGGCAGCCCCCAGCAGCATATTTATATGACCTATAACCCGGCCGCCGCCGAACTGCAAAAAGAAAAGAAACGCGGCCTCAAGGGGAAGAAAAATGGCAGCAACCACAAGCGCGGCGGCTGAAATTCAGCCCGGCCGGCTGAAGAAAATTCTGCAGGATCTGGTGGATATCTACAGTCCCTCAGGCAAAGAAGAGGAGATACTGCAATTCACCGAGGATTATCTAAAAAAAGCCGGCTTAAACGTAAAAAGGCAACCTGTGGACGAGAACAGGTACAACATCGTGGTGCTGCCCCCCAAAACTGACGAAGTTGACCTGTGCTTCGTGGGCCACCTGGATACGGTGACAGCGCACGACCTGGACGACTTCGGCTTCTATGAGGAGGATGATAAGGCCTGCGGCCTGGGCACCTCGGATATGAAGGCAGGCTGTGCAGCCATGGTCGAGGCCTTCACCGTGCTGGCCGAGAGAAAAGGCAAGTTCCCATCCGTGGGCCTGGCACTGGTGGTAGGTGAAGAAGAGGAGAGCGACGGCGCCAAAACGCTGGTCAGGGAATACCGTTTCCCCTGGGCTGTGGTAGCCGAGCCGACCAATATGATACCCTGCCTGGGGCATTACGGTTATCTCGAAGTGCTGCTGCGCACGCGGGGTAAGAAGGCGCATTCATCCATGCCGGAACTCGGGCAAAACGCTATCGAAAATATGCTCAAGCTACTGCTGCAGGTGACCGGTTATGCGACCTCTGTGCCCAGCGGGCTGGTTTATAATATCAGGCAGCTTTCCGGTTTCCCGGGCGGGTTTGTTGTCCCCGATACCTGCGAGGCCTGGCTCGACCTGCACCTGCCACCCGATTCACGCATGGATGTTCTCAAAGCGGACCTGGAACATCTTGTGGAGGATGCCAGCAAGCTTATCACTGCTCTTGATGCTTATATCAGGTTTGAAAACACCCACCCTGGCTACCGCATCTCGCAGGAAAGGCCGCTGGTGCGCAAATTGCGTGACGTGTGTAAAGGCATGAAGATACCCTGGGAGGCGCAGGATTTCCGCAGCCATTCAGACGGCAATGTCCTGTGGGGAGCGGGAGTGGATCCCATCATCTTCGGACCCGGACGGCTGGAGACGGCTCATACTCCGGACGAGTCGGTAAGCTTCAACCAGGTGGTCCAGGCGGCGCATCTTTACCTGAATTTCGCGCTGGCTATTTGAAACAATGGTGTGATAAAAGTCATTATCAGCGGTGGAAAAGACTGCTAACATAATGAAAAATTGTGTGAGGGAGGAATACTACGATGTCAAAATCAGAGAATGGTCTTAAAGCAGCCTTCGCCGGTGAATCGCAGGCCAACCGCACTTACCTGGCCTTTGCCGAGGCGGCCGACAGGGAAGGGAATGCGCAGGCAGCAAAGATGTTCCGTGCCGCCGCGGAAGCGGAGACTGTACATGCCCTTAATCACCTCAGGGCACTCAAGGCCATTAAATCCACAAAAGACAATTTGCAGGAGGCCATCAATGGCGAGACCCACGAATATACCAAGATGTACCCTGCTATGATCGAGGATGCCAAAGCTGAAGGCAATAACGATGCCCTCAGGACTTTCAAATGGGCCAATGCCGTTGAGGAAGTACACGCCAAATTGTATCAGGGGCTATTGGATGGCCTGGACAAAAGCCAGGAAACCTATCCCTATTACGTGTGTCCGGTGTGCGGATATACTCACGAAAAGGAAGCCCCCGATGTTTGCCCGGTCTGCGGGACAAAGGGGAAATTATTTCAGCGTATAGATTAGTTATAACCGGTATGGCATCCCTGCTATCCAAGGCCGATTTTCTGCGATGCGCCGGCAATGGCGGAGATAATCAACAGGCTTATGGCTATAGAAGGGCAAGGCTGCGGCTTAAACAGTTGTGAGAGTATCGATGGGCAATTCGGGCACATTATCATGCAGCGTCAGGAAGAGATCGATGGAATAATCGACATCCATGCAGGGGTCATGCAGCGTGAATCCGCCGAAATCCGGCGCCATGCCCACCACCCGTCGGTAACAGTTCACTACTTTCGCCATGATAAATTGGTCGCCAGTCTTCATGAAAAGTCCCAGGTAGTAAAAGCCCATATAGTGCCAGGGCGGAAAGACATTGGGATTTAATTTAATCGCCCGGTTGAAAATCTGGAAGGCTTCTTGAATTTTGCTAAGGTTGAAAAGGCAAATCCCCTTGTTGGTCACAGCCATTACGTTGTCCGGTTGCAACTCCAGTGCCTTATTGAAACAGCCGATGGCTTCGGCGTCCTCCTCCAGCTTGAAATGACAGAGTCCCTTCTTGAAGATGTCATCGAAAGTCACCTGCTGCCTGTGCTCATCCAGTAGGGCGACGCAGTGCTCAAGCGCCTTCAGGTATTCCTCTTTCTCGAATTGGCTGTCTATTTCCTTGCGCAGGTCATCGATTTGCATATGGGGCTCCGCTAATCAAGTTCAATTAACCATATCATAATGCAGAGTGCCCTCAAAATAAACCGCGGTTTATTTTGGAATTTTTTTAATCTTGGGGGGCAGTGAGGCAGCGTACTCGTGTGCACGCTTTAGCCACTCTTCAAATGATTTGGTATCAGTGTAGAGTGATTCGGGTACTACGATGTATTCTTTCATGACGCGGCCTTTGAGCGGTTCGAACGGTTTGGCCGCGGGGTATTTTTTCAGTATTTCGCCGCGGTCTCTTTCCGACAGGCGTATGAACAGGCTATCTTCATGTACCCCGGCGAACATGTTGCGGTTTATCCAGAATACCGGCGAACCGAACATCGGTCTTTTATCGCAGGTAAAGCGTATCAAAGCGGCATCCAGTACCTTGGCCAGTTCAGGTGAGCTCTTCTTCCACTTATGTTCCATGTTTACCACCTCGCATAATAAACTTTATATTTTGTGGTATATTTGTCGCAGATAAAGGAAAATCTGGCAGGGAATTTACGATGTCACCGCAGCTATTCTACTGGATAGACCTGGGCATAGCAATTTCTATCCCGATACTTTTTATTTGTTTATTCGCAACAGGCAAGATAAGCAAATTTTACTGGGTTATGTTCTGGGTTGGCTGCGCCATCGGCGCGCTCTGGGAACTGCCCTTCTTTTTCATAGGGCCGGTCTTCCTGGCGGACCCATTGTATATACTTAACGCACCCATACCATACCCACTTTTCCTGCTTCATCTTGTGCATTGCTTCTGGGATGGCGGAATATTCATGGCCGGGTTGCTGCTGGTCAGGAAGCTCTGCAGTGCGCCCAATTTCGTGTCCTTCAGGTGGCAGGAACTGTCGGTACTGCTCGTATGGGGAGGTTTGCAGGAGCTTGCTGTTGAGTTGATGTCCACCGGTTCTTCGGCTTGGGCTTTCGTCCCGCACTGGTGGAACCCTATCATGTTCAAGTTCAACGGGGCGGATGTAACACTCCTGCCCCAGTTGATCTGGGTGGCAGCGCCGGTAATTTATTATATAGCTGCCCTAAGGGTGCGTAAGGCAATCCAGTAATCGAGGATTTCAAGATAAGGTTTCAATAGCGTTTCCGCTGGAGAGAATCGCAGGCCGTTTCGGCCTCAGCTATAATCCTGTCCATCAGTTCCTGTACCCCCGGCAGGTCGTCTATCCCCCCGCAATCCTGCCCGGCGAAGAGGATGCCCTCATTCACGTCCCCGTCGTTGATGGCCTTGAGGTGCCTTCTCATTCCCACCGCCTGGCGGGCCTGTGACCAGATGGGCGAACCCTCCTCCGCCCTCCACATCTGCAGGCTCAGGCCGAGGAACTGCCAGAATGAGAGTTTAAGCATCCTGCGTATCTCGCCGGCGCCGAGGAATGCCTCGGAGAACTGGACGCCGCCCTTGATCATCTTCTCCGCTGCCCGGGTCTTGAGCACACGTCCCGGCATACCGTCGAAGGCATTACTGTAGAGTGTGTCCTGTTCAGTGGCCTGCAGGCACAGTCGCTTGAAATTATTGTGCACCATGCTTTCCTGGGTCAGCGAGAACCTGGTTCCCATCGATATCCCGTCTGCCCCGAGGGCCAGTGCTGCTGCCAGTCCCTGGCCGTTGTAGAACCCGCCGGCGGCTATCAAAGGTACTTTGACCTGGTTGGCCACTATCGGGAGCAGTACCAGCGAAGTGACGATGGTACCGTGGCCGGCGGCTTCGTTACCAGTGACGATCACTGCGTCGCAGCCCAATTGCTCGGCGCGTACCGCGTGCCTGACTGTTGCCGTCGTGCCCATCACCTTGCCGCCGTAGCCGTGTACCCGGTCGATGAACCATGGCTTGCCCAGCGCATAATTGATAATCTGCACCTTTTCGTCAAGGGCAACCTCCACGTTCTCTTTTGCTCCCGGCAGTGCCAGGGCCTGGTTAACTCCGAAAGGTTTATCGGTACGCCGCCTTATCTCGCGGATGTTTTCCCTGGTCTCATCGGGTGAGAAGCGTGCCGTAGCCAGCATTCCCAACCCGCCTGCGTTGCATACCGCTGCTACTAACCCGGGTTCGGTTATCCAGTTCATCCCGGCCAGCATCACCGGGTGTTTAATGCCGAAGAGCTCAGTCATCCTGGTCTTGAACATGTGGTCAACCTCCTGATAAACTGTCGTCATTTACGAGTGTAAAAACCGGGATAAAATCCTCTCTGTTAAAAACCGTGGCAGAAACCTTGGCAGCATAATTGCCGTCTTCAGGCGGGTTGGAAACAAATATTCTTTGCTCTCAGATTTCAGAGCCTTTAAGACATGTCCGGCTGCCTCCTCCATGCTCATTGTGAGGGAAGCGGGGATTCCGGGCTGCTTATTTCTCTCCGTGACCACAAACCCGGGACAGATAGTCAGTATCCTGATATTGAACTGCTTCAGTTCAATCCTGGCGGTATCCAGGAAAATACGGCAGGCTGCTTTGGCGGCTGAATATTGCCCCTGCGTCGGAAGCCCCAGGAATCCAGCCAGCGAGTTGGTATTGGCGATAATTCCGCCCGAATCCTGTGCTTTCATTTGCTGGACAAGCGGACAAAAGAAATTAATCATCGTGTCATAATTCACGCGCATATTCTGCTTGATGTCATCGGGCGAGGCCTTTGCGATACTTAGGGAGGGACCGGCGCCGATATTAAGCAACGCGATATCGATGCGGCCAAATTGCTTGACTGCCTGCTTAACTACGCTGGCGGCCTGCTCAGTATCCAGCGCGTCTCCTACGATTGCCAGTGCTTCACTTCCGTTCTTTTCAAGGGTTTCCGCTACATCTGACAGTAATTCTTTGCGGCGGGCTGTTATAACAATGCGGTTATGCCCATGGCTCAGCGCCAGCGCAACTGCTTTCCCTATACCGGAGGAAGCCCCGGTGATCAAAATGGCCTTATTTTTCAAATCCAATTCAGATTCCACGCTCTTCCAAGATGGCTTTATTAGCAGCCACCTTATCCGGCGTGAGGTCATATAATTTCCAGAACAGGAGCGTGGCTATGAGTACAACTACAGCCGGGACCACGGCGGCATGTATGCGGATCCCGAATACCGCCAACTCGGGAGTCGGACTCATGGCCATCAACTGTGCCAGGCTTGGGGCGCCCGACACAAAGCCTGTTGCTGTATGCACGATTGCAAAGATGGCCGCCACGCTTGTCTGCCCCAGTTTAAACATGAAAGCCTGGTATCCCAGGTAAACCCCTGGGTCCCTGCGTCCAGTTTTTACGGCCACATCGTCAAGGACATCGCCCATGGTGGGCGGGTCCATGAACCATTGGCCACCAAGTGAAATCCCAAATATAACCAGGCTGATAATCCACCCGGTAATGCTGTTAACAAATATCATCGGCAGGAATGTGAGCACCATCAGGAACCCACCGACTAAACTGACCATTCTGTTGTTGTTCACTCTCTTAGAGACGATCATCCATATTGGCACGAAAATCAGCGCTCCTGCCAGCATGCTTCCCATAAGCAATGAAATGGTAGATGCCGACGCGTCCAAAATGTAAGTCGTTATATAGAAAGCGCTCATCTGCAGCATACCAACGGCCATCTGGTAGCCGAAGAACAATAATACTTTGCTCACGAACCGTTTGTTTGAGAGTGCAATTTTAGCCGTCGCAAAAAACCCTGCCGTTTTCTCTCCTGCCATTGTTTCTCTTCTGCGCCGGTAAAGTTCCCTGACTTTCTTGGATTCAAAAGTTCCCGGAAGCATGAACAAGAACAATACCAGGCCTATTGCAACTGTTGCCCAGGCGGAATTCCGGTAAGTGATCGCAACTCCTGTGGTAATAAACATGGGCGGGATTATTGCAGCCATCACGAGTCCGATGATGCCGAGTATCGTACCAAATGCCTGGACCGTTCTTCTCTCGTTCAGTCCACGAAACTTTTCGGGAAACAGGCTTGTGACGTTTACGTCAAACAACGTTGCAAAAAGATCGTACAGGCAGAGAGAAATGGTGTACCATGCAAATATCTCCCACTGATGTGCCACCGGATCCAATCCGGTCGGCCCTAAAAATATTGCCAGATAGCTGAATAGCCATAGAATGCCGCCGATTATGATGAATGGTGTTCTACGAAAGCCCGTCTTTTTTTCCCAGGGGAAATAAACGTGTTCCATCAGGTAGCCGGTGAGGGGATCGTTGATGGCATTCCACACCTGGTAGATGATGAATGCCAGAGCGGCCAGTTTTACATCCAGGCCTATTACAGCCTCGTAGTAAAAGAATACGGTGAAGCCGAATGCTGCGGTTATCCACTGGCTGAACAGTTCCCTGCCGCCATAGCTGGCCATGATCAATTTTGGATATTCGTAGACTTCCCCGGTACCTTTTTCATTATGCATAACGGCCTCCCATTTATTTACACCTCTATTAAGTATTCCGAAAATAGTAACAGACCTATTCAATATATTCAATTCCTTTGATTGTGGTTTTTAACCCATTGAAATATAATTCACGGCACAGTGGCAATCAGCCCGGCTCCGGCAGGTCTGGCTGGTCAACCCTCCCCACTACCGGTAATTCAAGAATCTGTATAGTCTCAACAGACAGGAGGCATTATGAAAACAGTCATAATCGGTTCCGGAATGGCCGGCCTGACTGCCGGAGCTTACCTGGCCAGGGCCGGGCACACAGTTACAGTATTTGAGCAGTTTTCAGCTCCGGGGGGAGTGGCAGCCACCGTATCAAAGGACGGATTCGCCTGGGATCTCGGTCCGCTTCTCCTGGAGGGGTTCGCGCCGGGCGATAAGGGGCGAGTCATCCTGGAGGACCTGGGCGTCGGCGAGCGTGTCAAAGTTGTTCGTGAGGACCGGGATTTGTCGATGCCCGAATTCATGTTAAGGAAACCGGAGGTATATGAAGGCCCTTATTGGAGGAGGGAGCGCTTGAAGAAACTCTTCCCTGCTGAGAGCGGCCAACTGGACCGTTACTACCGCTTCTATGACCTGATGCTCGGGCTGATGTCATTGGCGCGACGGGCTGAAGCCTCCAGCGGCCTTGCGGCGCTGTGGTTGAAATTGCGCATGCTGATTGATTTTCAACGGGTCAAAAGCAAGGTGAACTGGAACGGCACACAGTTGATGGACCATTATTTTAAATCAACCGCCCTCAAGACATTCTTCCTGGGGCTGGCGGCTGATTACGTTACCGCGCCGAGCGAGTTCCCTGCGCTGGGGGTGCCCTCACTTCACGCCGAAACAATGTTCGACAAGCGCATTCCTGCCTACCCGGGGACCAGGAGCGCCCGGGCCGCCTACTGTTATATCCTCGGCGGTTGCCAGACGATGGTGGATGCGGTAGCCGGGGCGATCCTGGATAAAGGTGGGAACATTACTACTAATACCGCGGTAAAGAAGATTGTGGTTGAGCATGGCCGGGTTAAAGGGGTGGAGCTGGCGGACGGCAGATTTGAAGCCGCCGACCGGGTGCTGGCCTCAGGCGGCATGCGTGAGGTGTTCTTCGACCTGGTGGGGAAGGAAAAACTGCCTGCGGAGCTGATCAGCCAGATTGAAAGCATCCGCCTGATGGAATCGGTGCATATGGTGCAGTTAGGAATTGACTCCGACCCTACCTCATACCAGAGGGCTGCCCTGTGCTATTACTACGGGACCAACGATCTGGAGGGAGCAGTGAAGCGCTTACGCTCCGGCGATTATCATGAGGGCAAAGATGGATTGTTGATTTATATCCCGTCGCTGCATTCGCCGTCGCTGGCGCCGTCCGGCCATTATGCGGTGACGATTTATACCGTGGCGCCGGATACCCTGGCCGAAGGGTCCTGGAGCAGCCGCCGGGAAGAACTGTCGGACAAACTTGTGGCTGTGGCCGAACGCCATATCCCGGGCCTGCGCCAGCATACCAAAACTCGTCTTATCCTCACACCGGAAGATTTCCGCCTCCGCACTCATCTCAAACACCACTCGTTCGGCGGAGTGCCTCCTGTCATCGGCAACAAACCACCGGCCCACAAAACACCCATCCATGGGTTGTGGTTCATCGGAGCCCAGAGCGAGAGCGGCGGCGGTGTGGTAAACGTTATGGCCGGCGCGCAGAAAACGGCCATGCAAATTCTAACAAACCAATAACCTGCTGATAAATCAGGCCACAGCAGTCAGCGCCGGCCGGTTATATTTGCCACAAGATATAGATGGCGCCCCGGGTAAATATTTGTGGCCAAGCCCGATTTTAGCTAAGGCCGCTTGCCCGCGATTTTTGTAAAGCTTTCAACAGTGAGCGCTACCAGTGTTTCCGTATGGGCGATGCCTTTTCCCGATAGGTTCACCGCCGCCTTCAGGATAGTTTCCTCATTTTTAGCCTCGAAAATGTTGACAAAATCATATCGTCCGAGCGTGATATACTGCCCCAGCACCTTCACCCCCATGGCCTCGAGCGCAGCTTTATTGGCCTTGATTTTCTTGGGATTGGTCTTGATGGCCTCCCGGCCACTCTCATTGAGGGTAGTCAACGCGATATAAACCGGCATAACAACCTCCTTTTAATAAGCAATCTTCCATTCCAGTTGATCAGGTGACTGGCCTAAGCTTAATTATACCACTCTTGTCTTTCCTGAAGGTTGTTTGGCAAAATATCGGCAAAGAAGTGGTTTTGATATCGCGCCTGGTGGGATTCGAACCCACGACCCACGGTTCCGAAGACCGATGCTCTGGTCCGCTGAGCTACAGGCGCACAATACCCTGGCCCCAATGGCTGCCGCTGGCATGACGCGGGGCTGCAGCCGTATGCAGTACGGGGTTCAGATTTACCCTGGATAGGTCCCCGCGCTTTTTCATATTCTACCAGAATTATACGTTGCCGTACTTTTATTGACATGCGAAAACGCTCTACCTATAATACGTCGTCGAAAATGCAGGTTCTTTTCTGCAAGATTACTGTGGAAATATCGAGTGGGGTTTCAATGCTTAAATCAAGATTCTCAGGGATGTTCCAAAGCTTTTAGCTTAGACGATAGGGAGGACGAAAATGAAAATATCACTTGGCGCAAAGAACTGTTTGTATCCCTTGCCCACGACTATCGTAGGTGCAAACATTGATGGCCGCCCCAACTATATTACCATAGCACACGTGGGAATTATGGATTTGGTTTCCATATCGCTGGGGATGAATAAAGTACACTACACCAATGCCGGTATTAAGGAAAATAAGACGTTCAGTGTTAATATCCCGTCGATATCAATGGTTAAAGAAACAGATTATTGCGGGCTGGTTTCAGGAAAATCTATTGATAAGGCAGGCCTTTTTAATAGCTTTTATGGCAAATTGGAAACGGCTCCTATGATTAAGGAATGTCCCATTAATATGGAATGCAAACTCATTCAAATTGTAAATTTCCCCAGGCATGACGTTTTTATTGGGGAGATAATCGAAACTTATTGCGATGACAGTTGTATTACCGATAATATTGTGGATTTCACTAAAGTGCAACCGATACTGTTCACTATGAACGATACCGGTTACTGGAAGCTGGGTGAACGATTTGCCCGGGCCTGGAGCATTGGTAAAAATTATAAAAGGATGGGGTGAGTGGAGGGATTCGAACCCTCGATAACCAGGGCCACAACCTGGCGCCTTAGGCCTCTGGGCCACACTCACCACAACGGGACAAATTATAGCGTAAGCGGGAGGGTTTGTGCGAATTTGCGAGATTGCTTCGCCACTGCGCTCCTCGCAACAACAAAGTTCCGGTTATCAAGCCCGCCTGCTTCTGGAGAAAATGACCAGCGCCAGGGATAAGGCAAGAATGGAGAAGATCACGGCGATAAGCAGTCCTTTAATAGCATTATCCCCGGGTGGGCTTATTTGGACCTGCTCAGCCGGCTCATTCTCTGTGGTAAAAGCAAAGACGGGACTGGGGTCGCCGGGTATAGGCTCGACCGCTGTCACCTGCCAGAAATAGGCGGTCCGGTAGTCCAGCCGCCAGGGAAGCTTATATGCTATGGCATTTACGGACTGGTCTATTACCGGCTGGCTCAAGTCGGGGTCTCTGGCAAGCACGAAGCGGTAGGAGGTTGTGCCCTGCATGGGCGTCCAGGAGAAGCCGAGCGGGTAGGCCGGCACATCGCAGGCCTCATGACAGGGCTGCATCGACTGTATGCCCGGGTAAGTTGAGGCCGCTACAGGAAAGCCGGCACGCACGGTGAAGCTGTAAGCGGGAGAGTACCTGCTGCGTATGACCTGGCCGGTGGACGCTCGCCTGACCCTCACATGCCAGTAGTAGGTCTGCCCGGCCTCGGGGAGCATGCCGGGCCTGATATAGTAGGCGGGATATTGAGATTTATCCGGTACGTAAAAGGGATTATCGGCAGGCTCGGCCTCGCTAACCGCCAGGTCGAACCATTTATCCTTGCCGATCTCCACCTGGTAGGCCTCGGACAATGAGAGTTGATCCCAGCGAAGGTCAACCGGGACGTTGCGGCCGGTCACGGGATCGCAATATATCAGGGTGTTGCTTTTGGGAGAGATCAGCCAGGGGGAACGGTTGGCTAAGGTATCCCTGAATGCCCACAGCATCCCGATGCCACTGGTATAATCGTAATCGCGCGCGTCGAATGCCCAGAGCGTATCGTCGACAAGCGACAGGGATGACGGCTCCAGCCGGAAAACCACGCCCGCACCTAATCCGGTAGTCAGTGTGTCGTAGTAGACCCCGTCCTCGGGAAAGTTGCCGCGCGAATAGGTGGTCCTCGAGACACCGGTCGCGTTGGCCTGGCTGTAGGCGGCGTATAACATCCCCCGTGCGCCCGCCGCCAGACCGTAATAGCTGTTATTGGGCGGAACCATGTCGTCCCAGCGGTTGCTCTTGTCCACGGTCCAGCGGTACAGCCCGCCGGCATCGTCGGCTATGTAGATGAAGCGGTTGTCCTTGAACTCTTCATCGAAGGCCACGTGACGGTTGCCGTTGCTGTAAGCCGGCTCGGTTATCAGTACCCAGTCGTCGCCACCGTCCAGCAAATAGGATGCCGGGCACTGCTGTCCCAGCGCCGCGCCGGCCACCACGCTGCTACCCTGCACCGCGATATTATGTGCGGATAGCAGGCCGGTGTCTTTGAACTTGTCCCAGCTCCAGCCGCCCGGTTCATACCTGCCCCGCCGTACCAGTGCGTTGGCCTGGATGACATATAGCTCACCGCTGCTGCCGGCCGCCATGTCCTGGATGTAAGCGCCCGGCAGACACTCCCGCCAGGTCTGACCGCTGTCGCGCGATTGCATGACCCGCGTGCTGCCCTGGTTGCCCAGAAATATGACCGAACCGTCCTCATCATCCGGCGCCAGCCTGAGCAGCGGCGCTGTGAAATCCAGGCAGGCCACACGCTGCCAGGCCTCTCCAATTACTGCGGTGCGGCTGCGCCAGGTGCTGCCCAGTCCGTTGTCGTTCACCGACGATATGTAAACGGTTTTGCCGTCCTTAGATACAGCCAGTGCCCGGTATCTGTTTACCTGCGTGTCGATCAGGCTCAACTGGTTCCAGGATGTGCCGTCGTCCAGGCTGACAGAGAAAGCGGACTCGTCGAGAGCATTTGTTGCCCAGGCAGCATCAGAGAGATTAGACCATTTCAATGGCGTATCGCGGTTGCCCGACCCTGTTGCCGCTATGGCGGTCGCGCCATCCCCCGCCCAGGCCACTATGACGTTGGCAAACCCGGACCCGTAGCCTCCTGTCGGGGATTTAAGCGGTTTTATCCAGGTAGTGCACTGCTCAAGCGGGCTGGATGTGAACCAAAGTGTCGCCGCCGCGGTGAGCGGGTCGGCTGTTACGCTCCCGGCCAGCAGCTTGCCGGATTTGGTTGTGCCATGATACGCGATTGAACTGATGCGCGGCCTGCCTGCGGGAACCTTGAGTCGGGTGACCACGCTGTCATTGAGCCGGTAAACATCATCGAGCGGCCTGCCGGCGCCCAGCGATGTACTGTTGGAGTCATAGGCGGCGAAGATGATGCGCCGGACGCCGGTTCCACCCTCGAAATCAGACGGCAGGGACAGGCTGCCCGTGATGATAAGTCCTTCACCGCTGCCTGCTCCTCCCGCCTGGTCGGGCGTGCAGAGCTCCACCGGCCAATTTGGCGCTGTATTGTAATCGCACGTATTTGCTGCGAAGTCGCGAGAACAGAGGTTGATATAAGTCCTTTGCAGGGTGCTTGACATGACAACGATGGTGGAATCGGAGCTGTAGGCCGGGGACGGCTGCAACGTGATGATATCTCCGGCTGTGAAGCCCTGGGCCTTCCAACCGGCTATCCCCGGATAACGCAATATATAGATA
>Ga0247841_10005697_pt1 | contig 19866 bp, 13 predicted proteins | sample LaCruzMarch2015__2_FD_192410 | JGI IMG/M metagenome (GOLD analysis project Ga0247841, IMG submission 192410) | Freshwater microbial communities from meromictic Lake La Cruz, Castile-La Mancha, Spain - LaCruzMarch2015_18m | ecosystem: Environmental > Aquatic > Freshwater > Lake | place: Spain... | reverse complement strand
CCATTTTCACCTGTCGCTTCGATTGACGAGTGTCTTATCACCGTTGTGCCAAAGAGCACCTGGATGGACACTGAGTTTACCCCCCGCGAAGGAAAGCCGGTAGAGATCAATGCATTATGGGTCAATGCACTGGCAGAATCTGAGGCTATGGGAATCACGACCCCAGTACCTTCAGATTCTGCACGGGAAGCATTCAGAATGTTCTGGAACGAAGATCGGCAATGCCTTTTTGACCGCATCGATCCGGTTGATCCTTCCATCCGCCCTAACCAGGTAATCGCTATCGCGCTTGGTCTTGTTGATCAGGATCAGGCAACAAAAGCCATGAACACCATCAACAAAATCCTCCTGACCCCCTACGGGCTACGTACTCTTTCGCCGCTCGATCCTCACTACAAAGGTCATTATTCCGGTGATCGCAGTTATCATAACGGGTGTGTCTGGCCCTGGCTGACAGGCTGGTATGTCGATGCACTGATACGAAATGGAGTCCACCGGGACATGATCAAACCGTTGCTTACTCCAATCCTCCACCATCTCCGGGAAGCCGGTGTAGGATACATATCCGAAATCTTCGATGGTGACCCTCCACATTCCCCGAATGGGTGCATCGCCCAGGCGTGGAGTGTTGCAGAGATCGCCCGTGCCAGTAGAACGGTTTTCCATTGATAGGTAAAAAAAGCATTACAGGACCATTCATGAATCATCCCAATTTCAAGGACACCATCGCGGCATCCCCTTACATCTTCACAATAGGGGTTGCCGGTGACAGCGGATCGGGTAAGACCACGTTTACTCAGGGCATCCGAAACATCTTTGGGGACGACCTGGTCTCAACCATCACGCTGGACGATTACCACAGCCTCGACAGGGCAAGTCGTAAGGAACAGGGCATCACGGCACTTGATCCCCGGGCAAACCAGATCGATCGGCTCGAAAAGGATCTTATAATGCTCAGGCGTGGCGTCCCTATTGAAAAACCGGTCTACAACCACAGTACCGGAACATTTGACCCTCCGGTTGTTTTTCGTCCAAAAAAGATCCTGATACTCGAAGGGCTCCATGCATTATTCACCCCGGTTCTTCGTCACTATCTCGATTTTTCACTTTTTGTGGACCCGGTAAAAGAAGTCAAGTATGACTGGAAGATACAACGGGATGTGAAAAAAAGAGGGTATTTTGAGAAAGATGTCTTAAAAGCAATTACCGAGAGGGAACCCGATTATGAGAGATACATCGCCCCCCAGAAGGAGTTCGCTGATGCCGTTATCGGCATCGATTACTCTGAATACGGCAAACATTTCGGCCTTGAACGGAATGTCTACCGGATAACTCTCTCCCAGAACAGGATGAAACAGAATATTGAGAATATCGACCTCTCACTGGACCTGTATTCGATCCTCTCGCTTTCCCAGAGGGATTTCTCTCTCAAGTTCAAGACCGGCGAGCATGACGGTCACAGAATGGGGGACCTGATTATCGATGGCGAATTGAGTGAACACGTTGCAAAAAAACTCGAAAACAGCATTGAACATCAGACACGGGTACATCCTATCTCAATTGTTAAGAACAGGACGTATCTGACTGCCGGTGACCTCGCGCAGCTGATCTTGTGCTGGAGGATAATACTTCGCCGCATCTTCCTGGAGACGTGCCGGTAATGGCACCCCGGGGAATCCCTGCACAGGGAAGGTCATACGGTGTGAACAAGAAGAATTCAATGCGCTTGCTATGAATGGAATGGGCGACTGGATATGAAAGGAAATAATCCCCCTCACAAAAAATCTCCCTCCGGTTCTCTGTTTTCGGTCTGCTGGAAAGGACCTCTGCCTGAACCATCTGTCAGGACTGCAGAAGATCTTCGGGGAGTCCTTGCAAACCCAAAGTGTACCTGCAAAGGACCGGTGTATTACATGTATCGCGATCTCGCCCGTTCTGTAAAAGACCGCACCTGGCTGACTCCAACAGCAGATCCGGTTTGATATCACGGTAATCCCGCCGCGTGAGATCTGGGGGAAGTTCGTCAAGACAAAGGGGCATTATCACCCGAATGATCCATCAGGTACCGGCTACCCTGAGATATATGAAGTCCTTGCCGGAGAGGCACACTATCTGATCCAGAACCAGGACTATTCAGATGCGGTGATGATTACGGCGTGTGTCGGAGATATCGTTGTTGTTCCACCTGGATATGGACATGTAACGATCAACCCTGCCAAAACCCTCGTCCTGCAGATGGCAAACATCGTCTCTTCGCGATTTTTGAGTAATTACGAGAGATATGAAGCACAAAAGGGGGCAGCCTATTTTGAGATGGTTAAAGAAAGGTTTGTACAGAACCCGGCATACCCGAAACATCCGCATCTCCGGCTTGTGGAGGCACAGCGGCTTCTTGGCGTAAGGAGTACGATCACCGATCCCCTCTACGATTTGATTGAAAAGCGGGCTCCAGTCCTGGAATTTCTCAATTATCCTGAAAAATCCGGATCATTATTTCGGGAAATCTACCCGTAAACACTTTTTTTTAGGCGGTTTGTATCCTCCTGCCAATCTTTCGGCTCCCCTCCTCTATCTCCCGCCATTATCACACCATTCATCAGTTTTGACTACCACACTCCCGTACCATGCCCAATACTTATAACTTGTCAGATGATGCAGCAGGACTCGCCGGGTCCGGACTTGCGCTGGATATGGTGATCGACCGGCAGTTGCACACGGTGTCGATGCGATCACTGATGCCGGGCCTTATCGGTCATCACCGGAAGGCGCCACTTTTTGTACCGGCTGATGATCTGGCGCCGGATTGATCCCGGTACTCGTTATATTTCCGGTTTATTTTTCCCCGGTTCCCGTGAACCGGTACGCACCCTTCGGCACCGTGATCTCGAACCATGCACCTTTGCCCGGAGTGCCGTTCTCGGTGATTGTGATCCCGGTGATTGCGAGAATTTCCCGGGATAGGAACAACCCAAGCCCGGTGTTCTTCCCGAACCCTCGGGTAAAAAGGCGTTTTTTGTCTTCCGCTGTAATTCCCACACCGTCGTCCTCGCAGACAATCAGGAGGCGCGTGTCGTGCTCCTGTGACAAAACTCGGATCGTTTTCATCCCTGCGCCCCCGTAGCGGAGAGCGTTGTCGATCAGGTTGTAGAAGACTTTTACAAAGAGCAGGTCGGCAAGAATTTCAAGATCCGTGCGGTCAACGCTGACACGGACATCCCGCATTGGCAACCCTGCTACTGCTTTCTGGATACTCGCGTTCACGTTCTGCCATGCCGGAGCGGCTACCCCCAGATCCTGGTAATCGCCGGTGAACGTGATCTGGTGCTCGATCGTATTCGCTGCCTGCTCCTGTTTTGCGAGGAAGTCAGAAAGCGCCGTATTGTCGCCTGCACACTCCCGGGAAAGCTCGATGTAGCCTTTGAGCGCGACGAGCTGGTTCCTGATGTCGTGCCGTGTGATGCTGGAGAGCAGATTCAGTTGCCTGTTCGCCTGCCGGAGCGCTTCCTCGACCCGTTTGCGCCCGGTGATGTCATGGGCGATGCCGTAGATACCGACGACCGTGCCGTGCTCGTCCTTTGTGGGGACGGCACTCGACGTATGCCAGTACCAGGTCCCGTTCAAATGCCGGACGCGGTACTCGACCCCGTGCTGTCGCTGCCCGGTACCGGTGACCGATTGCAAAAAAACGACGCACCCCGGTATGTCCTCCGGATGGACAAATTCCTGGTAGTTCCGCCCGACAACCTCCGCAACCGGGTACCCCAGCAGTGTTGTCCAGGCAGGCGAAACGAATGTGAACACCCCGTCGGAGGTGAGTGTGTAGATGATGTCGTGGCTGTTCTCGATCATCAGGTGGAACTTCTCTTCGCTCTTTTTTTGTGCTGCCTCTGCCCGTTTCCGCTCGGTGATATCCGATAAGGTGATGACCACCGCATAGGGTTTTTTTTCTTCCTCTCTATACAGCGGGCTCGTGTTGATGTTGACCCAGGAGAATCTCCCTTCCGTATTCGTGATGCCCATAACGATGTTCTTGCACGCTTCGCCGGTGGCGAGCGTATGCACGGACGGATGTTCGCTGCCGGGAAACTCTGACCCGTCTTCACGGATCGTCTTTAACTTCCGGCTTGTTGCCGTATGTTCCAGCACATCCCTTACGGTAATGCCGAGAAGCTGTTCGGCTGCCCGGTTGATGGTCAGGATCTCACCCGTCTGTGCCTGGAGGAGAATCGCTTCATCCACAGAAGCGACAAGCGTCCGGTACCGCCCCTCGCTCTCGACAAGCGCCATCTCCGCCTGCTTTCGTCCGTCGATGAACCGGGTGGTCATCATGATCCCATCGACGCCCGGTACACCCGTGAGATTTTTCCCTGTAGATTCCACCCACGAGTAGGTACCGTCAGCCCGCCGGATACGGAACTCGGTGGGAAGACCAGGATTATTGTGGGCATACACTGCCTGGAGTTCCTGTTTCACCCTCAGGAGATCCGCCGGGTGGATGAACTCAAACGGGCTCTTGCCGATCATGTACCCCTCCGGATAGCCCAAAAGGCGCCCGGAGGCTGCGGTCTCAAAGACGATCCTGCCCTCAGGATCGAGGATGCGGATGATGTCCGAGGCGTTCTCGGCAAGTGCCCGGAACCGACCCTCGCTCTCGATAAGGGCATCCGCCGCCTGCTTGCTCCGGGTGCTGTCCCGCACAGTCAGGATCGCGATCGTCCGCCGCTTCTGGGGATAGACATTACCGGAGATCTCCGCCGGGAAGAGTGTCCCGTCTTTTTTCTTGTGCGGTTGCTCGGAGATATGCAGCATCCCCACATGATCGGGTGGGATCATGCGCTCGTGTTCGTGGGTGAGTGCGGGCAGTGAGAGGGATAAAAGTTCGGCACGGGTATATCCGTACAATTGTATCGCAGCGGTGTTCGCATCGAGAATCTTTCCGCTATCCCGGTCAACGACGATCATCGCTTCGGCTGCGGACTCAAAGACATTATGGTATTGCCGTTCGCTGGCACGGAGGGATGACTCCATCCGTTTGTGATCGGTAATATCACGGATGGACTCGATGGCACCCGTGCAGTGTCCCTGTGCATCGTAGAACGGGGACGCGATAAACCAGAGATAGGCACCTCGTCCCCCGTGCAGCAACGGGATGAATTTCTCAGAGATGAGATTGTTCCCGTCGTGTTTTATCGCGTCGTATCTCGCAGCTGCCGTTGGATTGAAGTCGAGGATGAGATCGAGAAGGATGGGGCGTCGTTCGTTGTAGAACGGCAGCGCATATTCATAGTTCCCTTTTCCGAGAATATCTTTCGCACTTACCCCTGTCATCTGCTCCATCGCACAGTTCCACGCGATGACGATCCCGTGGGCATCGATCGCGAGCGTAGCATCGGGGAGAAAATTGATGATGTCCGCAAGACGGCGTTCGGAGTCCCGCTGTGCCGCAACCGCCTGGTGTCCCTTGACCGCTTTCACGATCTTGTTCTGGAGTTCAGCGAACTGCGACCGGGGATCCCCGCCTTTCTGGAGGTAGAAATCAGCACCGTTGTCGAGCGCCTGGATGACGATCTCCTCCCGCCCTTTGCCGGTGAAGAGGATGAACGGGATGCTCCCGTGATGCGCCCGGATGTACTTGAGGAACTCGATCCCATCCATGACGGGCATCTGGTAATCGGAGACGATCGCGTCGTAGCGGTGGGAGGTAAGGATCTCCTTGGCTTTCACCGGAGATGTGCAGGTATCCACGGAGAGCTGCCCGGTCGTTTCGAGGAACAGTTTCGCTATCTCCAGTAACGCCGCTTCATCGTCTACATATAATATCGAGATCATGCCGGTCGGTATAGGGGGTATTTCTTTTTATGAGCGTATGGCTTTTCTGGTGGGGGAAAAATCAGAGGCGTGCAGGGAAGAGGTTCGAAATGCATCATACAGAGATACAATACAAAATCAACGCTCGCCGTGTCATCATTGTGACGAGAGTGCAGGGGACACCAGAAAACACCCAAAGTCACAAAGCCTCATCCCTTCCCACCCTTCTTCAACGTAGATATCAGCCGGGACGATTCCCCTCCCCGCATCTTCAAAATTGTCTTCACTGATGAGACCCGGACATCCCGGTTCTCGTCATGAAGGGTCTCGGTCAGGGCAGGGATCGCCTTCCGGTCCCCGATCGAACCCAGGAGATCAGCCGAGGCTTTACGGATCAACGGATCGCTGTCGGATGTCCCCTGGACGAGTACCCCCGCCGCTGCGCTGCCCAGTTGTGCGAGGGCTTTCCAGTCCTGCTGGGCATAGAGGTACCGCGCCCGCTGGTCCGGCGTCTCCGGTTGCCAGTCGATCGTATCCAGCGCACGGGCTACCATCTTCCGGACTTCACCATCGCGGTTCTCCAGCTCGGACACGAGAATGCGGGAACTGATATCCGGTTTCATCCGCACAAGAACGGTCAGGGCTCCTTTGCTCACTTCAGGGTTTTTGTTCCTGAGACCTTTCACGAGGGACCTCCCCGCAACCGTCCCCAGTTTCATGAGGGTATTCATCACGGTCTCACGGACAATCTCATCTGTGTCGAGAAGTCCGGTCAGGACCGCATTGATCGCGGTCTCGGAACCAATCTCCCCCAGCGACAGCACTGCCATGCTCCGCACATCGGGATGCACATCCCCCAGCGAATGGACAAGCGCTTTCGTTGCGACCGGATGCTTGAACTTCCCCAGCGCCTCCGCCACCCGCACCCGGACGATGCGCTGGTCATCATCGCGGATCGCCACCCCGAGCGCATCGACCGCACGCTCATCCTTCAACATACCCAGCGAAAGTGCGGCACGCCAGCGCAGCTCTGGATCCCGGTCCTTCAACACCACGATGAGCGGTTCAACACCCCGCACATCCCCCAGTTTCCCCAGGGATTCTGCCGCTTTCCAGCGGCGGGCGAGGATCTCCTTCTTGTCCCCCAGCGTCCGCACCAGTGCCTGGACGCTGCCCCCGTTCTCAACGACAGGCAATGCCACGGTCTTTCTTGCACCATTCGCGACCACAGCTGGTGGCGGGGATGTTGAGGTGGGTGCGGGTTGCAGCGGGGAGGTATCAGCCCCGTTCCGCCAGGGAACTTTCACATGCGCCGGTGCTGTCTCCTTCTGGCGGACACTCTTTGAGATGAACCCAAGACGTTCGAGATCCTGCCACTGGTCCATCGCGATCAGGTAATTCCTACGGTCATTCACCGACACAGGTGTCCACTTCCATTTGTCGAGCGTCTGTGCCGCCAACCGCCGGACTCGGGGATCCACATCCTCCAGCCGGGCGACCAGTTCCGGCACCACCTTCGCGTTCTCCCATACCTGCATCCCCTGGAGCACCGCGAACCGCACGTCCGGGTGGGGATCCGCGAGGAGCAGGATGAGGAGGGGGGCTACATCACCCTGCGGGAACCTGGAGAGTACTGTTACCGCCGCCGCCCGGATCTCCGGATCCGGATCCTGTGTGACCGGGGCGACGATGCCGGGGATCCGCCGGTCACGGTTCTGCCCCAGCGCGTGGATCACGAGGAGCCGTACTTCGCGGGAACTGTCTCGGATATGTGACGCGAGTACCGGAATGGACGACGGACCGGGAATTTTCCCAAGGGCACGGATCACATCCGGGATACTCTCCGGCTGACGGTCGATCACCTGTTTCAAGAACAGGATCGCACGGGGATCCCCGATCTCCCCCAGTGCAGCAATCGCTTCGGTACGGCAGACGGGATTGTCATCCTGCAAAAGGAGTGTGATGGGAATCACCGCCCGGCTGTTCCCAACATTCCCGAGAATCCAGAGTGCCCGGCACCGTACATCCGGGTCCGGGCGGTTCAACGCTTCGAGCATTGGTTCGAGCGCGAGATTCCCCAGTTTATGTAACGTGCCGGCAACCCCGGTACGGGTATGGTAATAGGTGTCATCGAGACGGTTTGCCAGTTTTCCGGCGATTTTTTTCCCGATTTTGGCGAGATCCAGCCAGCGTTCCTTGACAATCAAATACAGGATCTGTTCGGTTTCCGTCGCGGGCTTCCACGACATGCGGTCAAGGGCATACGCGGCGGAAATACGCACGCCGATATATTCATCGTCAAGCGCCTTTACGAGCGCCGGGATCGTCCGCGGGTCGCTTATCTCCCCCAGCGCGGATGCCACTTCCATCCGGACGATGCTCTCCTCGTCAGAGAGCGCCACAACAAGCGCCCGCACCGCCCGGATGTCTTTTAATTTCCCCAAAGTCGCCGCCGCTCCCTGCCGGACGAGATAGTACGGGTCTTTCAATGCCCAAAGGAGGGGTTTTATCGCGTCCTCACGGAGGTTCGTGAGTTGTCGCCAGTCACGCTTCGCGATAGAATACATCACCTTGTCCTGGTTGTTTGCCGGTACCCAGCCAAGAGCATCGAGCGACTTTGCCGATAATTCCCGAATCCCGTATTGCGGATCCACCAGCGTGCGGAGCAGATGGGGGATCGCAGCGGGATCGTGGGTCTTGCCGAGTCCGGTGATCGCCTCCATCCGGATATCGAGGTTTGAGTCATTGACGAGCCGGATGAAGAGCGCAGTCGAACCTGTATCGCGCAACCTCGCAAGGGCTTTGACCGCTTCCAGCCGGACGCCGAGGTCCACGTCATTGACCGCTTGTACGATCCCCGGTATCGCACGCGGATCACGGGTCGTGCCAAGAGCTGCGGCACTCATGCGCCGGATGTCCTTGTCCGGGGAGGAGAGTGCCTGGATCAGGGGAATGACGGCATCCGATGCCGGGAGATCCTGGAGGGCGGCAGCTGCCTTCCTCGCAATCTGCGGATCCGAATGAGAAAGCGCCTTTGCCAGTCCCCGTACATCCCGCGTATCATGCAGTTTCTGGATGTCAGGAGTGAATGCCTCAAAGAATCCCATGTAAGTTCACCAGGTGACGGGGCAGGACCGGACGGGATTCGCCGTTCCAACAAAGGGAAGACGCCCATCCGTGTTCACAATTTTGAGTCATCCGCCCAGAACACGAGGGCGAAACCCTCCCTCGTTCCCTTGCTGTCCGTGATCGCGGTCGCCTCTGTGATTACCGGAACGGTGGTGCCATTCCGCGTGACGAGCAGCGTCCGCGTCCGTTCCTCCTCATGCAGAGGAAATTCGCCCGTCTCGTTTTCAGGTGTTTCACTCTGCTCGTGCGCCTCTCCGGGGATCTGAAAGACCGTGGAGATGGGCGTGCCCCGTGTCTCATCCGCTGAAAAACCGGTCAGGTGCGAAGCGGACCGGTTCATGAACAGGATATGATTCTCGTTGTCGACGACGATCACGCATTCGGGAAGATCGGCAAGCGCTCGTATGATCTCGTTCGTTTCCTCTGACATACCGGTCTTCTTCTCCACTTTGTGCTTGTAGATTGCCATCTCGATATTGCTGTAGAGCTCGCGTTCCTTGAACGGTTTGATCAGGTACGCCACCGGTTTTGTCTGCATCGCACGCTGCAAGGTCGCGTCATCGGAATAGGCGGTGAGATAGATCACCGGCGCGTCAGAAAATTCGGCTATCTGCCCGGCTGCTTCGATGCCATCGATCTCCCCTTTGAGATTGATGTCCATGAGGATCAGGTCCGGTCGGTTTGTCCGGGCGTTCTCTACCGCATCGCTGCCCCGTGCGACAATCCCGGTGACCGTATATCCGAGTCGTTTCAGGCGCTCGGAGGTTTCCCGGGCGATGATTGCATTGTCCTCAACAACGAGAATCTTCTTTTCCGTCATAGTCTATCAGGGTCCCCGGAGATTCCTTTGTTCGTATATGGTGTGTTCACTTCTTCTGGCATAATTCTTCCCATCCGGTTTTTACCATCCGGTTTTTCCCATTCGGCTTTCTCCTTCCTGCCCAGCCGGGTAGGGTATGATCGTCAGATACCCGTCACGATACCGGCGGTTCCACGAGATACCATACGGGTTTTTTGGATCAGGATTTTTCGTACGGGAACCGGATCCGGTAGGTCGCGCCCGGCTGGCGGACGATCTCAAGCTCCCCATCGAGCTGACTCGCGAGATCGGAGACGATGGTCATGCCGAGGGATTTTGTCGTGGTGAGATCCAGGTCCGGAGGGATGCCAATTCCGTCGTCGCTGACCGTGAGGACATACTGGTGGGGATCCTGTGTCATCGTGATCGTGATGGTGCCTTCTTCGCGCCCCCGGAAGGCATACTTGAAGGCATTCGTGATGAGCTCGTTTAAGATGAGCCCGCAGGGGATGCCGGTATCGAGTTTCATCGTGAGATCCGGCGGCGTAACGTTGACAACAGTATGGATCTTGTCCGGGTCTACCCCATAGGAATCCACCAAAAAGTCGATGAGATCACGGATATAGTTGGTGAACGGGATATGGGCGATATCCGCCGACTGGTACAGTTTCTGGTGGATAAGCCCCATGGATATGACCCGTGAGCGGGCATCCTTTAAGAGCGCCACCTGCTCCTCATTCTCGGTAGAGATCGACTGGAGGTAAAGCAGGCTCGATATGGTCTGGAGATTGTTCTTGACCCGGTGATGGATCTCCTTTAACAAGATCTCTTTCTCCCGCAGGGACGCCTCCAGGGCTTTTACTGCCCGCTTGAACTCGGTGATATCCGAATACATCGCGAACGAACCCCTGAATGTCCCGTTCGCGTCAAGAACCGGCGTGACCGAGACCGAGACCCAGAGGATACTGCCATCCCGGCGCAGGAACCGTCGCTCAAAATGCTCGCTCGCCCCCTCCTGCTGGCGTCGGGTATGTACCGCGTGATCTGCCAGTTCACTCTCTGGCATGAACGACTGGACCGCCCTGCCGAGGATCTCATCCGGTCGGTACCCGAGCATCTCCGCCATCCGCCGGTTCGTGTAGGTGATGATGAACTGTTCATCCAGCGTCCAGATGCCCTCTTCGGCAGTATCCACGATGTGCCGGTATTTCTCTTCGCTCTCCCGGAACGCAGTAAGCGCCCGTCGCCGGGAGACCGCGTACCGGATCTTGTTCGAGAGTTCGGCGAACTGCGCCCTGGACTCGCCACCTTTCTGGAGGTAGAAATCCGCCCCCGCGTTCAACGCCTCGATCACCACCTCTTCCCGCCCCCTGCCGGTGAAGATAATAAACGGTGTGGTATCCCCTTTGGCTTTGAGGTACTTCAAAAAATCGATCCCGTCCATCTCCGGCATCTGGTAGTCCGAGACGATGGTGTCGAATTTCTTTGTGGCTAAAATCTGGATCGCTTCGAGCGTACTTGTTGTGGTCGTGACGGTCATATCCCCGGGCTGTTCGAGAAAGATCTTGCAGAGTTCCAGGAGTGGTGTCTCGTCATCGACGTAGAGCACCCGGATTTTTTCCGCCATCAGGCACCAGTCCCGGTGTACCGCCATGCCCCTTTGGGCACGGTGATCTCGAACCGTGCCCCATTCCCCGGTACACCGTTCTCGGTGATCATAATCCCGGTGATCGCGAGGATCTCCCGCGAGAGGAAGAGACCAAGACCGGTGTTCTTGCCGAAACCTTTGGTGAAGAGTTTCTTTTTGTCCTCTGCGGGGATCCCAACACCATCATCCTCGCAGAGAAGCGTGAGGTGTGCATCTGACTCCTGCGAAGAGACCCGGATCGTCTTCATGCCCTCGCCCCCGTAGCGGAGCGCGTTATCAATCAGGTTGTAGAAGACCCTCTCGAAGAGTGGGTCGGCAAAGATTTCCGGATCTTTGGGATCGACTTCGACATGGACTGCCCGCATCGGCAGACCGGTAACAGCCTTTTTGATGCTCGCGTCCACGTTCTGCCATGCAGGAGCAGCAGCACCCAGTTCCTGGTAGACTTTCGTGAATGTGATCTGGCGCTCGATAATATTCGCTGCTGTCTCCCCTTTTGTTATGTACTCGATGAGGGTTTCCGGTTTGTCAATCACCTCATGCGAGAGTTCGAGATAGCCTTTCAGCGCCATCAACTGGTTGAGTATGTCATGCCGGGTAATGGATGATAGCAGGTTTAATTGTTTGTTTGCCTGACGAAGCGCTTCCTCCACCTGCTTGCGATCAGTGATGTCAGTGAGATAAAAACGGATTGACCGGTACTCGGGAGAGAGGTAGCACGTAACGAGGAAATACCTGCCGGCAACAGAGCATTCCCGATCATAGTTCACCCGTGTCCGGGTCTCCCACTCGTGGATCAGCTGGTGGACGTCCTCAGGAATAAATGCGTGCGGGCTTGACAGCCCCAGCCGGGTCATTGTCGATTGTATAGACGGGTTGACGAACAGCACCTGTTCCGATGGATCGATCTCAAAGATCATTGCCGGGCTCAGTTGCGGGAAGGATGCCAGTCGGGCAATTTCCTCCTCTGCCGCTTTGCGATCCGTGACGTCGCTAAAGATCGTGGCAAACTTCCCGGGAGCAGGGCTGAATGCATAGACTTCAAACCATTTGCCGAGATCGGTCGAGAAATTCACAAACTGGGTAGGTGTTCCTGTCAGTACCACCTTCCGGTATGCCTCGATCCAGTCCAGTTCCAAGCTGGGGAGAACCTGCCTGACGGTCTTTCCCTCAATATCTGCTGCCGAGAGTCTGGTCATCCGCTCGAATGCAGGGTTCACTTTTAAAAACCGGTAATCGACCGGCTTTCCGGTAGCGTCAAGGATGATCTCGTGGAGGGCGTATCCGTTTGTCATCTCAATAAAGAGCTCGCGGTACTGCCGTTCGCTCTCGTTCATTTTCCGCCAGAGGAGTGCGTATGGCTTGCGGATGCCGACAACCACAATGGCGAGATACATGCAGTACGTGGCTACGAGCCGGAAGAGGTGCCCGATCATGTTCATGGACCCGTACACGCTGACGTACGCGGTGAACGAAAGCTCAGCCCCGATGGTCAGGACATTTGACATGGCAAGGAGCCAGAAGATGCGGGGATCGAACGCCGCCCGTTTCCAGTACAGGAGCGCCGTTGCCGCGACAAGAATGAGAGAGATGACATACTCGCTTGCGATCTTGAACTGCGTAAGCCCCTGTCCCACAACAAAACACGAGGGAAAGATGCCTGCGTAGATTGTCCAGAGGAGAAATACTGTTGCCGCAGAAAAAATGGCGAGCACCGGCGCAGTCCGCACCCGCCTGCCTATCATAAGCGGGGCGGCGAGAAGCGTGAATGCCTGGAGATACCGGGCGGCAATCCAGAGCTGGGTAGGAAGATCGGCACTGTTCCCCGGAAAGACACCCATTCCTTTGTATGCGAGGGTATGGACGAAATCGATAACACCGATGAAGAGGATAGCGAGCCCGACTATGATGAAGTACCCGTTATCAATTTTGTCCCGGGCATTCCAGACGATAACGAAAATTGAAATGGCGATTGCAATAGTCGCAATCTCCACGACGCTGTGGAAGACGACATAGTTCATCTGGCTGATAACGACAAGCACCGCGAGGATAATGGCAATACCGGCGGTGTGGATGATGACGGGTTTCGCTAACTCCGGACTGAGCGGGAAACGGGTGTCTGGCATTCCTCTCTCCATTCGCTGTATAACCTAATTCTCCGGATGGTATGATTAGGTTATCGTATGCATGTTGGAGAGATCATCAGGAAGAGTCACACTGCCTGTTCCTGGGGAAATCCCGGTTGTCTCCCCCAACTGCCCGATTCCTGCACTTCTTTTTCTCCTCAATCGCCCCGGATGGCAAAACGCAGCACAACACGGTATAGTTCGAGATCCCTCATACCGAAACCTGAACGTGAATCACCGGACGGCACTGCTGTTTATGCCAAAGGATGATGTGGCGCCGTATTGATCCCGGCACTCATTATTTTCCCGGTTTATGTTTCCCCGGTTCCCGTGAACCGGTACGTCCCTTTCGGCACCGCAATCTCAAACCGTGCACCTTTCCCAGGTACACCGTTCTCGGTGATCGTAATCCCGGTAATCGCGAGGATCTCGCGGGAGAGGAACAGACCAAGACCGGTGTTCTTCCCGAAACCCCGGGTGAAAAGTTTCTTTTTGTCCTCGCCAGAGATCCCCACGCCATCATCCTCGCAGACAATCAGGAGTCCCCCGTCAGATTCCCGTGAAGAGACCCGGATCGTCTTCATGCCCTCACCACCATATTTGAGGGCGTTGTCGATCAGGTTGTAGAAGACCTTTTCAAAGAGTGGGTCGGCAAAGATTGCCGGATTTTTAGGATCGACTTCGATACGGACATCCCGCATCGGCAGCCCGGCAATTGCCTTATGGATACTGGCGTTTACGCTCTGCCATTCGGGTGCTGCGACACCCAGTTCCTGGTAGACTTTCGTGAACGTGATCTGGTGCTCGATGGTATTTGCTGCCTGCTCCTCTTTCTGGATGTAACCGGTGAGTATCGTGGGGTCATCGATCATCTCTTTTGAGAGATAGAGATATCCCTTGAGTGCCATCAGTTGGTTGAGTATGTCATGCCGGGTAATGGATGATAGCAGGTTTAATTGTTTGTTTGCCTGACGAAGTGCATCTTCTGCACGTTTGCGCTCGGTGATGTCCCTGATAATCCCAAGCATTACGGTCTTGCCCTGAAGATTGATGATATGGGCATTGATCTCGACCGGCACAACGACCCCATCACTCCTCCGGTGCCCTGTCTCAAAGATAGCACCCCCTTTGGTTGTGAAGATCTGGATGATCTCCGGGAGCGGTGGGTTATGGTATTCTACCGCAAAGTCGAGGGGAGAGTGGACGAGGATCTCCTCGCGGGACATCATCAGCATTCGGCAGGCACCATCATTGACATCGATGAATTTACCCGGGGTAAAGTCCGGTCCGATCTCATGGATTTGGATCGCGTCATTGGCGCTGTGGAAGATGGCTCGGAATTTCTCCTCGCTCTCATGGAGCGCCGCTTCCACCTGTTTGCGCGTGGTGATGTCTTCAAACACCGCAACAAAAAACTCCTTTGCCGGAGAATATACCGAGATGTGCAGCCATTTTTCTATAGGTTTGAAATTAATCTCGAATGATTCCGGAGTACCTGTCCATGCAACCCTGCCATAGATCTCAAACAACTTCGGGTAAGAGTCCCTGATTCCGGGAAACACTTCAGTAACCCGTTTCATGGTGACGGTTTTTGTGCCGATAATCCGGTCAAATGCCTGATTGACATTAAGGTAGATGAAGTCATCAGGATGACCTTCGCTGTCATAGATCATCCGGCAATAGGCAAATCCATCCAACATATTAGAAAAGAGCATGCGGTACTTCTCTTCACTTTCCCACAGCGCCTCTTCAGCCCGTTTGCGTTTGGTGATATCCTGCACAAGCCCGAACATCTTTTTCGGCTCATGGAGGTCATTATACTCCGGTCGTCCCTTCGCCCAGATCCAACAGATAGCACCATCTTTCCTGCGGATGCGGCATTCGAATTCCCAGTCCGAGAATTTTTCCAGTGCCTGCCCGAATTTTGTGTCCACAATTGAGCGGTCTTCAGGAAGAACATGGTTGAGGAACTTTTCATATGTCCACTCCGGGAGAAGTTCTTCATAGCCGAAGATCTGATCATGGCGAAGCGATCTCCATGCCGTATGTTTCACCAGATCAAGCTCCCATGCGCCCATATCTGCTGCTTCCAGCGAGAAGTTGATCCGTTGTCCGCTCTCATGAAGCGCCTCCTCCGCCCGTTTGCGTTCGGTGACATCATTGTACACCGCGACGACTTCCCCGGACTGCAACCGGAAGATGCGATTCTCGTACCAGCTGGAATACTTCTCATCGACATAGATCGTCTGGGGAAACAACTCAGGCACGCCCGTCTTCCAGACTCTTTGGAACACCGGGATGATCCCATACTCATCGACTTTCGGTCGAAGAGCTGAGAGGCTCTTTCCTATTACCTCATCTTTTGTCTTACCCTCGATCTCAAGCGCCATCTTGTTGAAATCCCGGATGATGTAATCCGTTCCCGTCGCCCCGTCACCGTGAACTTCATAGATGGCTACCCCGCTTGTGACCGTATCAAAAAGACCCCGGAATAACTCTTCACTTTCCCGGAGTGCACCTTCCATCTCCCGGATACGGAGAAATGCCCGGATCGTCTCCACGAGCTCGCCCGGATCCAACGGGTGCACGAGGTACCCGTCTGCTCCACCGGTAAGTCCTTCGACCCGGTCTTTTGGGCTGACATATACGGCGGATTGGTGGACGACGAGGATGGATGCGGTATCCGGGTTCAGTTTGATCTGTTTACAGACGAGAAAGCCATTGATGTCGGGCAGGTTTACGTCAAGGAGGACGAGGTCAGGGTGCTGGTTTGCTGCCAGCGTGAGGGCGTCGGTGCCATTCGCTGCTTCGATGACATCAAAGCCTGCGTTCTTTAAGATCTTTGTCGTCGCGTACCGTCCCGCTTCGTTGTCATCAACGTTTAAGATCCGCCAGATTCGCTTATCACGCATTTAAGGCTCTCCCCCGCCACTCTTAACCCCTATTCAGTCCTATGCCTATTTTAACTTGTGGCTTTTTTAGGGAATTTTGCCGCTGGCATCCGTAACGGGAGGGGATCAGGCGGGGTTTATGTACGGGCTGACATTCATTATCTTAAAAAAGAATGGTATACACATGACAGAGATGTCCTCGATGTCCCAGATGTTCTTCCATTGCCTGGTCTTATCGAGAGGCTCAATACTATCATTGCAGAAGAGCACCTGAAATGGATGATATTCACCAAAAGTGTTGATGTGATCGCACTTGATGATAAGGATATGACAGCTTTTTCGGGAATACGGGATGACACATGGAAAGAGAAAAAGAAGCTCTTCGGCTTGTGATTGATACCGATAAACAGAATGTAGATTATCATAAAAACCAATACTGAGCATCCACTATTCGGAAATTCTTATGAAATCTGTTACCGTGAAAAATGTACGCTCATTATTCGCACATCTGGAGAATGGACACTCGGAGAGATTTTTCCGTCACGTCGCCACTGATGTGTGTTGGACGGTGATGGGAACGCACCCGCTCGCAGGCACGTATCATAACCGTGAGACATTTGTCCGGAGCACATTCGGGCGGCTCAACAGGGTTCTTCGTGATGGCGTAAAACTGCGGGTGACAAATGTCATAGTATCCGGTGAGATTGCTGCCGTTGAGCTGGAAGCGCTCTCCATGGCACGAAACGGAGCCCCCTTCAACAACCGCTATTGCTGGGTATGCAGGTTTGAAAATGAAAAGATTGTTGAGGTCAGGGCATATCTTGATTCGGCTCTCGTGAAGAAACTGCTCGATGAGAATGAGATAGAAGCACAATAAATCATATACGAACATGGATTGGCAGTTATTTTAGTGGCGTCATCATGCGGCATCGAAAATACACTACCGTCCAATCTCATACTGGGCTAAAGTCGTGAAGAGGTGCTTTTTGTCCTCTGCGGAGATCCCCCACGCCGTCATCCATGCAGAGGATCGTGAGTGCCGTGTCGATATCCTGAGATGAGACCCGGATGGTCTTCATCACTGCACCCCCCCTAGCGGAGTGCATTGCCAATCAGGTTGTAGAAAACCTTCTCGAAGAGCCGGTCAGCGAAGATCTCAGGATTTTTGGGATCGACTTCGACACGGACTGCCCGCATCTGCCATTCCCCCGGTATACGGGCGTGTAACTATAAACCCGTCACACGATGAGACGCTCATGATGCCAACCCATTCACTTCAATCGCAATCATTATCTTTTATACCCGGCTATTAGTGTGTGAGAACAATTGTTTCTGGGATGATTGTGTGTCCGCGATCAAAGCGTATGCAGTATACAAAGACGGTATGCTGGTACTTGAAGATCCGGTGAGTCTACCGGAACATACCCGGGTGGAAGTTGTAATCCGTAAAAAGTTTTCAGAGTTTGTAAAAAAATTCGGAGAGCCGGAGGCAAAGGAAGACATTGATCAACTGCTCCTCGCAAACCGGAGAAGAATGAGAGATGAATAATTTTTCTTCCTGTGCGATTGATACATCAGTTATCATAAAAGCACTCTTCTCACCATCACATAGTCATGCTGGGAAAACCTATTCCTGTGAATTAAAAACCCACAAATCATGCGTAGCACTACTTGCTGTTCTCGATGATCATGGAATTGAGGTTTTCCTTCCTCGTTGTGGCATTATTGAGATTGCGGCAGTATCAACAAGACTCGCAAATCCCTCTGTTTCAGAAGAGATTTGTAATGAGGTTGAAACGAGTTTCACAATTGTACCTGAAGATCGCCTCATTGAATCGGCTTCTGCGTGACTTAGATCTCAAATCGGTAATTCCGGACCTAAAATAGTCAAGCCACGTATAAACTCGGATTCTCCCCGGATTGATCCCGGCACTCGTTATTTTTCCGGTTTATTTTCCTCCGGTCCCTTACCGAACCGGTACATTCCTTTCGGCACCGTGATCTCAAACCGGGCGCCTGTGCCAGGCAAGCTGTTTTCGCATATCAGGCTTTAATGATCTCGCTCCCCGCTCTTTGCTCCTGTTCCGTCCTATTCAAATGTTTACGTCTGGCATTTGGGGGAATGTTGCCGTGGGTTGCGACACGGGACAGGATTCAGGAGAGGGTCAATCACGGGCTAACTTTCATAATCCCCAGAACTTACGCGGTTAAACCATTCAGATAACGGGATTTAGTATATTTGCATAATGAATTACATTCAGAAGTTGCCAAATTTTAATATGCAGAATCATTCTGCGTAAGTCCTCGTAAGGAACAGCTCTGCGACAAGTCGGTTTCTCTGCTTTGAACTGTGCTGCCGCCTCAGTGATTCAATCGTGCGTGCCGGAGGTAGCAGACCCGAATCTCATGACCGCAACATTAAGAGTGAGCATGACAATACTACAATAATAGACATGGACGCACTTGGATTGCTCCGTAAGCATGAATCGATCGTAAAAGAACGGTTTGGTGTTGCAGAGATCGGTATTTTTGGTTCATTCATTCGCGGAGAGGGACGACCGGAGAGTGACGTGGATGTGCTAGTCACCTTTCAGGAAGGGCAGGAGACGTTCGATCATTATATGGACTGCAAGTTCTATCTCGAAGAACTGTTCGGGAGGAAAGTGGATCTCGTGATGAAGGGGGCGATCAAGAAAAGGCTCAGGGAGTATATACTCGGAGAAGTTGTCTATGCATAGAACGGTTCTCCAATACCTCGATGACATCCTTGAAGCGATAGACAACATCGAACAGGATATTACCGGCATATCATATGATGTGTTTGTCGCTGACAGGAGACGAAAAGATGCAGTCATACGGAACTTCGAAGTGATTGGTGAGGCGATCAAGAATCTTCCCCCCGAACTAAAAGAGCGATATGCTGGAACGGACTGGAAGAAGATCGCCGGTTTCCGCGATGTATTAACTCATGCATATTTCGGTATCAAACCAACAATTCTCTGGGATAACTGCACCAACAAAATTCCCACTCTGAAGAGGGAGATCCATCATATCCTTAAAAATGAAGAATCCAGAAAATGAATGAAGTATCCCGCCGGTCTTGCACCTCCCGTATCCATTACCGGCACACCAATCTCGAACCGATTGCCTGAGCCGGGCATGCCGTTTTCGTGTATCAGGCTTTAATGCTCTCGCTCCGCGCTCTTTGCTCCTTTTCCGTCCTCTACCAATTTTACCTTGTGGCTACGGGAGAATTTTGCCGCTGGTGGCGGCACGGGACAGGATTCATGAGAGGGTCAATTACGGGCTAATCTTCATTTTTGGTGAAACGGCAACAAGAATGATTATATCTATAATTATTACATCTATAATCACTATGAAGTTCTATGACCGGGAGAAGGAATTGCAGCTCATGGAGCACCTGTGTGGCGCTGCACCCTCGTTTCTTGTCATTACTGGCAGGCG
>Ga0247841_10005696_pt1 | contig 19868 bp, 19 predicted proteins | sample LaCruzMarch2015__2_FD_192410 | JGI IMG/M metagenome (GOLD analysis project Ga0247841, IMG submission 192410) | Freshwater microbial communities from meromictic Lake La Cruz, Castile-La Mancha, Spain - LaCruzMarch2015_18m | ecosystem: Environmental > Aquatic > Freshwater > Lake | place: Spain... | reverse complement strand
AAAAGCTCTTTGTCTGCGACCGGATCATCACCCCCTTTGGCTACTGCGTTTTTCCGGAAGGATCCGTCACCATTACCCCGGAGCGCATGGAGATCACCGTTAAACGGATTAGTTGTTTTCTTTCCGTTACGCCCCCTGAGCTTTCCCAGGCCTTGGCCACCGTCCATAAGGCAAGGGCGGCGGGCCTTGCCGGTGCGGGGCAGATCGACCGCCTTCCCCAACTTTCTTGTGCCGCTATCGAAGCAGCCGTTTTATCCGGCAAGGAAAATCCGGACTATCCCCTCTTTGAGGCCGCCCTCTACTCCTTCCGGCATCCCCTGGTCAGCGAACCGGAGCTTTACAAAGAAGCGGCCATGCGTGGATTTCGTTCGTACATTCTTTCCGGAGCTGTTTTCTGTCCCGACGACGCCCGTGAAATCGCGGACGGCATATCAGGAAGTGAATCCATATATGGCGGGTTATCGCGCCTGGCTATGCCCGACGAGGTGCTGGCCTTTGATACGGCAAGCAGTGAAGAAAGGAATTTGCTCGAGGAAACACTTTTGAGGCACGCCCGTGTCTGTTGAAGACCTTTACGAGATCATCCCTCGTTAAGTTCGATTGGAAGGCCGCAAATATTTGACGACAAAAAATTTTGTTCAGACTGCCTCTCCACCCCTTCCTTAATCTGAAATTATCATTTTCTGTTCTCCTGCCACTATGATATAAAAAAATGCAAGAATGAACAAAACTGGCTGCTGGTTGTGTCAAGGGCAACCCCAGTAGGAGGATGATTATTATGAAGTCAAGACAGAGAATATTCTTGAAAGCATGCCTGTTCTGGATAATGGTTTCAGCAACGGTACTGATCATGACCACTCCCGTTAAGGCCGATCAGCCGGCGCCCTTGCCGAAGATCAAGATACTCGCCCTGGGGGGAACCATCGCCGGCGCCGCCCCATCGCCCATGGGAACGAAGGAATACAAGCCGGGCGTTCTCGACATCTCCGCGCTTATCAAGTCTGTTCCCGGACTTGAAAGGATCGCAGATATTTCCGGTGAACAGCTTGCGAATATAAATAGCGCCAATATAACCAATGAACTTACCATCATGTTAGCCAACCGCGTGAACGCACTCCTGCTCAAGGAAGGGGTCGACGGTATTGTCATCACCCATGGCACTGATACCCTGGAGGAAACCGCGTATTTCCTTAATCTCGTGGTGAAGAGCGACAAACCGGTGGTAGTAGTCGGCTCGATGAGACCGGCGACGGCAGTGAGCGCTGACGGTCCCCTAAATCTCTACAATGCGGTTGTCCTTGCTTCCCATAACACAGCAATAGGGAAAGGGGTTTTAGTCGCATTGAGTGAAAAGATCCATGGAGCGCGGGAGGTAACAAAGACAAACACCACCAACGTCGATACTTTTAAATCCCCCGATTTTGGTTGTCTGGGTTACATTTTAGACGGGAAGGTATTTTTCTATCAGACGCCGTTGAGGCGTCACACCACGAAAACGGAATTCAAAATAGACAGCATAAAGACACTGCCCCGTGTGGAGATCATTTACGGTCATGGGCACGGGAACAGGGACCTTGTTGATGCCGCCGTAAAAGCCGGGACGGCAGGAATCATCCATGCCGGTTCCGGAGACGGGAGCGTTTTCTCCGTAACAAAGGAAGGCCTTCTGGACGCAAGGAAAAAAGGGGTGATCGTAGTGCGTTCATCCCGGGTAGGGAGCGGTGTGGTTACCCATACGGCCGACGACGATAAAAAGGGGTTTGTCACTTCAGATACCCTTAATCCCCAGAAAGCGCGCATCCTCCTGATGCTGTCTCTGACCAGAACCAGAGACAGCAAGGAAATCCAGCGGATCTTCGATCAATACTAAAGGAAAATCGCTCAAAGGACCATCTCGATAAGATGGGGACCTGGTTCTTCCATCGCCCGCTGCAGCTCCTCGGCGAGATCTTCGGCCATGGTTACCGATACTGCCGGTACGCCCATTCCCTGACTGATGCTAACCCAGTCGATGGCAGGGTTACCCAGATCGCTCAGTGACAGGGATTTCGGCCCTGGCGTGGTGCACCCGGCCCGCATCATTTCCACCTGCAGGATGAAATAACTCCGGTTTGAGCAGATCAGCGTCGTAACATTCAAGTCTTCTCTGGCCTGCGTCCAGAGCCCTTGAACGGTGTACATGGCGCTGCCGTCAGCCTCGAGATTGATAACGGCACGGTCTGGGCAGGCTACGGCGGCCCCGGTCGCACAGGGAATACCCTGACCTATGGCGCCCCCGGTGATGGTGATGAAGCTGTGTGGTTCAACCGTTGCTGCTTGCTGGTAATAGGCAAAAGCCGCTGTCAGTCCCTCCTCGACAATGATGGCGTGATCCGGCTGCAGCGCCGCAAGGACGGTGCAGGCCTTCTCGGCGGTCAGCTTTCCCTCGGGGACCGCGGGACGGCCGTATAGGGAAACCATATCCCTCAGGTCATTCCCGGCTTGCGGTGCATGGAGGGCGTCCGCCAGCGCTTCCATGGCCACGGCGGCATCCTGGCCATCACCGGCGATGCGTATCTTACGGCTGGCCGGATTCAGCAGATAGCTTGCCCCGTTTTCATATCCAAAAAAGGCCACCGGTTCCCTCGCACCGGCCAGGATCACGGCATCGTATGGAGACAGCGCCGCGATCGCCTGTTCCGGGAAATATGGAACCCTCGGCAGAAAAGGCAGACCGGCGCCCCGGTCCATATATGCCGGAAATGTGACGGACATGAGATCGCACCCGGTGGCCGCTTTGATACGGACGGCGGCATGGAGGCCCCTTTTTCGCAGCGCCTTTCCATCCATGAGAATGACTGACTTTCTTGCCGATTTCAAGATACCGACGGTTGTCTCAATACGATCAAAATCTATCGGCAAGTAAAATACCCTTGGCGGGACAACCGGTTCGTCATTGCTCCGCATCCACTGGTGGTCGTGGGGCACGATAAGGCTCGCTATCTGTCCATGAAGTGAGGCCTCGACGGCATCAGCCATGTCCTGGGACAGATTTTCGGCATCCCGACTTGTGCACAGCCATCCGGATACTGTTTCCGCCAGCCCTTCGATATTCATGGCCAGTGGCGCATCCGCTTCCAGATGCCAGGAGGCATGATCGCCGATGATGTTGACAATAGGCGTCCGGGCGCGCCGCGCATTGTGCAGATTGGCGATGCCGTTGGCAAGTCCCGGTCCCAGATGGAGCAGGTTCATGGCCGGATATTCCCGCATACGGCCATAACCGTCCGCCGCACCGGTACACACGCCTTCAAAAAGGCCCAGAATCGGCCGGATGCCGGGTATGGTGTCAAATGCCATTACAATAGGCATCTCCGTGGTGCCCGCATTGGCGAAACAAATCTCGATGCCGCAAGCCACCGCAGTCTTTACGAGCACTTCCGCACCATTCATTGTCGTCCTCCTTTCAAACAGCTTTTGTCATTCAGTTTGCCCTTCTTCCAGAATCTCACCGACCATCCTTGCCGTCTTTCCGGTGATGATCCGGCAATATTTCTGCATGGAATCTGTTGCCAAAGAAATAGATCGGTGTCAACGTCATTTATACAACCGGGCCTATACCGCGGTCAACGAAACCCTGGCCGAAAGGCTGGCGACTCATACTCCTTGACATCCAGCCCGGATCTCCTTATAAGCGGCATAAATGGTGGAAAATATGGAAGTGTCATTGTCATAATCTGGTAAAATGCCGAAAAGAGACAAATATACTTTCAGTTTCTGGGAAAAGATGCTCCTGCGACTGGGTCCTCCTATAGGCGCCCGGTCTGTCCTGGCATGGAATCGCTCCTGCCGGGTCGTGGTGCGGGAAGGTGAGGAACGGGAATTGTCCACCTTGAAACATCACGGCGGCTGCATATACGCAACTTGGCATCAGCGGATGTTCTGGTTTTTTTACGATTTCGGTTCCCGTCATGTAACCATGATGATCAGCCGCAGTAAAGACGGAGAATACGCCAATGCCCTGTCTCTTCGCCTGGGCTTCTATTCCGTCCGGGGGAGCAATTCCTTCAGTGGTAGGGAGGCCCTCAACGAGCTTATCGAATTGCTAAAAAAACGCCAGGGTCACAAGGCCGGGATGATGGCCGACGGTCCCACGGGCCCGCCCCGCCTCCTCAAAATGGGTTCGATCAAGATCGCCAGAGAAACGGGCCTGCCGATTATTCCGATGATGTACGGCGCCAAGCGGCGCATCGTCTTTAAGTCCTGGGACCGGTATTTCCTGCCCTTGCCGTTTACCGATATTGTTGTCATCCACGGGGAACCGGTATTTGTTCCGCCGGACGCCGATGAAGGGGAATGCGAGCGCCTGCGCCAGCTGGTCACCGATCGCATGAATGAAATGGCCGATCGTTGCGACGCCTGGTGGGGCGGCGAACCGCTGGGCAAACCCGGCTTCGATCTTCCCATGAAATCATAGCGGAGAATTTGCCTGCTGTACCAGCGTATATATGCCAATTTGAACTTAAAGGCATAATAAGCCGACGAGGCAGCCAAAGCAGTTAGGCGGATGACGGTGAATTGGTATCAGTCTCCATCAGGGGGAGGCGAAACAACCCCCGTATGGACTTCTTCGTTCCGTGCCAGACGGGCGATTTTAGCTTCCTCAACGCCGGCCTTCCGCAGGTCGTCAACTTCGGCGCCGCCTCGTTCATACATCCGGCAAAGAACTAAACGCAGATACTGCCGCCATCCCTCGCTTATATTACTGAGTGGATCAGTCCCCCATTTTTTGCGGGGATAGGGGATAATCGATGCGAGGAATGCCGATTCCACCGGTGTCAGCTCGGTCGGAGATTTCTTGAAGTAGTATTGCACCGCCGGGCCGATACCATAAATATCGTTACCCCACTCAATGATATTCAGATAAATCTCCATGATGCGTTCTTTGGAAAGGTTTTGCTCTAAAGCCATCGTAATAAATGACTCTTCGAACTTTCTGCTGAAGGTCCTCTCCGGGCTCAGGTAGAGATTCTTGGCGAGCTGCATTGTAATGGTGCTTGCCCCCCTTACAACTCGACCTGCCTTGAGATTTTCCACAAAAGAATCTCTGATCGGCAAGGTGCTGAATCCCTTGTGTTTGAAGAAACCGCCGTCTTCAGCAGTTATGACGGCAGCGACTACGGATTTGGGTATATTGCTCAGCGGGATATAATCCGGATTTATTTCGCCGACGATAAAGGACACCTGTTTTCTGTCCAGCCGGCGGACGGTGTGCTGGAAAGGTGAGACAAGGGCCTTGATATTTATTTTCGTACCGAGGGAGAGCACCTTGATGGGTTCGTATTTCCCGTCAAAATTGTAATTGAGGCTTTGCGGATCTTCCGTATCAATAAATAAATGGAATGTGCCGCGCAAGTTTCCCTTTACTTCCAATCCGGGTAAATCCGGATAAAATTGCGCCGGGATGGCCTCTACAGCTTTTCCAATTGAGAAATCAGGAAAATTCAGAAATAAATCAATTTGCGGTTTTCTCTTGTTTATGACCTGCCCATGGATGGAAAATGATTGCCCGCCAATGGTAATTTCACCATTTTGGATATCGGTCTTATTTTTATCGATTATCCCCCTGGCATCAAATTTTACGAGGGTGTCTTCTTTTAAGAAATCAGGGAATAGGGGCTTTTTCTTTTCATGAACTGAAAAGATTCCGGACAAAGCAAGGGATAGGGGGCCGTTTTTATCCGGTGTTCCCTTTGCGTCGGCGGTTATGTAAATATCATCAAGAGGAACACTGCTGCCAAGAAAAGGGGAGAGCAGGGCCAGGCTAAAAGACTCGGCTCTTACATCGAAGGCGCCCGAATTTTTTTGAAAAGAAACATTGAGGCGTTCATTTCCATCGCCCACCAGCTCGAAATAACCTTCACCATTGTTAGAACTGGTCCGGATTACCATCTTTTTATAAAATTGTTTTAGTTCACGTTTATGTGTTTGAAATAACAGCGTAAGATTATTCACAGTCAGGTTAAGCGAACGGTTTTCACTGACGGGATGTGCGGTCTTCGATTCGGAGGAATGCGGAACCCCTGATAAATCCCAGCCAGTGGCAATCTGATGATAAAAAAACACATCGAGATTGTTGGCTTCCATGCCGCTCACGGCTTTGGATGACAGTTTCCCTGACAAGAGGTAATTCAGGGGGCTGATTCGGGCCGTAATTTCTGCTGCTTTAAGCCATATGCGATTGTCGGTTCTGGAAATGCTGATATCAGTTGCCTTGATGCTGAAAGGAAATACATAGTGCAGCCCCCTGATCGTGCATGGCAGACCATATCTCTGTTGAACATGAGCAATGAGGTCAGGGGCTTTGTGGCTTACATACCTGTCAAGCGCCCATGTGGCATAAACCCACCCTCCCAGGATCAGAATCCCGGCAAGCATGAGGTGTGGCTTTACGAAGCGCCGGACGCGACTCCAGGACATTCTTAAAATGCCGGCCATGAAAAGTTACCTTTAAAAAGTCATGTGTTGGAATATACTTATCCCATTCCTCTGAGCGGAGGATAGAAAAGCATTGGACATTACCATTTATACGAGGGAATTTTAATCCTCCGTTGTTCACGTGGACCGGTCAATTTCTTTCCTTACAGCCAGTCCCAGTTTCTCAATGACATAAGGTTTTCTTACACCACCAGAACCGATTCGCCTTTTCCCATATATTCGGCAATGGGAACGGCAACACGTTTAGTGGAATTCTCTTTAATCAATTTTTAATAGCGATACTTAAAGTGAAAACGGACCACTGCAACGATCATCTGCCGGATGATCAGGCATATAGATTGACTTCGGGTTGATGGTTTATATAATTATCTACTGTCTCTAATATCGTGCTGATCTTGAAAGGTTTCGACAGACAAGGGTAACCGTATTTCAACACCTCATCGTCTAAAACGCGTTTCAAATTTTTCAGGCCCAAAAAGCCGCTCATGTAGATGACTTTAATTTTAGGATGGGTCTGGCGTATCTTTCCGACCAATTCTAAGCCGCTCATTTTGGGCATCACGATGTCTGTAAAAACCAGCCCGGGCTTAAATTCCAGAAAGGCCTGATAACCGTCTTCGCCGTCAACGGCGATTCGTACATCGTAGCCTTCCATAGTGAATACATTGTGTAGTAATTCCTGAATTCCGAATTCGTCCTCGACAACCAAAATTCTTTTCTTCCTCTGATCTTCAATGTGTAACCCCTTGGCAAGAATGCTGATCAAGTCCATATCGCTTGTTTGGCTGATCAATTTACTGCTATGATTAAGTCGTTGCTGCAATCTGCCGGCTTTCTCTTCTTTGCCTGGATTCAAATCGGGGTGATAGACTCTGCTCAGTAAGTGATAGCTGGATTTGATGTAAGATAACGCGCTGTTGCTACCCAACTCAATATAGATTTCCCGGGCTTTATCTAAAAGACCTAAGAAAATGAGTTCTTTCTCGATCATAATTAGTTTTTTCATTACATGAATCGCATTGACAAGGCAGTGTTTTTTTACGGTCGGAGCATAAAACACGTGGTACGGTATGTCAAAAGAAATTTGTTTGAAAAAGGATTAATATTAAAAGATTATTTCAGAAATGATGCGCCCGTGTTATGATGCCTCTTAAAAAATAAGGACAGGATGTGAAGATGCCGGTTACGAAACCAGTAAAGCAGGTAAAAATATATACAGACGGTGCATGTCTGGGAAATCCCGGACCGGGAGGATATGGGGCGGTATTACTTTATGGGACACTGCGGAAAGAGTTATCCGGTGGATTTCATTTGACCACAAATAATCGGATGGAACTCATGGGGGCGATTGTAAGTCTCCAATCCCTGAAAACTTTCTGTGAAGTTACCCTTTTTACTGACTCACAGTATGTGGTCAATGCCATGAGCAAAGGCTGGGCGCGGCGCTGGCGGCAACAGGGGTGGATGAGGAATAAAAAGGAAAAGGCCGTGAATCCTGACCTTTGGGAGTTGCTCCTCAATCTGTGTGAGCGACACCAGGTGACCTTCGTCTGGGTCCGTGGTCACGCCGGCGACCCGGAGAATGAACGTTGCGACGAGTTGTCAAAGCAGGCGGCAACAGCGAGAGATCTGCCCCCGGATAAGGGCTACCTGCCGTAAATACGTCACGGATCCTGATCGTTTTTTCCTTGAACGTCTTAGGGAGTCTGGTAGAAGTGCCCTCCATGGGGCAATAGTGATCCGCAAACCCATCCCCACCCTGACCCTTGAAGGGGAGGGAAAAAGTATTTGGGAGCACGGCAACAACGTCAAGCTTTTTTTCCGGTTCTAAAGCAAGGATGAAATCAAGGCGGCAAGGCAGAGGCGACGCAGGCGTATTTTTCATACGTTGAGGAGCCGATTGCCGATGCCAACGAAGATAGCGCGTTGATTTAGAACCGGAATTACACCTCGAAGTGGGTCAACGGAGGCTTCCCGATCGGATAGACGTTAAAGCCGATCTGAAAACAACGCTTATGGTCGAGAATGTTTCTCCCGTCAAAGATAAAGGCCGGTTTGTCCATGTTCTCATAGATCTTTTCATAGTCGAGGGTGCGGTAGATGTCCCATTCCGTCATTACGGCGAGGGCGTGGCAGCCCTTGGCCGCCACGTAAGGATCTTCTATGTAATGAAAGGCGCCGTCAATTCCGGCAAGATCCACGCGGGCATTGCCCAGAGCCTTGGGGTCGGATATAACCACCTCGGCTTGTTCTTCGGCGAGACGCCTGGCGATAAAAATGGCGGGGCTCTCCCGGGTATCCCCTGTATTGGCCTTGAAGGCGAATCCAAGCAGGCAGATGCGCTTTCCGGCCAGGGTGTTGAACATGGCCGTCAACATGCTCATGATAAAGCGTTCCTGCTGATAGATGTTGATCCCGACGACCCGTTCCCAGTAGTCCGCGACCTCCTCAAGGCCATAAAACCTGCAGAGATAGACAAGGTTAAGGATGTCCTTCTTGAAACAGGAGCCGCCGAAACCGACGCTCGCATTTAGAAACTTGGCGCCGATCCGGCTGTCCATGCCGACGGCGCGGGCTACTTCCGCGACATCGGCTTCGGTTTTTTCACACAGGGCGGAGATGGTGTTGATGGATGATATCCGTTGGGCGAGGAAGGCGTTGGCTACCAGCTTGGAGAGTTCACTGCTCCAGATGTTGGTGGTGAGGATTCTCTCTTTGGGAATCCAGCGGGCGTAGATTTCCTCAATGGCGTTTCTCGCCTGCCGCCCCCGATCCGTTTCCCTGGAACCGATCAGGACGCGGTCCGGGTTTTCCAGATCACGTATGGCGGATCCTTCCGCCAGAAACTCCGGGTTGGACAGGACGTCAAAGGTGATGCCGTTAGCCTGGCTGTTCAGAATTCTTTCCATGGCCAGCGCTGTCTTAACGGGTAAGGTGCTCTTTTCAATGACGATTTTGGAAGAACCGGCGTTCTCCAGAATCTGACGGGCCGTCTTTTCCCAATACTGCAGATCGGCGGCCATTCCGGCCCCGGCCCCGAAGGTCTTGGTCGGGGTGTTGACGCTGACGAAGATGATGTCGTTATCCCTGATGGCCCCTTCCACATCGGTGCTGAAAAAGAGGTTCTTTCCCCTGGTTGCCCGGATCAGATCGTCCAGGCCGGGCTCGTAGATGGGCAGGTTGCCGGAATTCCAGGCGGCGATGCGCTGGGGGTTGATATCCACAACCGTAACCCGGTAATCGGGGCACTTGCTTGCGATCATGGCCATGGTGGGGCCGCCTACATAACCGGCCCCAATGCAGAGTATCTTCTTGTTCATGTGATTATTTCCCGTCCTTGATGAAATTGTCCTCTATATGCCCGGCAATCGCCAGGCAGGCGGTGAGTCCGGGGGACTCGATCCCGATCAGATTGATGAATCCTGGGTAGCCGCAGCTTCCCTCTTCCCGAATGATAAAATCCATCACCGGATCGCCGGGTCCCTGAATCTTGGGACGAATGCCGCTCATGTCCGGATTCAGGGCTTCGATGTCAAATTCAGGCAGATATTTGCGGATGGCATTGCCAAAGTCTTCTTTGCGTTCATCATCAACCTTGTACAGGTTGAGCGCGGATTCACCGGGCTGGTCAATGCCGTTTTGGCTGTTGGTCAGGTAAAGTATTTCCTCCTTGTTCAGATAGCGACTGTCCGGACCGAACCGGACCCGGCCGGTCAGGTCCAGGGTGGCATGAATGCCGAGGCCGACATTGTTTTTCATCGGTACGGGGTAGACAAGACGTCTGAGTTTCGGAGCGGGGGAGGCGCTGAAATAGTTTCCCTTGCATGGCTTCAGGCGATATCCCCGGGTGTCAATGTCAATTCCTGTCAAGGCGGCGATCTGATCGGCATGGAGGCCGGCGCTGTTTATCACGATTTTCGTCTGAATCCGGTACTCCCCGTTATTGATTTCCATGTCATAATGGTTGCCGTCAAACCTGACGGCTGTGACCTTTGCCCGGCAGGACATCAATGCTCCCTCATCCTCAGCCGCGAAGAGCAGCGATTGCATAAGGCGATGAGAGTCAATGATGCCGGTAGTTGGAGAGAGGAGGGCGGCCAGCGCCGAAACCTCAGGTTCCAGTGAGAGGAGCTGCTTTTTTCCCAGCAACTCCAGGCCCGGAACGCCGTTTTGTTCCGCTCCCGAGCGGATGGTTTCCAGTGCGGATGCCTCCTCTTCGGTTGTCGCGACGATGAGTTTGCCAATCCCGGCATGGGGGACGCCATGCTCCCGGCACCATGCGTAAAGCAGGCGGTTTCCCGCCACGCATAAAGTGCTCTTCAGGAAATCCCGGGGGTAATAGATGCCGGCGTGGATAACCTCGCTGTTTCGCGAGCTTGTTTCCTGACCGAAGCTGTCATTTTTTTCCAGGATTGCCAGTTTCCGGTCCCGGCGGGCAAGCCTTTGGGCGATCGCGAGGCCGACGACGCCGGCACCGATGATGATCACATCGAACGTCATGTCCGGGGAGGTGCTCATGGGGAATTCAGCGCGCCCTTGAAGTACTGAATTGTCTTTACGAGACCATCGGCAAGGGGTATCCGGGGCGTCCAGTGGAGCAGTTCTTTCGCCTTGGTGATGTCCGGTCGACGCTGGGTCGGGTCATCCTGGGGGAGGGGATTGAAAACAATCCGTGAAGACGATCCGGTCAGGCGGATGACGTTTTCGGCCAATTCCAGGATCGTAAATTCCGAGGGATTACCAATATTTATCGGACCGATAATGTCATCGGTTGTCGCCATCATCCCTATAATTCCTTCAATCAGGTCTTCGCAATAACAGAAGGAACGGGTCTGGGAGCCGTCGCCATAGACGGTTATGTCTTCTCCTTTGATAGCCTGGACAATGAAATTGCTCACCACGCGACCGTCGTTAATGGCCATGCGCGGACCATAAGTATTGAATATCCTAACAATCTTGATCCTCACACCGTTCTGGCGATGATAATCCATCATGAGGCACTCGGCGGCCCGTTTCCCCTCGTCGTAACAGCTTCTGATGCCGATCGGGTTCACACGTCCCCAGTATCCTTCCTGCTGTGGGTGCATCTCCGGATCTCCATATACTTCGGAGGTCGATGCCTGGAGGATCTTTGCCTTGACCCGCTTGGCCAGGCCCAGGGTGTTGATGGCCCCCATGACGCTTGTCTTGATGGTCTTGATAGGATTGTACTGGTAGTGAACCGGCGAGGCGGGACAGGCCAGATTGTAGATTTCGTCCACCTCCAGAAATATTGGCTGAATGATGTCGTGCCTGATGAACTCGAAGTTTGGATGGCCGATAAGATGGCGGATATTGTTTTTGCTGCCGGTAAAAAGATTGTCTAGGCAAAGGACGTCATGCCCCTCAGCAAGGAGCCGGTCACACAGATGGGAGCCGAGAAACCCCGCGCCGCCCGTGATAAGAATTCGTTTCATTTTCATGATGGTAATCTCAATAATTTTGGGCTATATAGATCGCCACGTTTTTAGTGTCAAGAAGATTTGGGCGTCAGAGGGACGGAAACAGGAATGCTTTATATCGTGGCCACACCGATTGGGAATCTGGAAGACATCACTCTGCGGGCCATCCGGATTTTAAAAGAGGTGGATGAGATTGCCGCGGAAGATACCCGACACACGAAAAAACTTCTGAAGGCCTATGACATTAATACTCCCGTCACGAGCCTTTATGACGCCGTGGAAAAGAAAAGAAGCGGCCTGTTGATAGAAAAGATGATGGCCGGTAAGGATATTGCCTACGTGTCCGATGCGGGAACACCGGGAATATCCGATCCCGGTTTCCATCTCATCAGAGAGGCGATCCAGGCAGGGATCCGTGTAGTTCCCATTCCCGGCGTGTCAGCGGTTGTGGCGGCCCTGAGCGCCTCGGGGTTGCCGATGCATGACTTTGTATTCCAAGGCTTTCTGCCGTCCAAGATAAAGCAGCGTCGGGATACGCTAAAGATGTGCGAGGCAGAGAAACGGACGATGGTCTTCTATGAGTCGCCGCAAAGGCTCAAGGCCTGCCTGAAGGATATTCGAGAGATCACGGGCCTGCGCCGTATGGTCGTTGCCCGGGAATTGACGAAAATTCATGAAGAATTCATCAGGGGATCTGTCGATGAAGTTGAAAAGGAACTGGAGGAGAGAAACATCAAGGGAGAGGTTACTCTGATCATTGAGGGAAAGACCAATGATTCAAGAGACTATTCGGATGATGAGATCCTGGGCAGGCTTACGGAATTGGCGGGTGATCCCCTGCTCAGCATGCGGGACAGGGTAAAGTGTGTAGCTGAAATGACGGGATGTTCCCGAAAAAGGATTTATCAGATTGCTTTAACAGGCAAATTTTCTTGAACTATCCGAATGGTTGTGGTAGCAGGAGCGGTAAAGGTGAGGGAGGCGGTGCTATGAACGAACGGGTCATGCGGCCGGGAGAGGAGATTTATGATCTTGTCGATGTCGTTGAAGAAGGAATCAGGGAATTAATAGATATTCCCGAAAAACGGACCAGGGTCGCCCTTGTAAATCCTAACATCCAGGAAGAAATGATCAAAAAGGTGACGGAAACAACAGAGAGGATTGCAAGAGAAATGTTCCCGGCTATTGCCGAACGGATCATCCGGGAAGAGATTGAAAAACTTAAACTATCTTAAACTATAAAGGAAGATGTAATACAAAAAAGCTATGCCCCATGATAAAAGCAGAAGGATTTTAAAATATTATCCCTTGATCTTGATCATGCTGACGTTTCTTATGTCAGGATGTGCGAAGAAAATTCCTCACTTTCTTGCCCCGGAGTATGAAAAAAGGGGGATAAGGCTGGTGGCGGTGCTCCCGGTGTCTAATATGTCAAAGAATGTGGAAGCTTCAAGCCTGTTTCGCGACAAGGTGCTTGAGGCCATCTATTTCAAGGGTTATCCGAAGATACCCCTGAATGTTATTGATGAGAAACTATCTAAAATGTATAAAGATTATCAGCAGCCAAGCGTGGAATCAGTCTCCCCCAGAAGCGTGGGCGAACTGCTCGGCGTTGATGCCGTCCTTTATGTGACTCTCAAGGAGTGTAACACATCCTTCCTGCTTCTTTCTGCGAAGACATCAGTTTCTGCGACTTTCGACTTGCGGAGCGCCCGCACGAATGACAGCCTGTGGAGCACCCAGTATAGCGTCACGGAAAGAAACTTCGAGATTACCAAGGAACGGTTGAGGATGAAAAGCTGTCAGGTTTTCGAACCGGCCATGCAGGAAATTCTGAATCAGGCAATGCAGACAATTCCCGAGGGACCGGATGGATAAAGTAAGGAGGTCGTTCATGAAGAGTAAACTGATCTTTTTGCTGTTGTTGTTGACAATATGCTGGATCTCTCCCGGTGATGTCCAGGCCAAAAAACCCTTAAATGTCAGTATTGAGAAGGGGGAGGTCCGGGTAGGTCATCTCGATGGAACCGTCCGGGTGCTGCCGAAGGGAAAACAGGCCTGGCGAGTCCTGAACCTTAGAGATACCCTGCGCGGTGGAGATGAGGTAACGGTTGAACGTAAATCACGCCTGGAACTCATCTTGCCGGACCAGTCACGCCTTCGCTTTGCCAATAATACGCACTTCACGATTCTTCAATCCGGGGATGCCAACAATAAAGATGTCAAGGTCCATCTCGCTGTCGGCCGTACCTGGGCAAATGTAAGCAAATCGGTGGGCATCAAGAGAAAATTTGAGATTGCCTGTGATAACGCCGTTACAGGTGTGCGCGGGACGATTTACAGGATGAATGTCAATCAGGATGCCTCGGCGCTGGTCCGCGTCTATGACGGCGAAATCGCCGTTTCCGGGGCAACGAAGCCCCTGGAGGCCCCGAAGGCAATCGGTCCTCCGACCAAGATCGCCGGGCCGAAGAAAATTGCCGGACCAACGAAGGTCACCATGGAAGAGTGGACGGTAATCATCCGATCCATGCAGCAGATTAGCATCGGGGCGGACGGAGCGGCCTCCAAACCGAGAGAGTTTTCGGAACAGGAAGACCGTGACGAATGGGTCGACTGGAACAAGGCAAGGGATATGGAACGTTGATGGATGCAGGACGTATGAACATCCCTAATGCCCTGACTGTGATGCGAATCATCTTCGTCCCCGTGATCGTGATCCTGCTCATGCAGGGAGACTTTTTCAAAGCATTGATATTATTTACTTTATCAGGGATATCAGACGGCCTGGACGGCTTCCTGGCCCGCATCCTGAACCAGCAAACTGAGCTGGGGGCCTACCTTGATCCGATTGCCGACAAGGCCCTCATGATCAGTTGTTTTGTGACCCTGTCCATCAAACACATCATTCCGGGCTGGTTGAGCGTAATTGTAGTGAGCAGGGACTGTATCATTCTCCTCGGCGTCGCGGTTTTGGCCATTATGTCTGTCTCGTTTCAGATCCGTCCGACGATGATAAGTAAAATGACAATGGTGTTACAGCTTTTAACTGTTTTTATGGTTTTGGCCGTCCATTCCCTGTCTCTCGAAGGGGACTTGAAGATGGTTCTTTTGGGATTTTATGTTGTTACCGCTATCTTGACTATTGCTTCCGGGCTTAATTATATCTTCAAGGGTATTCGTTGCATTAATTCGACGACATGAAATATCGATATTTGCCTTGACATGAAAGGTTTTTCCTGTTAGATGGATGTCCCGTTCGCAAAGAGAAACATCATAGGCACGTAGCTCAGGGGGAGAGCGCCATCCTGACGCGGTGGATGTCCAGGGTTCAAATCCCTGCGTGCCTACCATGAAATTCAGAAAGGGCATCAGCGAAATTGAACGTGATGCCCTTTCTTTAATTATTATAAAGGTGGCAAAATGAGCGAGATAAACATCACTTGGCCGGACAACAGTCGGGGGACTTTCCCCGGAGGGACAACGATCAAGGAAGCTATCGGCTCCTGGAAGCCCGATGTTCTGGTTTCCGCTGTGGCGGCAAAGGTAAATGGAACACCTTCAGATCTGGGGTTTCGTCTCGAGAAAGACGCTGCCATCGAACCGATCGATGTTGCCACGAAAGAAGGATTGGGAATCCTTCGTCACAGCACCTCCCATGTCATGGCCCAGGCTGTTCAGGATACCTTCCCCGGGGCAAAGGTAAGCATCGGTCCTTCCATAGAAGAAGGATTTTATTACGATTTCGAGTACGAAACCACCTTTACCCCTGAAGATCTTCAGAAAATAGAACAGCGGATGCAGGAAATTACGGCGACCGCAGCCGACTTTTCCCGTCGCGAAATTTCCCGGGAGGAGGCCGTTGAACTATTCCGGGGAAAGGGAGAATCCTATAAAGTCGAATTGATCAACGATCTCCCGCCGGAAGTAAGGACGGTCAGTCTGTACTCCCAGGGGGGATATGTAGATCTTTGCCGGGGGCCTCACCTGCCTTCCACCCTGATGATAAAGGCGTTCAAACTCCTCAACGTCGCCGGCGCCTATTGGCGGGGCGATGAGCGCAACAAGATGCTGCAACGGATTTACGGGACTTGCTTTGCCACGCAGGCAGCCCTGGATGATTATCTCCGGATGATTGAGGAGGCGAAAAAGCGTGATCATAGGCGCCTCGGAAGGGAGCTGGATCTCTTCCAGATGAACGACGAAGCGGGACCGGGATTGATCATTTTTCATCCCAAGGGAATGCTGCTCAGATACATCATCGAGGAATGGGAACGTAAGGAGCATTTAAAACGCGGGTACGACATGGTAATGGGTCCCCAGATTCTCAAGGAGGATCTATGGAAAAGATCAGGTCACTTTGATCACTACCGGGAGAACATGTACTTCACGGAGGTGGAGGGACAGGGATACGGAATCAAGCCTATGAACTGCCTTTCCCACATGCTCATCTACAAGTCGCGGATTCGCAGCTACCGTGACCTGCCCCTGCGTTACTTCGAATTGGGAACCGTTCATCGTCATGAAAAGACCGGCGTCCTGCACGGCCTGTTGCGAGCCCGGCAGTTCACTCAGGATGACGCCCATATCCTCTGCACCCCCGACCAGCTCAATGCCGAGATCTTGGCGATTGCCGACTTCGTGGCCTACGCGATGAAAATATTCGGTTTCGAGTATGAGGTGGAATTGAGTACCCGCCCGGAAAATTCCATCGGCTCCGACGCCGATTGGGAGCTGGCGACCTCCGCCCTGGAAGGGGCCCTAAAAGACAGCAGGATGGTGTATGAAATAAACGAAGGCGATGGGGCGTTTTACGGACCAAAGATCGACTTCAAGCTGAAAGACGCCCTGAAGCGGAAGTGGCAGTGCGCTACCATTCAGTGCGACTTTACCCTGCCGGAACGTTTTGATCTCTCCTACATCGGTTCGGACGGTGAAAAACATCGTCCCGTCATGCTTCACCGCGTCATCCTGGGGGCCATTGAACGCTTCATGGGCGTCCTCATCGAACACCATGCCGGGGCGTTTCCCGTTTGGCTTTCCCCGGTGCAGGCCTCGATTCTGACCGTAACAGAGAAGCATATCCCCCATGGTGATAAAGTTTATAGACAGCTTCTGGATGCAGGTGTTCGTGTAGAAAAAAGTTTTTCCAATGAAAAACTGGGCTATAAAATCCGGGAGGCCCAGATGCAGAAGATACCCTACATGCTGGTCATCGGTGATCGTGAAATGACCGAAGATGCCGTTTCTCCCCGACAGCGGGACGGAAGTAATCTTGGTTCCATGTCCGTCGCGGATTTTATCAATATAATCCAGGAGCGGAACCGCAACAACCAGTAACTTGTTCTCCATATCTCCATGTCAGGGAAGAGGGAGGATTATTGAAAAACTACCCAACAGGCACTGTGGGCCATCTGTTTTAATAAGCATATAGCTGGAGGTGACGTATCGCTAAGGAGTTAAGCATCAATGAAGAAATTAAGGCTGCGGAAGTCAGGCTGATAGAAGAGGGACAGCAGCTGGGGATTATGACTCTAAAAGAGGCCCTTGCCGTTGCCGCTAAAGCCGGTCTTGATCTCGTGGAAATAGCGCCTACTGCCAGTCCTCCTGTCTGCCGGGTCATGGATTATGGAAAGTTCAGGTATCAGCAGAGCAAAAAAATTCAGGACGCAAGAAAAAGTCAGACGACGATCCAGATTAAGGAAATACGATTGCGGCCGAAGACGGAGGAACATGATCTCGAGGTGAAAATCCGTCATATAAAAAAGTTTTTACAGCAAAACGACAAGGTTAAGATAACCATGATGTTCAGGGGACGAGAAATTACCTATGCCGACCTTGGGAAAAAGGTTATGGAAAAGCTTCGGGATGCCCTCATGGATGTGGGGGTTATCGAAATGCAGCCCCGACTTGAAGGCAGAAGCATGATCATGGTTATTGTTCCAAAAAAATAAAATCAATTTATGCCGAGGAGAAAATAGGCCATGCCAAAAATTAAAACACATCGGGGCGCCGCCAAGCGTTTTTCCCTTACTGGAACAGGAAGGGTAAAGAGGGCGAAAGCCTTTGCCAGTCATATTCTTACGTCTAAATCATCAAAACGGAAAAGGAATATGAGAAGGTCGGCGGTTGCTGACAAAACCAATGAAGCAGCCCTTAAGCGTTTGCTTCCCTATCTGTAAAAACCGGTGATAAATTAATAAATCAAGAAGGATAAGATACGGCATTGCCGGTATCTGCAAGACCTCTGAAGGAGACAGGAAAACATGCCAAGGGTTAAGAGGGCCGTTACGGCCAAAAAAAAGCGTAGAAAGATACTAAAATTAGCAAAAGGATTTTTTGGCGCCCGGAGCCGCCTGTTGAGGACGGCAACGGAGGCGGTAAACCGATCCATGAAATATGCGTTCCGTGATCGCCGGGTTCGTAAACGTGACTTCCGAAGGCTTTGGATCGCCCGGATAAGCGCCGCCGCCCGGATTAATGAAATCAGCTACAGTCGTTTGATCGACGGCATGAAGAAGGCGGAAGTGATGATTGACCGCAAGATTTTGGCGGATCTGGCTGTTTACGATCCCAAAGCATTCACAGAGATCGTAACCATGGCTAAAGGGAAACTGCCTTCATGCTGAAGACCCTTGACGAGCTTGAAAGAAAGGCGATGCTGGAGTTGCCGGGAGCAACTTCGGAGGATGCCTTGAACGAGCTGCGCACCAGATATCTGGGCCGCAAGGGTGTTTTGACGCAAATGCTCCGCCAGATCAGTGGTGTTACTGCCGAAGAGAGACCTCTCTTCGGGAAGCGGAGCAATGAAATTAAAGAAAGCCTTTCGCATGCCATCGACGACGCCCTGGATAAGCTCAAGGCGTCTCGCAAGGATGATGTTATTCTCAAAGAGACCATCGATGTAACCCTGCCGGGTCGGGCCGTGGGACTCGGCCATCTCCATCCGGTCACCAGGGTATCTCAGGAAATATGTCGTATTTTTGCCAGGATGGGATTCAGCGTCGTCGAAGGTCCGGAAGTCGAGACTGATTACTACAATTTTGAGGCCCTGAATATCCCCAAGGATCATCCGGCCCGGGACATGCAGGATACATTTTATGTGGAAGACAACATCGTCCTGAGGACCCATACCTCTCCGGTCCAGATCCGTACCATGGAAAAGATGAAACCGCCGGTGCGGATCCTTTCCCCCGGACGGGTTTATCGTCCCGATTCTGATGTATCCCATACCCCCATGTTTCACCAGGTCGAGGGTCTGATGGTGGACAGGGGCATAACTTTTGGGGATCTGAAGGGAACCTTGACCTACTTTTTGAGGCAGATCTTCGGAGCGGACATCCTGCTCAGGTTCCGTCCCAGCTTTTTCCCCTTTACTGAACCCAGCGCGGAAGTGGACATCCGGTGCGTCATGTGCGGAGGCAAGGGATGCCGGGTATGCGGGCAGAGCGGCTGGTTGGAAATTCTGGGCTCCGGAATGGTGGATCCGGCGGTTTTTGAAAATGTGGGATACGATCCGGAGGAGATAACGGGATTCGCCTTCGGTCTGGGCGTGGAAAGGATTGCCATGCTCAAATATGGGATATCGGATATTCGCCTCTTCTTTGAGAATGATTGGCGCTTTTTGGAGCAGTTTTAGGATATGAAGGTAAGTCTTAAATGGTTGCGGGATTACGTTGACGTTGATCTGGAGCCGTCAGCCTTGGCCGATTGTCTGACCATGGCCGGTCTGGAAGTTGATGCCGTCGAAGCGGCGGGTCCGGCTTTCGATCAGGTGGTGGTGGCCAGAATCATCTCGGTGCGTCCTCATCCCCAATCAGAGAAACTGTTTCTTTGCGAAGTGACGACGGGTGCGGACATCCTGCCTATTGTCTGCGGCGCTCCCAATACCCGTTCCGGGGATACAGTCGCCCTGGCCAGGGTCGGGGCAACGATTCCAGGTGGATTTGT
>Ga0247841_10005695_pt1 | contig 19869 bp, 2 predicted proteins | sample LaCruzMarch2015__2_FD_192410 | JGI IMG/M metagenome (GOLD analysis project Ga0247841, IMG submission 192410) | Freshwater microbial communities from meromictic Lake La Cruz, Castile-La Mancha, Spain - LaCruzMarch2015_18m | ecosystem: Environmental > Aquatic > Freshwater > Lake | place: Spain... | reverse complement strand
CAAGATTCCGAGCGGGACAGAATACAGCGAGGCAGGAGTGCATTTGAGGACTGGAACTCCGGCAATAGGGGACAGCCAGACAACCACAATGGAAGAAGACCCTGTCTACATCAAGGCAGTCAGCGCCGGATTGAAAGCCGCAATCCTCAAGGGAAAAAGCTACAATCCTCCAAACAGCTACGCGACTGACGTGCAGAACATAACGCAAGGCGAGGCAAAGTGGGCCAATGTAGTTTTCAAGAATGCAAAAGAGGGAGTTTATGAAATAGAGGCTGAAGTTTTCGCAAGGGATGTTGCAGAAAATGGAAACAATGCCGAATTGAGGTACAGGGCATGGGGAAAAAGCGCAGGAATCTTGCGCTATCCCAGGGATGAAGAGCTTGGGACTGCGGAAAGCACTTCATCAAAGCAGTCGCTTTACGCAGAGACAAAGAACATTCCATTAAGCCTCGGGCCAAGCACTCTTTGCTCTGAAAACTTCTGCAGCCTTTACAAAATAATAGATCTTTCAAACAATGAAGAGACTGCAATAGTCGACGAGTACTCTGCAAGGCAAGACTCAGGCTACAAGCTGTACTTCACAATGACATACAAGGGAAGCCAGGCAATACAGGCTGCAAAAATAAAATTCTTGAACGCGGACTCTGCGCTCGAGTTCAAGGGATACTCGCTCAGGAGATTCTCAGAGGCTTCAGGAAGCACTGTAGAAATCCTGATAGGGGACATTTCGAACGGAACCTCATTCTCAGGATGGGTTGAATTCAACACAGTCTCTGAAGGCCCGACAAAGCTTTTGATGGAGGTCGGGGGAACGCAAAAGGCATTCTCAAAGGAAATTCTCATAGACATTGCCTCATCAAAGCCATTGAACGCTGAAATAATCCCAAAGACAATAGTGCCTTACATAATCAACAATTTGCTTGTGAAAGTGACTGAGACTTCAGAGGATGGAAACTCTGAAACTCCTGTTGCAAGCGCGACAGTCAATTTTGTTCTTGATGGCGAACAGCTTGCAGGCACAGAGACAAACAGCAAGGGAATTGCGGCATACTCATTGAATTCTCCGCCAAACAACTCAACACTCCTGATTGAAGTCAAAAAGCCAGGCTACCAGGCCTTCAGGAAAGAAATGAAAATCAGCGAAAACATTGTTTCTTTCGAGCCGCAGGAAATTGTTGAAAACCTCATTCTCGGCGAGGCAGAGCAGAAGCAAAGGACAGTCACAGTGAGGAATTCCTCGCCAATAGGGCTTTCAATAAAGAAAATAGACTTTCCAAAGCTTGACGGCATGATAAGCTTCAGCCTTGACAGCACGCAGGAAGGAGGCTACGAGGACGTGAACGGAAGCATTGGCACAGTGATCAAGAGCGACGCAAACACTTACTACCTCGTTTCAATGAAGCTCACGGAGAAGGGAAAGCTCATAGAGCAGCCGACAACATTCAAGGGAACAATAGACTTCACTCTCGAAAACCCGAACTACAGCATGTGGGTCGCAAGGCTTCCTGTTGCAATAACAATAGGGTTTGGGGAAGAAGTGGATTCTGCAGACTGCCTTTCGCTCGAGCCCGCAGACTGGAAGATTTTCACGAGCAATGACGCAGTGACAATGAACGTGATAATGAAGAACAACTGCAAAATAAGCGAGCAGCCGATAGAGCTCTACAACCTGCAGGCAAAAGTTTCGCTCTTCAACCAGAATGAAATAGGAAAGTACTCAATCACTTCAGACCTTCCGGAGGCAAAAAGCATTGAGCTCACAGGCACTTTCAGGAACATTGCGCCAATAATGTCAAAGAATGCGGAAAACCAGCTCTCGCTCACTTTCACGCCTTCAGAGATAGAGGCAGGCCAGAACACGCCAAAAATAATCATAAAAGCAGTGCACAAGACAAAGAACGGCGACCAGGAGCTCCAGAAAGAAATAAAGGTCGAGGCCTCTGTCAATGACCTTGCAAAATGCCTCAAGTTCACTGCATCAGACACTCAAATGCAGGCAACTCCTTACGGAACTGGATTTGGAATGTACGGAAGCACGGGCGGATTCGGGCAAGCAAACTCTCCAATGGCAAATTGGGGAATGGGAAACATGCCGTCATACATCACGCCAAACACTTATGACACTTCATTCGGCTCCACCACAAACTCTGCAAACGCCCCGCCATACATTGTGCCAAACACTAATCCGCCGACAGGCTCAAACTACAACAATCCAACAGTTCCTGCAACAGGAATGGCAGTCATTCCAACAGCAACTGGAACAGGGGGATTCTCATACTATCCGCAGCAATACCCCAGCACTGGCTACTCAAGCCCTTACCTAGACCCTTACACGCAAAGCGCAGGCTCACAGCCTTACAACAATTATTACCAGGGAATGTACGGCCAAAGCCCTTACGGAATGATGGGAATGGCCCAAAGCTCTGTGACAGTAAGAGTCGAAAACTCATGCTCAAGGCCTGTTGAGATTGAAGTGCAGGCGCATCCTGCATTGAACATTCAGCAGTCAAGCTTTGCAATGAAGGCAGGCGAGAGAAAGAACATCAATGTCGAGGCAGGCTACAGGATGGGAAGGTATTCTGCAACATTCCTTGCAAGAGTGCAGGGAAGCCAGGAGTCAATGAAAGAAGTCAAGAGCTTCCTCTTCACAATACAGTCTGCCACTGACGTCACAAGGGACTGCATTGGAATAGACAGGACAAAGTTCGAGTTCAATGACTTCATTGGAAAGCCAGTCAAGGGAAAAATATACAACAACTGCTGGGACACTGGAGTCAGGCTGACTGAAAGCGCGGACACAATAAGCCTTTCTGAAATGAGCGAGAGAATAGAGGAAAGGATCGGCGGCTCTCCAGAGCAAAGAATGTCAGGAACAGCAAGGATTCTCGGGCTTTACACTGAAGGCGGCTCTGGGCTTAACGGAGGAACAAGGCAGACTCTCGAGTTTGAGATTGAAAGGGATTTCAGGTACAGGGAAGCGCCCACTCTCCAAAGGTCTGGAAAGCAGTTCCAGCAGCTTGGCGCATTGAGATACTGGCTCAACATGGGCTATTACAGGGTTCAGACTCGCGCAACATTGAGCGTGAGATACATTGACATGAGCGGAATGCAGCAGCAAAAGCCTTTCGAAGTGACTCTTGAAGATTTGTGGAGAATAACTGAAATGGCAGACGCGCTCTCTTACGGAAACCCTGACTTGAAGACTTTGCAGGAATGCATCAACAAGGACGCCTTGACAGACACTTTGGGAGACGCCTGGTTCGGAGGCCAGTTCACAAACTCCAAAACCTACGACCCTGCAAGGGAAAAGCTCACGAAAGTCCTCATAATAGGCGACAAGGCATGCTCAATGTTCGACAAGCTCTCAGACCTGAAAATGCAGGTTCCAGTGTTTGACAACGGAGCAGTCACAATAAGCCCTCAAATTTCCGACAGCGGAAAAAACATCACAATCCTGATTGACAGGACTGGACTGACTGAAGGAAAGCAGTCAACAGTCTCTGGAGAAATAGAGGCGACTCTCACAAGCTACATTGGGCAAACGCAGATTACAGAGTACACAAAGGTCACAAACCAGCAGAAAGTCAAGATTCCATTCAATTTCAAAATCAGCAAAGGAGCACAAGGCCCTAACCAGAACATTCCAACAAACCCAGACCTCAAGATTTGCGAGAACGGAGTTTCAGGAAAGGCAGCCAAGCCAAAAATACTCCTAAACTGGGAATTCGACAGCATCAAGGAAAACCAGTGCGACAAGAACGGCGGAGACCCGGACGCAGTCTACTGCGATGCCACGCAGTTCATGATAGAGCTTGAGAAAAAGGCCGCAAAAATACAGCCTCTTGCGGCAAAGGCAAAAGACCAGGCTGCAACATTCACTGGCGCAGGCACAATAGACTACACTTTCGAGGACACTGACAAGAGCACGCCAGAAAATGACGAATTCAAGAAAGTCCAGGACAGCTCCGAAATATACAGGTTTTTGACAAAGCAGTTTAAGCTGGCTGACAATTCAGAGAAAGGAAAAGGCAACACGCTGGTGTACTTCATGTCTTCAACAGACATGCTTGCTAACGACTTGAAAGACCTGAAGACTGACGAAAAGGAAACAATCACAAAAAGCATTCAAGAGAACATTACTAATCTCACCAGCACTCTTGCCAAAAAGCCGCTTGCTTATGCAGAACTTTTGAGCGCTTTAGGCACTGCAATAACCGCTTTAGGCACTGTTGAAAGCGCGTCTGCACTTGACCAGGCAGTTGTAATAAAGGTTTCAGGAATCACAAAAGCCAATGAAGATGCAATGGCAAGGATCGGCGCTGAAAAAGTGGACCTGCTTGGCGGAAATTATGTCCTGACACTCGGAGAGTTCAAGGACTTGACTTCAAGGCTCAAGGCAGCGCTTGAAGTGCCAAGCAACAATCTCAATGTGGGAAGCACTGGAAAGCCGACTGCGCCAGCATGCAACAACCAGCCTTCAGGGGCTGCAGGAATTGCATTCAAGGACGCGACAAAATGCTGGATAGTGCCGCTAGTGCCTGCAACTGGAACAACAGACAAAACAGTGGAAATCAGCAACTCATTCCTGGCCGAATTGCTTAACGGAATGTCCAATGGAGTCCGGATTGGAGTGAGAAACCAGAAGAATTTAAGCCCAAGCGTGAAAGACCTTGTGCTGGACAAAGGCGCAAGGATTGACAGCAGCGTCGCAGCGCTCATAAAGGCATTTTATTACAGCAACATTGACTTCAATGCATTGCTCGTGAAGGACGACATTGACGCATTGAAAGAAAAGTTCAGCACAGCCTATCCTACAACAACCACAAGCGCATACTCCAATGTTTATGCAATGTCAAGATGGAGTTTCAGCAATTCTTCAGCAGACAGCAAGGGAAAAATTGTTGATGCGGGAAAATACAGGATTTTGGTGAAATACATGTTCACAGATCCGCAGCCCAATGACACTGCAGGCGGAATCAACATCATAGGCAGCCCTGCAATTGTTGAGCTCTCAAAGCTCGAGAAGGCGCCTGCAAGCGTCTGGTACAGCATTGCGTTTGACGGAAAGCTCAAGTCAGGGACAGACTCTGGAATAATAGTAAAGGAAGGCGACGACATCAAGAAAATAGCATTGAACAACGGACAGATTGCGGGAATAAGCACTTTCGGAAACAACGAACTGTATTATATGCAGGCAGGCTTCACTGAAGACTACAAGAAGAATGGAAAAATAATGGAGCTCACTGAAGGATCAATATCCTACTATCCGACTGCAAAAGTCAAAATTTCCGCAAAGATTGACGGAAAGACAGCCGCAATGACTGGAATGGAATACAGGCTGCTTGAAGAGCAGGCCCCGGTCTCTGGAACTGCAATGTTCTACTGGGACAGGGCAGTCGAGTCAAACAACGCGCTGTGCAATTACATGAGGGTTTCACAGCCGCTGCAGGAAATTGTCGGAAGCATCAAGGGAACAGGAACCTTCAAGGCAAACGCATTTTTGCCGATGCAGAAAAATTACACAATGATGCTCATTTGCGGCTCGCAAAGCGCGGCAGTCAGCATTGAAGGCGGAAGCAGCATCAGCGCAACAGGCCTTGGAACATCCTCTGCCGGAGGCGCGGAAAGAATCCTTTCATTGAACAAGCAAAAGCAGGCAGACTCCATATCGCAGGTGCTTGACGGGATTGCAAGCGACAAGTACTGCATGAAAGAGTCTGAAGGAAAGGCAGAGGTCTTCTGGAAGTGAAACATTGAAAGACCAGAGGCTTAACGGATTCCTTATAATAGGTTTTTGCGCATGGGCCTTTGGGATTGCAATAAGCGCATTGTTCGGGATAGGATTGCTCTCGGGCTTTTCGACAGTGGCCAATGTCCTTGCTTCAGTCTTTTTCGTTTTCGCACTGTGCATTCTGTTTTTCGGAAGGCTTTCAGCATTCCCCATGTTTTTTGCAGGCCTTGTTTCAGGGCCATTGTTTTTCGCGAACGCATTGCTTGGAATCGCAAGCTTTTTCTCGTTCATTCTCGCGGCATTTGGGGGAACTTGGACAGGATTGAAGCTTTTGGACGACTTTCATGGAACAGACAATTTTTATTCGGGCCAAAACCTGAAACAATTAGGCTTTTATTTGGGAATGTCCTTGGTTTTAGCGCTCTTGCCTGCGCTGCTGCAGGACAGCATGCCCTTGATTGGCATTAACAATCTTTCGTCGATGATTGGGGTTTGAAGAATGGCCGGAGATTTCCTGAAAGACTTCTATTACAGGATGGAGGAAAAGTACTACGCAGTCCTCGACAGGATTGACAAGGTCATTCCAGTATACAAGATAGTCGAGCCAATTGACAAGGTAGTCCCGAGCTTTGCAATAGTATTGCTCATCATAATACTCCTGATTCTCTTCGGAGGCTGGTTTTTGCTGAACATCCTGGTGGCAAAGCCATTGGTTTCAATCACGCTCAAAGTAGAGACAAGCGAGGGAGACCTGCTTGGAAACGCGACAGCAACCATTCTTGGAAAGTCCTACATTACAGACAGCCAAGGCCTCGCCAGGCTTGAGCTTGAAAAAGACCTCAAGGTAAGGTATGAAATATCAAAAAGGGATTATGAGACAAAAAAAGGCGAATTCCTGACAGACAAGAGCCAGGTAATAGAAATAATAATGGTCGAGGAAAGAAGGGGAAGCAGCTCCAAGACAATAACAATACAGGACTTTTACGGAAGAGTCATAACAAAGTCAGCAAATTTTTCATTCACCTGCACTTCAGGGGCCACTCCAAACCCGCCGAGCGCCACAACATCATCAGGCTCTGTCAGCGTGAATGCCCCGAGCAATTGCGGAATCCTTGTGGCAAACGTTGACGTGCAGGGCTTTGAGGCAGTGCAAAGCAGGAGCATCACTGAAAGCTCCCAGATAATCCAGATGCAGGAGCTTGCAGTAGAGCTTTCAAGAATCAGGGCGCGGGTCCTTTCTGACGGAGCGCCGGTTGCAGGAATCACAGTCACTATTTTTGAAAACACCCTCGGGCCGCTTGAAGAGCAGACAACAAACTCCGCGGGAATTGCTGAATTCAGCTATGCGGCATCAAGCTTCCAGCTGAAGACGCGGCCGACAAGCGAGTTTGGCCAGCAAAGCACTGAAGAGTTCGAGACCTCTCCCGGAGAGACAGTCACAAAGGAAATAATCCTCGAAAGGGACATTACTGCAATCCTCAAGGTGAATGTCACTGAAAAGACGACTGGAAAAAAGATTGCAAACGCGGCAGTCACAGTGAGAAGGGGAAACAGCAGGATAGATGCGAAAAACACTGACGCAAACGGCACGGCAAGCTTCACTCTCAACGCTTTAGACAGCAACTACTTCATAAGCGCAGACCATCCGGACTACCTTGTGGCTGAAAAGAGAATCAGCATCACAGAGCAGGGCGAAAGGACTGAAAGCCTGATTCTTGAAAAGTTCACTGGCTCGAATGCCGCAACGCTCAGGGTGAAAGTGCTTGACGCGGAGACTGGAAAGCCAGTCAAGGCAGCAAGAGTCGCGCTCTATTATGGAATTGACGAGGGAGACAACGGCGGCTTTTTGGCGCCTTATGCAGAGCAGCTCTCTGACATCAATGGAATTGCAAGATTCCCGCGCGTAAGGCCGGGGATTTCATACTATGCAGTCGCTTCAAGAATGGGCGCCTCTGGAATGAGCGACACGCAAAGGCTTGACGCAAAGACAGCGGACACGCAATTCTACAATGTTTCATTGATAATACCTTCAGGGACAGTGCGCGTAGTGCTCAGGGATGACGAGGGATTCCCCATATCGAACGCAAAGGTCACGCTTTACGACGCAGTCGACAATTCAGTCCTTGGAAGCGACTTGTCGGACTTTAACGGAACATGGACTTTGCCTGCAAGCTCAAGGCATGCAAAGGCAGACAAGGAAGTCTTTGTAAGGGTTGAAAAGAACGCCCTCACCCCTGATGAGAAGGAATACGCCGCAGTCACCACAATTGCAAAGCCAATACTTCCAAACACAGTCACCACTTTCAGCATCATAATGCAGCCAAAGGAAGTTTCAGGGGACTTCAAGCTCGAGTTCTTGGGTCTTTTCAAGAAGGACAAGAGAGTGCAAAACGTTTCAGAAAACGCAATGCCCGCAGTCTCTGCAGGGCAGGAGTATGTTGCAAGATTCAGGGCAATAGTGCCTGAAGGGCAGACTTACACTGACAGCATAATCCACGTGCACGTTGGAAAGGGCGAATTCGGCTATGGCATAATGGAAAAGGACTCTGCTGTTTTGAAGGAAGTCAACATGCCTTTCGCGCGCAACATAATAAAGGCCACAAAGCTTGACAGCGCTGACGGATTTGACGAGGATGTCGCAAGCATCACTGAAGGCGATGCAAAATGGGCGAACATTCCGGTCAGCCCAATGTATCCTGGAATTTATGAAATGGAAGTCTCTCTAGAGGTCAAAAGCACTGCGCTTGTCGGAGAGCAGATTGGAGTATACTACTGGATGCTTGGCGATTCAGAGAATGGAAGAGTGTATTTCCCGAGGATTGAGAAAGAGCCGAAGGACGACTTTTACTTTGAGCCTCCTGCAAAGCAAGTCTACCAAGTCGGGGTCACGACATTGTGCGACTCTGAATTCTGCTTCAACGCGAGCATAATAGAGCAGCTTGACAATGCAATGGGCCTCGGGGAAAGCGTTGACGAAAGCTACTCTGCAAAAATACTCAAGAACTACAAGCTCATATTCAACATCTCTAACAATTCAAAGACCACAGTCCACAATGATGCAGAGCTCCGCATTGCGAACGATGACGAAAGCATAAACATCAAGAGCTATTCAATCACCCTGCCTTCAAGCAGGACAGTGCATGCAACTCTGGGCGCGAGCGAGCTCCCAAACATTCCAATAACAAACTCCGCCAATGAAAACCGCTTCGAGAAAGGCGCAGCAATAACCGGAGAATTATTGTTCACCCCGACAAAGGCAAACAATGGAATAATTAGCTTCAAGATTGCATCAAGCTCGGATCCTGCCCACACTGGACTGTACAGCATTGTATTCCAGAAAGACATCACAATCATTGTAAGCGCGGAAAACCAGTTCAATGTCGAAGTCACAGAGCCCGCAAGCCAAATCCTCTCTGCAGGAATAGAGAATACAGTAACGCTCAAGGTCAAGGACTCAAAGACAGGATTGGAAGTCAGTGACGCTGATGTTGTAGTGAAGGACAGGTTCGGGAATGCGCTCAATTCAGGAAAGACATCAAGGCTCGGGGAAGTTACCTTAAGGGTTGCGGCATTATTGCCGAATGAAGAAGTCACTTTCACTGTCTCAAAGCCGGACTACGTGCCAAAAAGCCTTAAGCTCAAGGCAAGCGACCAGCTGTTGAAGCTCACTCCAGAATCTCTTTCAGTCAACATCAATGCGACAATTGAAAGCCAAAAGCTTGCTGCATTGAAGATTGAAAACATTGCATCATTCCCGCTGAAGATAGAATCCCTCACCTATGTCGGGGACTCGAAAAACATCATTGACGACACTGCAGTCAACAACTATCTTTCAGACCAGCAGGGCTTTGAGCTTTCTGCAGGCTCTGCGAAGAGCATAAATTTCGGCGCATTCCTCACGCAAGAGGCAATCGCGCTTCAGGAAAGGGAACAGCTTGAAGGCACGCTGATAATAAAGGCAGGCAATTTTGGCTACACTTGGACATTCAATGTTCCTGTAAAGACGACAGTCGGATTCGGGGCAGACTTGGACAACGAGGACTGCCTTGTTGTAACTCCATTGAACTGGACCACAACAACGCAGGGAAAGGCAGTCTCTTTCGAGTTTGAAGTGCAAAACAACTGCTCAAGCAATGGAAAGCCCATTCCAATCTCAGAGCTTTCAGCAAAGCTTGACTGGCAAAGCAACCAGCTCGGGGACTTCACAATCGCGCTTTACGACGACAAGATTCAAGGCGCAGTCTCTGCAGCGCAATTGCGCTCAGGCTATTTCAAAAAGCTCATTGACGTGATGGAGGCAGAGAAAACATACAAGGGAGTGCTTGCATTCAATCCTGCAGGCGGAGTCAACGGAATAGCTGCAGTAAAAATAGTGCTGCGCGCAAAGAACCAGACCTCGGAGAACGAGGCAAAGCCGCAGCTCTTGACGCAGGAAATTCTCGCAAACATTTCAGTCATAAACCTCAAGGAATGCATTTCTTTCAGCAAGGAGCTTCTCACAATAACAAAAGGCAGCTCTGCTGTCCCCACTGGAGCAACTGACGGCACTTCAGCAGGAACGGCTTCCGGGACAGCAAACATTTCAACAGGAGAATCAAGCGACAGCTTCACTATTACTAACAAGAAAGACTGCGGGGAAATCAAGCTTTCAATGGATGTTGAGCCAAAGAACACTCTCACGCTTTCACAGACTGAAATAACGCTTGCTGACGGGGCAACTTCTGCAGCAATAAACGTGATTGCATCAAAGAACACAATGCCAGGACAGTATGCAATAAGGGTTTGGGCGCAGCCCAAAGGGCAGGCAACTCCGCAAGAGTTCACTTCACTCAGGGAAAAGGACAAGTTCTTGAGAGTCAGGGTCTGGGATTCCGGACTGTGCCTGCAATTGGACAAGTACGAGTTCGACGTTTACAAGGACCCTGAAAACAAGGGAACAACAGGCTATGACACTGGAGAATTGACGAATTATTGCGTTGAAAAAGAGGCAAAGTTCAAGGTTGACATGACAAGCTTCATGAATGCCGCAAAGGACGGGGCAAAATGGGGATTGCTTACAGCATTGCTTGGACTGATTGCCCAAAAGGCAGACAAGTGGCTTGCCGGAGGCACTGACGCCGAGAAAGCCCAAGCCGCACAGCAGGCATTGATGCAGCAGGCGCAGGGAAGCATGTATGCCTCGCAGGCAATAAACACAGCCTATGACACTACAAAAACCGCGGCAAATAACGTGAATGCTGAAACTAGCACAGCATGCGATGCTTTGTACAATGCAGAAAAAGCTTACGGAAAGCCCAATGATTACAAGAAGCCGCAAGGCTGCATTACAGCAGCAAACTTCGCCAGTTCTGCAACACCAGCAATCCCAACAACTGGCGGGGGAACTGGAACTCCCGCACAGCCTGCATCAACAACTGCAACAATAACTGAATACTCAAACGGAATAGAAGTCAAAAGCCCAGGAGGAAACCCTCAAACAGTCACAATTGCCTGCCCTAAAGGAGACACATCATGCACTGCAGAAAGCCTAAACAAGCGGAAAACTGAAGCAGCAACTGCATGCAATATTGATTTTAAAACTCAAACAGTCCCTCCAGCACAACCTGCAGCGACAGCGCCTGGCGAAGCGACTCCTTTGCCTCCGGAAGTAATTCCACAACCTCCAACAGAGCCAATAGGCCCGCACTCTCAACTGCCTCCGAACGTCCCTGTAAAAACTGCAGACCAGATAAAAAACACTCCTAATTGGAAGACAAACTTAGACTACCCTAATGCATACAAATATGAAGGCCAAAGCCTGACACTTGACAATTATTCAGACCCAGCAGCATTGTATTATGATCCACAAATTGACTCATTCAAAGTATACTATGGAGGAGACCAAGAACTTTGGATTGCACAAAATGAAGTCAAGCAAGGAACAACAACCACTGCAGGAAATACACTGGCAGGCGAGCAAATACTTACAAATGATGATGCTTATGCAAACGCTTACCAAAATATGAAAGCAAAAGCAAGCAATCCTGAAGCGCTTAAGACATACATTAACGAGCTTGTAAACAATACCTCAATTCCGGCAAGCGTCCAAGCCAAGCCAGAATTGAGAGTGATAAGCTTTGCCGAGCCTGGGCCTCCAAATTTGAGCGACACAGAATATGCAACTGACGGCTCTCATTTGGGGAATGCAATGAATGATACTTCAAAAGCAAGAGAATGCGTCAACGCCCTTGCAACGCAATGCGACACTTACGCTTACATGTGCGCTTTTGACCAGAAAGTTGCGGAAGCAAGACTGAGGGTCTTGAATATCCAGATGAACACATCACTTGCAGGATTCACGCAGCTTGACTCTTCAATCACAAAGCTGAAGGAAAACACAACAGCCGCAATTTCTTCAAAGACAGGAGCAAGCCAGGCACAGTCATCAGCACTGCAGGGCGTCATGAAATACGGCCCAAAGCCAGCAATAGTTTACATTGACGAGGCAAGCTCTAGGACACTGCTTTCAGGCAGCATTGAAAAAAACCTGCCAGCAAAGCTTGCGGAACTTGAGCCAGAAATTACTGCAACAAAGGAAGTTCTCAAAAGCCAGATCAAGGAATATGAGGAAACAAGCTTTAGCGCTCCTGCAAGCGCGGCAAGCCTGCATGCCCTTGTGGCAAAGCTCAGGACAAATCAGGTTATTCTCAAGGACAAGAAAGAAACAATAATGAAGAAAAGCAAGACGACTCTTGGCGATTCGAGCGCGGCTGCGGCAACCACTAGCATTGATCAGGCAGGAAACTGGTATGCTTTTGGAAGCAGGACATTGGACAGGCCAGGGGCTTCAATACCTAAAGGCTCTGCAGAAACAGTAATGGCAATTGCATTCACTTCAAACAGCAACATGCAGTCTGCAGTGACTGCAATGAATGGCGCAAAACAGGCTGCAGCATTGCAGGCACAAAGCCAGCCGCAGCAAGCACAGCAGGCAGGACAGAACTGCCCTAACGGAATATGCCCTGTCAACCAGCAGGGACAGCCTCAAGCCGGAATGCCATTGCAGCCTGGACAGCCGAATCCACAGCAAGGACAGCAGCAGGGCGGATTGTTCAACCAATTGGGCGTTGGCAATTTCATTGCGCCTGGAAGCCCTAACTTTGCAGGAGGAATCCTTGGAGGTTCTCCAATAACGCAGGGATTGGGAGTGTTCTTGGCGAAAACAATGTACAACATGAGCCAGCAGGATGTAATAGAGTTCACCACAACACAGCATGACTTGGAAGTCACTGGGTTTGAAATGTATTTGCCAAAAGGCGAAGAAATTACTGACGATTCCCAAATCAGCGTTGAGCAGATTGGAAACTATACAATTACAGACAACAGGATTGGCTCGAAGCTCAGCAATGAGACAATGGGACTGCGCTTCACAAACAATAATCCCCAAAAGTACGGGACATTCTACAAGACATTGGAAATCAACGCAATAAGGCACTATTATGAGGAGAAAACATACAACATTGAGGATGTTCCGACAAAGAAAAGGTCAGGCTGCCCTATATTCTCAAGCATTCTCGCGCCTCCGACAGAGTCTGACATTCAGGCTGACGAGATAGACTTGGACGAAGAGAACGGTTCCCCAAGCGATGCCTCGCAGTTCTTCCTATTGCAGTTCAACAACATAAACCCTGAAGACATTGTGAAAGACACTGTCCCGACAGTTGATGTGGACTGCGTTGACTACTTGCCTCCGGGAGTGACTGGAACAACAGGCGAGCAGGCATTTGACGAGGGAGGAGCGCCAAGACTGTTGCTTGACTGGAGCTGGCCTGGAATAGAAAGGAATTCATGCGATGAAGGCAATCCAAACTATGCCTTCTGCGATGGAGTGCAGTTCAGCATTGAAGTATTGAGGAAAGTGCAGCTAATCAGGGAATTCCTTGCAACAAACAAGCTTGAATGCCCTTCAGGGGCCAATGCAATAGGCGAGAAGACAAATGTCATTGCTGACGAAAGCATTGGAATAGCAAGGCTTTACAGCGATGTCGTGGCAAGCTCTGGAAATGCTGACGTTAACGTGCAAATCACAATAGAGAACAAGATTCCGTCAAAGGTTGACGCAAAGCTCACTGTCACAGTCACAAACTCGAACACTGCGCAATCATTGCCTGCATGCGTGAAAGACTTGAATGTGGTCAGCAAGACTGAAGTCGGCTGCGAGTTCAAGGGACTGCTCAAGGACAACACTGCATACACTGTGGTTGCGGCATTGGAGCCTTCCTGCGGGACAGCATGCGACAAGATTTCGGCAGACAACATTGTGGAAAGCTCTTTCATTGTGAGCCAGAGCCCATTATTGCAGCAGTGCGAGCCTTTCAACACTTCACGCCTTGCAGACTTCATCAACGCGACTGAAAAGGCAGGAAAGCCAGTCTCTTTCCCTGAAGGAATAAGCAAGGAAGAGTTCTTGAAAAACATCAATTTCAACTCTTACCTTGTTTCAGACAGGTATTCGCCAGACCTGCAGTCAGACTTTGACGATTACTACAGAAACATTGCATTATTGCAGACTCCTGCATTCTACAGGGGAGAGGCCGACGATCCTGGATTGGGAATCATTTTCAAGGATTATTCAATGTTCAGGTTCGGGCCGAAGTACGGAGAGCCTCCGGAAATTGGATACTTGCTGCCAAAGCCCGGATTGTACAATGTTTCAATAGAGATTGATTTCAAGAACTCTGACTGGAAGTTTTTCGAGAACGGCCAGGCAGATGTTGAAGTGCTCGTGAGGCTCAACAAGGCCCCGACACAGCCTGCAAGCCTGTCTCCATTCTATTATCTGCCTTTTGATGGAAGAGTCGGAGTTGACAATGGAAATGGAAGGACAAATTATGGATTGAATTACGAGCAGCAGTTTGAGGGAGCTCCAGTCCAGCTCACAACAGGCCTTGACGGAGTCGCGCTTTCAGGCGGAGCGTCTTGGATTCCATACTCTGAGAACGCGACTTTGAAGACTGACAAGGTTTCAGACTTCAAGAAATTGAATGTTGACGACAGGGGACAGATTTTGACAGTAAGCAAGAGCAAGCTTGCCTTCTCGCCAAGCTATGCAACTCCGGCAATCCTGAAGGTAAGCAACAAGAGCGGAGAGGCTTGCGCTTCATACAGCTTTGGAGCAGGCTCTTTGACTTATGCAGGACAGAAGAGCAATCCATGGTGGGGAGTCGGAGAGAGCTGCAAGGACTTTTATGATTCAATAATGATAGAAGCCTACCAGAATGGAGAGTTTGACAAAAGCACTCAGACAACTGGAAGCTGGGGAACAAGGTGCGGAAGCTCGCAGTACACTGCTTACGGAATGGAATGGCCTGAAGAGCAGCAGCAGTTCGGAAACGTGTTCCTCAAGTCAATATTCTACACTCCGCAGGGAACAAACAACGTGCTCAACATTGAGATTGCGTCAGACTCTGCAGAATTCTGGACAAAGGCGGCTTCCGGAACAACGAACATTCCATTGAATGGAGTGGGCGCAAGCGCTGACTCTATTGCAGACATCAAGCAAATAATTGACTTGGTAAAGGCAAGGCAGGTTTGCGTTTCAGGAACTGAAGTCGAGCAGAAGTTCTGGTGGAACCCGACTGCAGTCATCAACGAGATTGCAGACCTTGAGAAAAAGGCAGAAAGCCAGTGCATAAAGGAATGAATGCGCCTGCAATTCTGCAAGCCGGTTTTTTCAGGCTTGGAAAAGCCAATCTTTAAATATCCAAAACACCTATTAGTGCCTGAAAAACAGCTGTTTTTTGAAGGGCTTTGGAATGGGAATTGGGGAGAAAGTTGAGGACTTCCAGTATGCGCTGGAAGAGAAGGGAATTCCGAAAGCCGCACTTTTCATAATAGCGGCCATAGTGATAATAGCGATTGCAGCGCTTGTTCTGCTTCCGCTTGCAGCCCCTGAAAATGCAGAGGTCAGAATTAGCGTAAAGACTTCAGGAAGGCAGGCATTAGGAAGCCAGCTTGTCGAGCTTTCAATTGACGGAAAAGACCTTTCCGCAAAGACAAACCCGAGCGGAATTCTCACAATACCCCAGGTGAAAATGGACAGCAGGATTTCAGTCTCTGTGAAAAGGGAAGGCTTTGAAGAATTCCTTGAAAACTACACTGTGAGCAGGAAAAGGTTTGACATTGAAGTGGTGCTCAAAAAGCCGGCAATTCCGCCAATCTCGCGCGTGACAATAACTTTTGCAAGGACTGACAACAGCATGCTGTCAGGAATTCCAGTGACTGCAAGCTTTTCATGCCTCAACAAGGCAATAGAGCCTGCGGAAAAGGAAAAGGAATCAGACAATGGAACAATGGTTGTTGAAATTCCGACAGGCTGCGGAACCCTGTTCGGAGACTTTGCAGCGCCGAAATTCAGCCAGCAGTCAGGGATTCCATTAAGCACTGCAAGCGCTGTCGTGAGGTTTGACGAAATCGAGGTATTGAAGGGAAGAGTGATTGTTAAGGCACTGGACTCCCAGGAAAATCCGATAAGGGAAACAACTCTTTCAATAACGCTCTTTGATTCGCAAGGGCTGAAGATTAGAGAACAACAGACAAGCTCGGGAAGCGCTGAATTCGCCGATGTTGAAAGAAAAGAGTACTATGCGGTAATAACTGACGCTTTAGGAAAGTTTGAAAGCGGCCAGACTGAAGGCAAGAGTCTCGCAAGCGAGTACATCAGCCTCACCGCAAGGCTGAAGAGGCAGACAAAGGGCTACATTACGCTTAAAGTCATTGACAGCGCAACAAGCGCAAGGGTTGCGGGAGCAAGCGTGAAAATTTCCAGAAGCTCGAAAATAGCCGCAAGCATAAACTCTGACGGCAATTCAGACAAGAACATTGCATTGTTTGAGTATGGAAAATACTCCTTAGAGGCATTCCAGGACGATTATTTGCCATTGCAGCAGGATTTTGACTTCAATGCAAACGATGCGGGAAAAGTTGTCATTGCAAGGCTTGAGAAATGCTCTGACTTGCTGAACAATTGCGGAAAATTGGAAGTGACTGTAATTGATGAGGAAGAGCTTCCTGTCGAGAATGCCGAAGTGTCTCTTTACAATGCAGAAACCAAGGTGCTTGCAGTCCTTGAGCCAAAGGCGACTGACGCCAACGGGATTGCAAAATTCACAAACCTGCGCAAGGGAAGCTATTACATCCGCGCCTTCAAGTATCCTGCGGAAGTGAGGGATGAAACAAATGTTTTCGCAATAGACCCGAAAGAGCCTTCAAAAAAGACAGTGACAATGGCCATTGGGACAGGCACTTTCAGGATTGCCGTGAAGGACGAGGAAGGAGAGCCAGTGCCTGATGCTTTGATAGAGTTCAGGACTAACACCGGAAAGGAATGCCCGAAGGCAGGCGGGGAAAAATGCACAATACAGACTGACAGCAGGGGAATTGCAGAATACACTTTCAAGGCAGACAAGAAAGTCTATGCAGTGATAACAGCGGAGGGATTCTCAGGCTTTGTCACAGATTACAGGCAGGTCTGGAAGGACAATGACGAGACAATAAGCATTGTGCTCAAGAGGACAATCATTGGAGAAAGGCCGGAATTCGAAATTGCAGGAATTTACGGGCTTGACGGAAAGACAAAAAGGTCAGAGCTCAAGGCAGGAGAGCGCTACATAATAAGATTAAGGCTTGAAATCCCTGAAGGAATAAACCCTGAAAGCGCTGGCTTTTTGCTCATGGCCGGAAGCAGGGATGCGGGCAGCATTGTCGAGAACGAGCCATTCTATTTCAGGAACATTGAAATTCCTGAAGCAACAGTCATCAAGGGAACGACTTGGAACCCAAATCAAGGGCAGGACATTGACACTGCGGATGACGCATTGACAAACTCTGACTTCAAGTGGGCTGAAGTCTCCCTGAAAAATCCGCAATCCAACACTTCATACCTTGTGAATGCCGAAATCAAGGTAAGGAACAATGTCGCTGCAGGAAGGCTATTGCAGTTCAACTACCGCGCTTGGGCTGAAAGCGGCCCTGGAACATACCTCAGGGAGCCGGAGGATGAAAGACTGGGGACTGCCGCAGAGTCTGCTGGCGTGCAGGCGCTTTACGCTTTGCTCAAGGAACAGCCATTCTATGAGGGAAAGAGCGCATTGTGCGATGACGAGACAGGATTCTGCTACTATAACGAAAGAGTGTATGACGAGGCAGAAAGGCTCAATGTGACAGAGCCTTTTGGGCTTGAAGTGTTCCAGACATACCTGCTGACTTTCGAGCTTTCGAATATTTCACAGGCAGTTTACGGCCTTGAGAACGGGGCGCGCTTTGATTTCCTCAACTCTGACAATGAAGGGTCAACAACAGGCGACTCTCTCATGATAATTGACTACAATTTCACGAACGCGAACGGCATTTCAACAATTGCTTCAGGCGCAAGCTCTTTCGAGATTCCAGAGCAGGCAATCCAGGGATTTTCTGAAAACAAGAGCCTGAAAATGAGCATGAGATTCCAGCCGAAAAAGGAAGGCAGCACTTCATTCTTCATGAGAATAATTTCTGGAAGCGACATTGTCTACGCCAGGGAAATACAGTTCAGCGTGAACGCTGAAAACCAGCTGAATGTTGACATCTACCCTGACTTCATCGGGGCTTTTGCAGTGACAGACTTCAATGCGACAATAACAGACGACCAAGGGCTTGAAGTGCAGGACGCGCTTGTCAAAGTCCTGAAAATAACGCCTGACAGGGCAGAAACCCAAATCGGCTCAAAGAAAACAGGCTTGCTTGGAAGCGCGGCATTCACTGCCCCGTCAAGCTCGCAGGGAACTAAAATCAGGATTATTGCGGAAAAGGAAGGATATGCCGGCGGAGAGCTTGAAGTGCTGGTTGACGAGAACATTGTTGAATTCGACCCTGAAGAATTATTTGCAAAGCTCAACTTGAAGTCAAGGACAAGCCGCGAAATGGACACTGAAGTCCAGAACAGAATTCCTGCAAGGCTTGTGCTTTCCAAGGCTTATGTTTCAGGAAACTTCCAAGGATACTTGGATGAGGAATTGATGAACAACTACCTTGAAGAGCTTGCAGGCTATTGGGAAGTCGGGCCCAATGAATCAAAAAGCATTCCAGTAAAGTTTGCAGTTTCGGCGGGAATTCCGATTGAAGAGGCAAAGAGCGTTTCAGGAAGCGTTGTTTTGGAGTTCACTAGCCCTGACTTGTACAAAAAATGGACTTTCAAGCTTCCGATAAAGGCAGACATCAGCGTCGGAGGGGACGTTGACGATTCAGGCTGCCTGAACATTGGCCTGAAAGAATGGGAGACAATGACCCAAGAGAACATGTCAACGCAGGAATTCACTATCTTGAACAACTGCCAAGTGGAAGGAAACGACATTCCAGTAAAATACCTGAAAGCAAGGCTGAAGTGGCAGTCTAATGTGATGGGGAATGTGCAAATAACAATTCGCGACCCAGAGACCGGAAGCACTGCTTCAGAGATTTTGCGCGATGGAGAATGGGTCACTCTCTTTGACACTTTAAGCCATTCAAGGGATGTGGAATACTATTCAATGATAAGCTTCCAGCCAACCCAAGGCCATTTGAATGAGGAGGCAAAGTTCCAAGTGGAGTTTGACGCCTTCACTCCGACAGACTCTGGCCTGAAAAATGTCGGAGCCTCCAATCCAATAAAAGCAGCAATTCTGATTACAACTTTGACAGAATGCATTAAGTTCGAGCCTGGAAACGACACTGGAATAAGGATTGGGCGCTCTGAAGACGAGGGAAGCTTCACTGTAAGCACTGCAGACTGCGGGAATGTTGCAGTAAAATTGCGCTTTTGCCAGGACTCTCCATCAAACAACCAGTGCAGGGGAGGAACAAGCTCTGGAGGAATTGAAGTCTCCCCTTGGGTGACAAACTCCCTGAAGGAAGGGGACAAGGAGATAAAAGTAAGGCGCCAAAGCATGGATGGAATTTATGGAATCACTGTTGAAGCGCGCGTGCCTGGAAGAAGCTGGAGAAAGATTGCCACTTACGATGTTGTAGTCGAGCCCAAGGAAGGAAAGTATTTCACAATGGACAAGTACGCTTTCGTGCTAATCGGCAAAGGCTCGAAGGACTCGACTGTATTGTTCAATGAAATGCTGCAGGAAAAAGTCAAG
>Ga0247841_10005694_pt1 | contig 19870 bp, 11 predicted proteins | sample LaCruzMarch2015__2_FD_192410 | JGI IMG/M metagenome (GOLD analysis project Ga0247841, IMG submission 192410) | Freshwater microbial communities from meromictic Lake La Cruz, Castile-La Mancha, Spain - LaCruzMarch2015_18m | ecosystem: Environmental > Aquatic > Freshwater > Lake | place: Spain... | reverse complement strand
TGCAGGGTCTTGGGGTCTAGGTTGCTTGGCATGTCAGTCTCCGCACTTGATGGGATACCGGCAATTATGACTTCTTATGCAAGCTTTGCTACGACATATGAACCGTATTTTGCCTGTTTTATCTAAATTTAAGAAAGCTGTAAATGTCGCTTTTGGGAGAATAGCCAACATCTGTGCCGCACCCGGCAGGTCAGCCCAGGTCGGGTCGGCCTCGACTGTCGCGTTCTGTCGTGTTGCCAGACGTTTCCGACCCGACAGGTCAGGGCCACATCCAGCCTAAATAGCCGAGCGATCTGCTCGGAAGCGAACTCATAGCCGACCGCGGTGTCAGAATGACACCGACCTGCTAGAATCCGGCTTATCCAGAAATCGAGGGTAAGTCCCGTGTCGCACACCGTTATCGAACGCGGCCGCATCACCGCCCGGGTGCCGCTGCGGGTCCAGGAAACGCTGGAACTCGCGGCCAGCCTGGTCGGGTCCACCGTCAACCAGTTTGTCGTGCAGTCGGCGCTGCGCGAAGCCGAACGGGTCATCGAACAGGAACAGGTGGTCCGCCTGTCGGAGCGGGACGCACGGGCCTTCCTGGACGCCATCGACAACCCGCCGCCGCCCAACCCGAAGCTGCTGGCGGCCCTTGCGGACTACGCGGCGCGGCACGATGATCAGACTGGAACCATTGACTGGTCGCCACGACCGAAGCGGGTTTGAGTGCGGCGTGGCCCCGCTGGACCTGTGGCTGCGGCAAACGGCCCTGCAGCACCAGGCGAAGGGGGTCTCCCGGACCTTCGTCGCCGTTCCTGCCGGTCAAGCCGCGGTCGACCACTTCGCGGCGGCAGGCCATCCGGACCTCGGTCCGACGAGCATCCTCGGGTTTCACGCCTTGGCCGCCGCCGTCGTCCCGCTCGCCGATCTGCCGCCCATTGCGGGCAAGCGCTATCCCCGCCAGGTCCCGGTCACGCGGCTCGGGCGTCTCGCCATCCGCCAGGATCTTCAGGGCCAGGGGCTCGGCCGTCTGCTGCTGGCCGATGCGTTGAATCGCGCCCGGGCTGCCGCGCAGTCGGTGGGCAGCGCCGGGGTCTTCGTGGATGCGAAAGACGACACGGCCGCTCGCTTCTACCAGGGCTTCGGCTTTCAACCCTGCGCCGACCAGCCGCTCAAGCTGTACCTGGCCATCTGGTGATGCCGAACGGCACGGCACTCGACCGGCTCATACCACAGATGCGCGCCAGCCTCGACACCTGCCCCACCAGCCTAACCCCAGACCAAGCAAGCGCCTTCCTCTCTGCGCCTCTGCGCCCCTGCGCCCCTGCGTGAACCTTCTTCGTCCCGCCCCAGGGGGCTAGAATCCCCTCACCCCACCAGTTGAGCGACGCACCCATGACGGACCTGCACGACCTCGAACTCCTGCTGCGCTCGGACATCCCGATCATCCTGATCGAGTCCACGGAGGAGCCGCGGGTGACTGCGCTCTTCGCCCAACTCGCCCTGCGCATCGCCCAGCCCGCCTGGCGCTGGTCGGTGACCGAGGGCCTGCGGCGGATCGAGTTCGATGCGGACACCGAGGTGCGCCTGACGGAGCCGACCCAGGTCTTGCGCTATCTGCGCTCCGGGGGCGAGGCCGGGGTCTATCTGCTGCTGGACTTCCATCCCTATCTGACTGAACCGCTCAATGTGCGTCTGCTCAAAGAGATCGCCCAGGACTACGGCGAGCACCCGCGGACCTTGGTCTTGGTGAGCTACGCCCTGGACGTGCCGCCGGAGTTGCGCCACCTGTGTGCGCGCTGCGACCTGCGTCTGCCGGGGCGCAACCGCATCCTCACCCTGATCAGCGAGGAGGCCCAGGCCTGGAAGCAGTCCGGCGGCGGGGGCGTGCGCGCCGCCCGGGAGGCGGTCGAGCAGCTCGCCCAGAACCTGCTGGGCGTCACCGAGTCCGATGCGCGGCGCCTGATCCGTAACGCCATCCGCAACGACGGGGCCATCACGGCAGACGACGTGGCGGCGGTGAAACGGGCCAAGTACGAGTTGCTGAGTCCCGGGGGCCTCATCAGCTTCGAGTACGACACCCGCTCCTTCGCGGACGTGGCAGGGCTCGCGAACCTCAAGGCCTGGGTGGAGCGCCGTCGCGCGCCCTTCCTCGACCCCGCCCGCACCCAGGATTACCCGCGCGGTATCCTGCTCCTGGGCGTGCAGGGCGGCGGCAAGAGCCTGGCGGCCAAGGCGGTGGCGGGGCGTTTCGGGGTGCCGCTCCTGCGGCTGGACTTCGGCACCCTGTACGACAAGTACATCGGCGAGACCGAGAAGAACCTGCGCCGGGCGCTCGCCACCGCCGACCAGATGGCCCCCTGCTGTCTGTGGATCGACGAGATCGAGAAGGGCGTCGCGACCGGCACCGAGGACGAGGGGGTGGGACGGCGGGTGCTGGGGACGCTGCTGACCTGGATGGCGGAGCGCAACACCCGGGTCTTTTTGGTCGCCACCGCCAATGACATCGACCGGCTGCCGCCGGAACTGGTCCGCAAGGGGCGGATCGACGAACTGTTCTTCGTCGACCTGCCGGACGCGGCGGTGCGTGCCGCGGCCTTCGCCATCCACCTGCGGCGCCGCGGGCTCGACCCGGCCGGCTTCGACCTGCCGCGTCTGGCGCAGGCGAGCGAGGGCTTCACCGGGGCCGGGATCGAGCAGGCAGTGGTGTCCGCCCTCTATGCGGTGGATGCGACGACCCGGGCGCCGGACACCTGTGCCCTGCTCAACGAGCTGGGCCGGACGCAACCCCTGTCCGTGGTCATGGCCGAGCAGATCGAGGCCCTGCGCGACTGGGCGCGGGAGCGCTGTGTGCCGGCCCATTGACCATAAATCCGGCCATTGCTCACGCCAAGACGCCAAGAAGAAACAAAGGGATCTGCGCGGCATCCGGAGCGCCCGCTGTCCGGAAATCCGTCACAGGTCCCCGCTTTTCCGGCCCTGGGTCCGCCGCTTGTCCCTTGCGCCGGGCCGGTTCCCGCGTGTGCTTCAGCTTGAGCGCACGCCTCTTTTCAGTACACCAGATTCGGTTTACACTAAATCTGTTTTACAAAATTGCCGATGGGAGATGCCCCATGCGTTCCGTCACTGGCGCCCCCGTCGAGGGCGACGACTTCTTCGACCGCGCACAGGAACAGCGCCAGATGTGGCGCCGCCTGGAGAGTGACAGCCTGTTGTTACTGGCCCCCAGGCGCATCGGCAAGACCTCGCTGATGCGCGCCCTGTGCGCGGACGCGGCCGACCACGGCTTCCGGGCCATGGGCCTGAGCTTCGCCCCCTGCGAGGACGAAATGGGCTGCATCCAGGAGTTGGCCAAGGCGGTCGCCGCGGCGGAATCTGGAATCGGCGCTGATCTGGCGCGGCTGCAGAAGGGGCTCGCGGCGCGCCTCCCGAACCTCAAGTCCATCAAGATCGGCCCGGTCGGCATCGACCTTGCCGCGACGGACAACCCCGGCTGGCGGGCGGTCGGCGAGGCCCTGGCCGCCGGCATCGGCGACCTGGACGGACGCTGGCTCATCTGTGTCGATGAGGTGCCGGTCTTCCTGCTCAAGCTCCTGGGCCAGGACGACGGCCGCGAGCGGGTGCGGGGTTTTCTCTACTGGCTGCGCAACCTGCGCCAGGACCACCATGGGGGCATCCGCTGGGTCCTGGCCGGCTCCATCGGACTCGACACCGTCGCGGCCCGCCTGGGGCTGGGCGACACCGTCAACGACCTGGTGCCGACCCCGCTCGGCGCCTTCGACCCGGCCACGGCCGACCGATTCCTGCAAAGTCTCGCCGAGAGCTACGCCATCCGGCTCACCAAACCGCTGCGCGCCCGCCTGATCGAGCAGCTTGGCTGGCCCGTACCCTATTACCTTCAAATCGCCTTCAGCAAGCTGTACGACCTCTGCGATGCCGGGGCCAAGCCCTCCGCGATGCTGGTGGATCAGGTCTTCGTGGAACTCTTGGGACCGTCGCACAAGGGCTATTTCGACTACTGGCGCCAGCGACTCGGTGAGGAACTAGGCACCCCGGACGACGGCTACGCGGTCCACCTGCTGAACCACTGCTGTCGCGACCCGCAGGGGGCCGGCCGCGCTACCTTGAAGCTGGCAATGGGTGAGCGCGTTCAGGACCCGGACGCCTGCGAAGAGCGCCTGCGCTACCTGCTCGATATCCTGGAGAGTGACGGCTACCTGTTCCAGGTCGAGGGCCGCTATCGTTTCCGCCTGGACCTGTTGCGCCGCTACTGGCAGGCGCGAGTGGCGCTCTGAAATGATTGAAGAAGCCCTGCACGGTGTGGCCGTCTACAACCCGGACCTGCTGAGCCGCGACGAACTCAAGCGCTACTTCGTCGGCCGGCTGCCGCTCCTGGAGCGCATCCTGGCCGATCTGCGGCGCGAGCCCCCGGGCCGCATCCCCCAGCATCGGCTCTTCCTCGGCCAGCGCGGCATGGGCAAGACCAGCCTCCTGCGACGCCTCGCCGTGGCCATCGACGAGGACCCGGAACTCGCGGCCATCTGGCTGCCGCTGACCTTCCCGGAGGAACAGTACAACATCGCACGACCCGCAGACCTCTGGCTCAACTGCCTGGACGCCTTGGGCGACGCCCTGGACCGGGCCGGCCGCCGGGCCGAGGCGCAGGCGCTGGACGAGCGCATCGAGGGCCTGGCCGGCGCTGCCCCGGAGACCATCCTCGCCGCCCTGCTGGAAGAGGCCGGGCGCCTCGGCCGGCGCCTGCTGTTGCTGCTCGACAACGCGGACCTGATCCTCGACCGCCTGCGCGACAGCCACTGGGCGCTGCGCGAGACGCTCCAGAGCCGCAGTGAACTGCTGGTCTTCGGCGCCAGCGCCCGCGCCATCGAGGCGAGTTACAAATACGACGCCGCCTTCTACGACTTCTTCCGCATCGACGAGCTGAAGGGCCTCACCGAGGAGGAACTGCGCGCCACCCTGATCCGGCTCGCCGAGGTCGGCAACACCCCGGCGGTCGCCGAACTGGTCCGCACCGACCCGGCGCGCATCCGCACCCTGCATGTACTGACCGGCGGCAACCCGCGCACCACGGTCCTGCTCTACGGCGTGCTCGCCCAAGGCGGAGGTGGAGACGTGCGCAGTGACCTGGAGGGCTTGCTCGACCGGGTCACACCGCTCTACAAGGCGCGTTTCGAGGAACTGCCCGAACTCAGCCAGAAGCTGGTCGACGCACTGGCCCTGCACTGGGACCCGGCCAGCGCCCGCCAGATCGCGGACCGCCTGGGCTGGGAGATCAACCTGGTCTCCGCCCAACTCGCCCGGCTCCAGACCCAGGGACTGGTCGAGAAGACCGAGCCCTACCGCGGTAAGCGGGCGCTGTTTCAGATCGGCGAGCGCTTCTTCAACATCTGGTACCTGATGCGCGCCAGCCGGCGGGTGCGGCGGCGGCTCACCTGGTTGGTGCGGTTTTTGCGGATGTGGTTCAACGCCGATGAGCTGCAGGGCCGTGCCCGCGGTCAGCTTGCGCGCCGCCGCTCGAATGCGCGGGATGCCGAGTACAGCCTGGCCCTCGCCCAATGTATCGACAGCCTGCCGCTGCGCTCTGCTTTGGAGACGCACGGGCTGCGCGCGTTGATAGACGATCGCGAAAGCCGTAAGCGCATCGGCGAGTTGTTCGATCTCAGCGGTGAGGATGCTTGCCTGAAGACGAAGGCCGAGCGGATGCTGGCGATGGCGGAGATAAGCGAGCAGGTTGGGGAGGTGTTGGAGGCAGTGGGGGTTGAATTGAATCGAGAGCAATTTGTATTCCGGTTCTTGGGCGATCCCGAACTGAGCCTGGCGGATAAGCGAGGCATTGTGCAGCACGCAACGGCGAGAGATGCCGATAATTGGAAAGCCCTGGGCCGCCAGCTTGACAAGGATTGGTCCCGGGTGCATCGGAAGTTCGGACGCGAGCCGGATAACCTCTATCGGGCGCTGGCCGATGGCGACATGGAGACACGCGGCGACATTGAGGGCGCACAAGCCGCTGCGGAACGGCTCGGAGACAAGGACTTGGTGGCTATTGTCTGGTTATTGAGGGATGTGAAGAGTGTGCTGGAGGCAGAGAGTGCGGTCGTCGCCTTGCAAAGGTCATCGCTCTGCTCTCCATTCGTCTTTTTCATGACCGGCACGCTGCTTACTCTATACCTCAAGCGTTACAAAGATGCCGAGCAAGCGTTCCGACATGCCATTGATCTCGATCCCGATGACGGCATTTCTTGGTACAGCCTAGGCAAACTCCTTCAAGAGAATCTAGCCCGCTACGATGAGGCGGAGCGGGCTTACCGTCGAGCCATCGAGATCAATCCTGACGATGCGTTTCCCTGGAACAACCTCGGCAATTTGCTGGCGCAACGATTTGCCCGTTACGACGAGGCCGAGCATGCCTACCGTCGTGCCATTGAGATCAACCCAGACTACGGCCATCCTTGGAACAACCTCGGCAACCTGCTGAGCGTCTATCTGGCTCGTGACGACGAAGCTGAAAAAGCCTACCATCGCGCCATTGAGATTAACCCGAACGATCCCCTTCCCTGGTTGAACCTCGGAAAACTGCTGGCCGACCACGCCGGTCGGCGCGATGAGGCCGAGCAAGCCTACCGCCGTGCTAACGCGCTTGCCCCCCAAGACGCAGGCGTGCACGATTCACTCGCGAGGCTCCTCTACCGGCGGGGCGGCGATCTTAAGGAGGCCCGCTCACTGGCTGAACGCGCGGTCGAGTTGGCGCCGGGAGATCTTTACGCCCCTCATACTCTCGCCACCATCCTTGTAAAGCTCGGCGATTGGCCCGTGGCGGCCCCCCTGATCGCTAGGCTGATCGAGGAGGGGACCGAGCCCTTCTTGGAGCGAATCTGGGACGACATCCTGTTGCTCTTCCGCGAGGCGGTCAGCGCTGGTCGCGCCGCGGACGCCCTGCACCTTCTCGACTCGGGTGAGGCCGGCGAACGGTGGCGCCCCCTGCGGGAGGCCGTCGCGGCCGCGGTGGAGGGCACCCCGGACTATCTGCGCGAGGTCGCCCCCGAGGTCCGCCGCCCCGCCGAGCAGATCTATGCCCGACTCACCGCCCCAGCCGCGCCCGCTGACTCCCGCGCATGACATCGCCGCATCCCGTCGCGCCAGGCCAGAATCCCCTCATCCCATCCGTTGAGCGACGCCCCGTTGCCGGACTTGCCGGAACCGGCGATGTCGGTCACGACGGCGATCTTGTGGCGACCTGCCGCAATGGGCTCACCGCTCCGGGCGGCATACCACTCGATGATCGGTTACTGAGCTACCGCTGTTGCGCGGTTACGACCGAAGCGACAAGACCCCGGGATGCGGCAGACAAAAACGTCTGTCTACCGCATCCAACACAGATGCCTGTTTAGGAAATAAACGTCGAGAGGACCATCGATATGCCGCGCACCTTACTCCCCTGGCTCACCGCCCTGCTGATCGCCCTCAGCGGTTGCACCGCCACGACCAGTTCCCGACTCATCCCCTCGCCGCAAGCCCCGGTGTGCCAGAGCAACGCCAAGGCGCTGATCCTGTGGGCAACGCAGTGGCGCGCAGATCAGAAGGACATTGCCGCCAGAGAAAGTGCGGCAGCCCTTGGTATAGGCGAGTTCTTCAACGGATCGGGGTGTTTCTCATCGGCATCCATTACTCGCCTGCCCCAGTACTCAACGGCATCCGTTCAGGCGGCAGTGACAAATGCCGGCACCCGCTACGATAAAATCGTCCTGGTCGCTGTTCGTGAACTCGGCCCAACCGTCAGGATCGGCGGATCCCTGGCCCTGGTCGAGGGCGGCACTGAAGTGGTCCTTGATGTGTCCGAATACACACCTGCCCGGCCTGCACCAAGAACCTTCAGTGTTGAGTGGCGTAGCGGCGGACCCGGCGTCATCAAAGGCGTGGCCACGCTCCCTCATGACCTGCAGCAGGCCTTGGCGTCAGCCTTGCAGCCAAGTCTCGCCAGGTCCGGAGTCCCCGCTCAGAAAGGCGCCCAGAGCGATTTCAGGTAGGGTTGCAGTAGGTCTTCGTCGGCATCGCTAAGCCGACCCGAATGCTTGATTTGCCAGGCGGCGGTTTCAAAGCTCACCGCGTAATCCTCGTTGAGCCGCTTGATGGCGGCCTCGATGGCCTGCCGACGAGCATCCGTGGTGCGGACGTAGGCGAGTTCGGCCTCCACCGCCCGACCGGCCGCGCCGCGAGGCAGCAGAAACTCGGCGGCGAAGGCGTTGGCGCGCTGTTCCAACTCCGGTGCGGACCCCATCGTCGGCCCCGTCCTCCTGCTGCTGCGCAGCCTCAGCCCCGCCGCGACCCTGGCGAACGCCGCCGGTCAGCACGGCGGCGCGCCCTATCTCAGGGCGCCGGTCCCGGACACCCTGGCCCCGGGGGCCTCGGTCGTGGTGCCGGTCGACTTCACCGTGACCGCCAGCCAGCGCATCGACTATAACCCCGGCGGTCTATGCCGGCACCTTCTGAGCGCACCGTCCCCATCCCGGGACGCGGGGACCACGCCACCGCGACTCTCGTGGCCGGTCAGGTGGCCTGGTCCGGCTGAAGCCTTGACCTGCGGTTGCAACGCGGTGGCCCAGGGGATCGCTGCCCTACCGCGAAAATCCGCCGGGCGGCTCCGCGACCCGACCAGGTAGGGGCGGTCGCCGCACCCGCGCGCGGCAGCCGTCAGCCCGCAAAGCACGGTTCTCACGCCAAGGCGCCAAGCTCGCCAAGGTTTTTCAGTGCGTTATCGGCGTTGCGCGATTCACCTGAACAGCGTTCGAGAGAGTTGACATCGGCCACCTGGGTTGGCAACCTCGCCGACATGAAAACTGAACTGGTCACTCGTTTCCGTAACGTTTCCGATGCGGGGACCGGGATCGAGATGGTGGTCTGGCGCGTACCGGCACCGGTGCCGCCGTCGGGGCACGGCTACAAGTACCGGCTGGTCTATGTGGTAGACGGCGAACGTGCCGTTGGTTTCGACAACGAGCGCGGCAAGGGCGACCACATGCATCTGGGTCATCAGGAGGCCCCCTATGTGTTTGTCGATGTTGACCGATTGATTGACGATTTCATCCGGGAGGTGGAAAAGTGGAAAAGCGGACACTGACCATCACGGTCGATGCCGATTGGCAAGGCGCCCTGCGGACCCTGGCGCGTCAAGCCTTCAGTGCCGAGACCTATCAAGGGGAGTCGCTCAACTTCGCCACACCGGGGGCCTTCTTCGGAAAACTGACGCAACGGCGGTGGGCCCTCTTGCGCCTCTTGCAGGGTACAGGGGAGATAACGGTTCGAGACCTGGCGCACCGGGCGGGGCGCGATGTCAGGCGCGTTCACGAGGACGTGACGGCCTTGGCCGACTTGGGTCTGTTGGAGCGCACCGCCCGCGGCGGCGTGCTCTGTCCCTTCGCGGACATTCATGTGGATATGCATCTGCGCGAGGCGGTTTAGCCTGCCTTTCGCGATACGATGGAGGCCGTTTCGCCGTTCGGCCGGCAGGACGCCATACCCCGGCATCAACCCAGCGGCACCGGCGCGTCTCATCGGCCGCTCGCCGCATAGATCACCAGCAACCACTCCGGCTCGTCGATCAGGCAACGAAAGGGGCCAAGCTCGGGGGCGTTTCCGCGCCGCACGGCCCGCAGCGTTCATTGTCCCCGAACCTCTCTCAGTTGCCTGTCATCTCGACCCGAACCGCCTCAATGCTGCCGTCGAACTCAAAGGGCCGACGCGAGGCGTAGACTACAGTACCCCCCGGTTCCAAGCCGTCGAAGGTCTTGCTCGCACTGAACGCCGGGGGGCGGTGCGGGCGAACTCGGCCTTGCCGGCCTCCTGGCCATCGACCCGCAGGGTTGCCGTGCCGGACTTACCGGAGCCGGCGATGTCGGTCACGATCGCGATCTGGTGGCGGCCTGCCGCAATGGGCTCGCCGCTCCGGGCGGCGTATCACTCGACGATCGGTTACAGAACTACCGCTGTTGCGAGGTTTTGTTTCGACCGCAGCGACAAGACCCCGGGATACGGCAGACAAGAACGCCTGTCCACCGCAGCCAACGCAGATTCCTGTTTAGGAAAAATAAGTCGAGAGGACCATCGATATGCCGCGCTCCTCACTCCCCTGGCTCACCGCCCTCAGCGGTTGCACCGCCACGACCAGTTCCCGACTCATCCCCTCGCCGCAAGCCCCGGTGTGCCAGAGCAACGCCAAGGCGCTGATCCTGTGGGCACCGCGGTGGCGCGCAAATCAGAAGGACAGTGCCGCCAGGGAAGCTGCCGCAACCCTTGGTATCGGTGAGTTCTTCAACCAATCAGGGTGTTTTTCATCCGCATCCATTGCTCGCCTGCCCCGATACTGACCGAATGGCATCGGGCTCAACTCCCCGGCCCCACCACCGAAAACCCCGCCCAGGCCTTGGGGTGTGAATAGCTGCGGGTAGCGATGATCCCCTGCTGCGCCTGCCGCATGGCCTGCCCCAGTGAGCGGCCGGACCTGGAGGTGCCCTCGAAGGTGCGCACCAGCAGTTCCGTCGTCGCGGCCGAGGGGACCTCCCAGTGGCTGACCAGGAGGTTGCGCGCCCCGGCGAAGAAGAAGGCGCGGGCGAGCCCCGACAGGGCCTCGCCGCCCGAGGCCCGCCCGGCGCCGCCGCCGGTGTCGCAGGCGGAGAGGACCACCACGTCGGCGTCCATCTTGAGCTCGACCACCTCGCTGCTCATGAGCAGCGCATTGTCGCCGACGCCGCCGCGGCCCGCGGGGGTGACCAGCAGGGCGGGTTCGGGCAGGCATTGGAGCTTGCTCGGCAGCAGCCCGTGGGTGGCGAAGGAGATGACGCGGTAGTTCGCCAGGTCCTTGCCGCGCACCGCGGCCTTGGTGAAGTTCCGCCCGAGCGACAGGTTGGCATCCGAGGCGCCCAGGGTCTTGGCGATCTCGCGCAGCTCGAAGGCGGTATCGGGCAGCGGCGGGGCATTGGCGATCAGGTTGGCCTCGGCCGCGCAACTGCTCGGGGAGCCGAGCGAGCGCATGACCCCGGCGGCATCGCCCCCGGAGAGTGCATCGCCGAAGCCGATGAAGGGCGACTGGGCGTGCGAGGGGGCGACATTGGTCCGCAGGTTGACCCAGGACTGGACCGAGGGGCTGAGCGTGAGGGCCTGGCGCTGGACCATCCAGGGGACCTGGGAGTAGTCCAGGCCCTCGACCCGCGGCGGCGGCGCCGTCACCAGCAGCGCGAAGGGCAGGCTCAGCAGGGCCCCGGACGGGACCGTGACGACCGCGGAGCGCGTCGCCAGGCGCCCCGCCACCGGGCCGTAGAGCCGCTGATAGAGTGCATGGGCGCGCTCGACCGGGTAGGCGGGCAGGTCCGCCGGGTCCTCGACCGCGGCGCGCAGTTCTTTGACGTACTGGACCGCCTGGGCCTCGGTCAGGTCGATCGGGTAGCCCTGGATGCCCGCTTGATCCACCAGGAAACCAAAGCCCCCGTCGGCGCCGATCAGGACCTGGGAGAGGGCCTCGTCGCCCGTGAGCGCCTCCTGCACGGCAGCGGCAGTGACCGGCTGGGCGAGCAGCAGTTGCGGGTAGCGCGGGGCGGCCACCTGGACCTGGCGCTGGAGGTCGTCGATCGCCTCGTTCAGGCGCCGCCACTGGGCGGCGAGCTCGGCCTCGCGCCCCCGGTAGGACTGAGGATCGGCCTGCAGCACATCGATGCGGTTGCGCAACCGCTCGCGCTCCCCCTCGGCGTCCTGCAGCTCGCGGATGACACCGCCGACCTGGGCGTTGCCGGAGGCGAGCCGCGCCGTGAGCTGGGCGATCGCCTGGTTGACGACGGGACCGCTGACCAGTTGCCCGACCTCGAACAGTTCCCGATAGAGGGCGTCCCGGCTCCCGGGGCTGGCCTGCGCTTCGGCCTGTCCCAGGCGCAGATAGGGCACCACCTCGTCGATCCGGACCCGACCGCCCTGGTGGGCGAGGATGGCGAAGCCGCGCCGGAAGGCACGCAGCGCGGCACCGCGACGATCCCGGGCCGCCTGCACCCGACCCAGGGCGATATAAGCCAGGGCGCCGACGCGCGACTCGCCGAAGAGCGATTGCTCGGTGTCGATCGCCTCGCTGAGCAAGCTGGCGGCGCGGCCGTACTGCCCCTGCTTCTCCGCGATCCGGGCCTCCAGGACGTTGAGTTCGACCCCCCAGCGGCCGGGCGCCTGGGGATCGGTGGCGAGGATGCCGCGGGCCTTCGCCAGGGTCCGCAGGGCCTCATCAAAGCGGCCCTCCTCGGTATCGAGCGAGGCCTCCAGGTGCAGGCTCTTGGCCGCATTACCGCGGGCCGCACCGTCCTCGAAGCTGATCAGACCGACCCCGCTGCCGGGGTGCAGGCCGCCAGCGCCGGAGGTGAAGCCGGCCGCGGCGGCCGGGAGGTCCCCGGCCGCGCTGCCGTAGCCCGCCGCCGCGAAGCGCGCGGCGGCGGTGCGGGCGGCGGCGATGGCCTCGGGGTTGCGGCGCTGGTTGGCCAGGTGCAGGCCCTGGTAGCCGATCAGCCGCGCCCCCTCGAGCGCCGGCTCCGGGGAGCGCGGGAGCGCCCGCCGGGCGCGCTCGAACATGGCGTCCGCCGCCGCGAAGCGCTGCTGATTGCTCAGCTCCAGCGCGATATGCATGGCCAGATACGCCTCCTGGTCAGGGCGCTCGGTCTGGGCCCGCTCCCAAGCCTTGCGGTACTGGGCCTCGGCACGGGCGTACTCCCCGTTGACGTTGTAGAAGCGGGCCAGACGGCGCAGGTCGTTGTACTGGGTGATGTCCTGGATGCGATAGTCGGCACCCGCCAGCCGCCCCTCCAGGCGGCGCATTTCCGCGGAGCTGGTGCCCGCGGGTCCACCGGCATCGCTCGCCGCGAGCCGCCCGGCGAGCACGCCCACCGCCAGTTCCAAGGGCTGATAGGCGCTGGGAATGGCATCCCCCAGGTAGACCTTGCCGTCGAGCTCCAGCGCGAGCGCCTGGTAGGGCCAATCCCCGGACTTCAGCCGACAGTCCAGCGCGACGGCGGGCACCCCGTCGAGCACGCTGGTCGGCTCCGGCGCCCCGCAGTTGAGGAAGAGCCCCAGCCGCGTGTGCCACCAGCCCGCCTCCGCCAGCGCGCGCGCCGCGCCGCTGCCGCCCGCCACCACGAAGACGGACCCGCTGGGGCGCTCCCACTTGCCGCATTGCAACTGGTAGTAGGCGGCCCCGGCCGCGGCGATCTGCGGCGGGGCCTCGGTGCGGATCAGGGTGCAGGGGTCCCCGACCCGGTTGGTCCCGACCGCGAAGCTGGCCCCCGCCTCGCCCGGCTGGGTGCGGTTGCCCGCGCAGCCGGCGGCGAGCGCGACGGCACCGCCGAGGACCAGGGACAGGGCCCACCGGGGGCCGGCCGCCGGGCGCAGGCCCGGGCGCCGGGGGCTCATGGCGCGCTCCTGGTAGCGTCGGCCGTCTCTTGTTCTTCGCGCCGTCGCCGCTCCGCGTCGGCTTGCGCGGACGGCCCCCAGAGGTCCAGATTGCCGCCGCTCAGGTACAGCAGTTCGGATTCTTCGATGGACCCGAAGTCGGGAACCGCAAACTCGTCGGCAAGGGTGAAGGCTTGGAACCGCAGCGGGGTCAACTTCTGGGCCCACGCGGGCGCCAAGGCGGCCCAGCCGCCCCGAATGGTCGCCCAATTGGCGGTCACGAAGCCGCGGGTCATCAGGGTCGTGGTGGGCGGGGTCGTGGTGGGCGGGGGCTCCTGGGCGGCAGCCGGGGGAGCGGCGGCGATCGGCGCCGGCAGGGTGGGCGCGGCGGTGCGCGGGGGTCCCTGGTTGGCACAGGGGCAGGGCGTAGGGCCGAACGTCAGACTCCCCTGCAGGCCCTCGACCTGGGTCAGCCAGATGCCGCTGTTGCCGTTGCGTCCGGCGCTGAAGGCCGCCACGACCGCGGCGTCCAGGAGGATCGGTGCAGCCTCGGTACCGATCCCCTCCTCCGCGCAGAGTGACACCGTACCCTGATCGAAGACCGTGTTGCGCAGCACGGCCGCGCCGCTGCGCTGGATACCGGCACCGGAGATCAGAGCGATGTCCCCCGTGGCGGTCTCGACGTTGGCATTCACCAGGAGGTCTCCGTAATAGCCGGCGGTCGTCAACCAGACATCGCCGCTGCCGCTGACCCGAATGTCGCGGGCGATCGTCAGGGGGCCGACTGCGGTGACGATGATATCCGCCCCCGGGCCGCCGGTGGTCAGGGCCGCCTGGTTGCCGAGTTGCAGGGCATCGGTCTCGTCGATGTAGATGCCGCCGGCACCGGTGGTGCGGGCGTCGAGCCGGGCGGCAGCGGTGTCGAGGTCGCCGGCCGCCCCCGCGGTGCCGATGCCGGTTGCGGCCTCGAGGCTCAGGTCACCGCCGACCAGGTTCTCATTGCCCGGGCCCTCGGCCGCGGTGTGGTCGAGGATGGCCCCGGCGCGGGCCGTGACGCTGATCGGGTTGGCGCCGGCCGTCACGCGCCCCAGCGCGACGTTGCCCGCCGCGCTCAGGGTGACCGCACCGCCGGCCTGGACCAGGGTCCCGTCGCTCATGCTCAGGTCCCCGGTCAGGGCCGTGGCACTCAACGTGCCCTTGGAGGTCAGGGCGCCGAAGGGTCCGAACGCGATGGTGCCGCCGCCGAGCGTGAGGGTACCACCGCTGACCGGGGCGTTCACCGCCAGCAGTCCCGCCGTGGTCAGTTCGACCAGGCCCCCGGCGCGCACGCTGCCGCCGATGATGAGGGGCCCGCCGGTCGCAACCCGGATGAAACCCGCGTCAGCGGCGAGGCCGGAGAGGGTGAGCGTACTGGTGCGACTGCTGGCGATATCGATGTTGCCGCTTTGGCTCGCGGCATTGAGGGTGCCGACGGCCAGACCCAGCCAGTCCAGCAGACCGATCCCGGCGCCGGACTGGACGTTCAGGGTGTCCGCGATCAGGTTCAGGGCCGTACCGTTGCCGTCGATGATCGCCCCGCCGGCGGTGAGCGTCACCACCTGCCCGGGCGCGCTGATGCCCATCAGCGTCAGGTCCCCGGTCACGGCCAGGTCGAGCCCGCCGGTCAGGGTCGAGTCGTTGACGAGCAGGGACCCCGCGTTGCGCAGGAAGGTCGCGCCGACATTGGTCAGGGTCAGTGCGGCGACGGTGGTCTGCAACGGCTGGCTGGCCGCGCCGACCATCGCGGCATCGAGGATGCGCAGCGCCTGGGCGCTGATGGAGCCGCCGGGGCCGGTGGCGAGCGCGCCCGGTGTCTGGATGACGACCGCACCGCCCGGCGCGCTGGTGGGCCCTTCGATCCTGATTCCGGCCGCCCCGGCCCCGTAGTCGATGGCGCCGCCGCCCCCCGCGGTGATGGCCCCGGTCGTCAGTCCGGCGCTGCTGCGCAGCCTGATGGCCCCGGCCGCGGTGCCCGCCTGGGCGACGCTGAGGGCACCGCCTCCGGTCTGCCCGATCAGGATGTCCCCGTTACCGCCGGTGGTGACGGAGGAGACCGTGGCAGCGCCGGCTCTGGTATTGCCGAGGGCGATGGTGCCGGCGGTACTGCGCGCCAGGATCAGGGGCGTGGCCAGCGCGAGCCGGGTCCCGGCCCCGATCCCGGTCTGGGCGTCCAGGGTCAGGTTGGCCGCGGTTAGCAGTCCGGCCCCATCGATGGCCCCCAGGGCGCTGAGCGCGAGGCCCTCGGTGACCGTGACCGGGCCGCTCAGCGTGAGGTCCTGGCCGTCGGCGGTCAGGGAGCGCAGCGGTCGGCTGCCGCCGATCACCGCGCCCTGAGTCAGGTCGCCGGTGCCGGCCACGAGGGTCAGGGTGGCGCCCGGGCCGCCCACGGAATCCATGCTGGAGGGGCCATCAAGGGTCCCGGCCAGCGTGATCGCGCCGTCGCCGGGTCCCACCACAGACCCGGTGGTATCGAGCATGGTGTCCGCGCTCAGGAGCATGATGCCGGACAGGGTGATCGGCTGGTCGGGCGCCCGGATGCTGCCGGCCAGGGTGAGGCTGCTGGGTCCCGCGACCCTGACCCCCCCGACGAAGGTCGCGATGGCCGCCGCCTGCCCGCCGAGCGTCAGCCCCCCCGTGTTGGCGAAGGTGACCGCAGCGGCCACGGTGTTGAGGCCGCCCAGCAGGGACAGGTCATAGTCGCCGCCCGTGCTCAGGGTCCCGAGGTTGAGGTTGCCGACGATGGCGATGGCACCACTGGTCCCGGCCAGGTCAAGGGTATCGGCGGTGACGGCCGTCAGGAGCGCCCCCGTGCTGTGTTGCAGGGTCAGGGTCTGCAAGGGTGTGAGGCTGCCCACGGGCCCCTGGATCAGCACCTGTCCGTCGGTGGCCAGGGTCAGGTCGTAGTGATTGTCGATACCCTGCATGAAGGTGATGTCACCCCGGTCGCGCAAGACCACATTCTGGTCCAGATACACCCAGTCGTCGAAGGTCAGGCTATTGCCCTGGGCACTGATGTCGGCGGCCAGGTGGGTGCTGCCGGGGGCATCGGTGGTCAGGGACTGAAGTGGGGTCAGGCCCCCGATGATGCCGGTCAGCCAAGTCGTGCCGGCGCTGTCGAGCGTCAGCGAGTGGTTGCCATCGACTGCGGCAAGCCGGATATCACCGCTGCCGCTGCTGAGTACCAGATTGGCGGTGAGGGTCACCACGGGAGTGAGGGTCAGCACGGCATCAATGGTGCTGATGCTGCCCGCCAGGCTGATGGCACCCGGGATGGCGATCAGCCCGGCGGCGAAGCTGAAGTGATCGCCCGCGGCATCACCCAGGGTCAGGCGGCCGGTGTTGTTGAAGCGGGTGGGTGCGCTGCCGGCGACGGCTCCGCCGCCGAGCAAGGCCAGGTCGAAGGCCGCGGTCGCGGTGTCCAGGGTGCCGAGACTGAAAGCGTCGGTGACGGTGATGGTGCCGGTGGTGTCGACCAGGGTCAGGGTTTGCGCGGTGATACCGGCAAAGCTGGCACCACCGCTGTTGGCGACGCTCAGGGTACCAATATCGTTGCCGATGTCCCCGACACTGATCGCCCTGGTGCTGTTGAAGGTCAAATGCGAGGCGTCGAGGCCCGCCGTACCGCTGACACTCGCCACCGCGATCGAGTCGGCCGAGCCGGTGCCCAGGGTCAGCGTGACCCCATCCGCCAGCGTGGTCACGCCCAGGTCGAGCGCGCTGCCATTACCGTTCACCGTAGTGTCTGCGGACACCCATGTGAGACCCAGGGTCAAGCCGTCATGGACGCTCAGGCTCAGGCCGTCGAGCTGCACGCCGCCGGGCAGACTGGTCCCGGTGTCGCCGTCGGCCAGCGTCACATCGCCGTCGAAGCGCAGGTGGCTGGTGTCGGCCAGCGCGACCAGGCCGGCGTTGCCACCCAGGGAACCCTGGAACCAGACCAGGCCGGTGACGCCATCGCCCACCGTCAGTGCCGCGCCCGTGCCGGTGCCCAGATCGCCGACGTTGCCGGTCACGGTCGTGGTCCCGCCCGCGATACCCGCCGTCAGCGTCAGGTTTTGTGCGCCGCCGGCGAGTGCAGCGAGCCTGAGGTTGCCACCGTTGGAATCGAGCGCCACCGGCCCGCCGGACAGGGTGGTCGCCCCGAGGGTCAGGCCGCCGAACCCGCTGAAGTTCAGCCCGTCGAGCTGTACGCTCCCGGGCAGACTGGTCGCGGTGTCGCCGTTACCCAGGGTCACGTCGCCGTCGAAGCGCAGCCGGCTGCTGTCGGCCAGCGCGACCAGGCCGGCGTTGCCGCCCAGCGGACCCTGGAACCACACCAGACCGGTGACACCGCTCGCGACCGTCAGCGCCGGCCCGGCGCCGCTGCCCAGGTCGCTGACGGGACCGGCCACGGTGGTGGTCCCGGCCCCGATCCCCGCCGCCAGCGTCAGGTTCTGGCCACCGCCGATCAGCGAGGCAAGCGCGCTATTGCCGCCATTGGAATTGAGGGTCACAGGCCCGCCCGACAGGCGAGTCGCCCCGAAGCTCAGGCCGTCGAACCCGCTGAAGTTCAGCCCGTCGAGCTGCACGGTCCCGAGCAAACTGGTCGCGGTGTTGCCGTTGCCTAGCGTCACGTCGCCGTCGAAGCGCAGGCTGCTGCTGTCGGCCAGGGCCACCAGGCCGGCGTTGCCGCCCAGCGGACCCTGGAACCACACCAGACCGGTGACCCCGTTGGCCACCGTCAGCGCCGCCCCGGTGCCACTGCCCAGGTCGCTGACGGGACCGGCCACGGTGGTGGTCCCGGCCCCGACCCCCGCCGCCAGCGTCAGGTTCTGACCGCCGCCGACCAGCGAGGCGAGCGTGATCGCCCCGCCGCCGCTGTCGAGGCTGGTCGCGGCAGTCAGCGTGACGGCGCCCAGGGTGAGCGGACCCTGGGTACTGACGAGGGTCCCAGCCAGGTTGGTCCCGCTCGGGTTGCTCGCGTTGCCGGCCGTCGCGACACCGGCGCCGAAGGTGAGACCGCCGACGGCACCGTTGAGCGTCACCGCACCGGTGTTGCGGAACGCGACCAGGTTCGTCAGGTTGCCGCCCGCGTTCAAGGCGACGCTGTAGTCCTGATTCTCCGTGGTCAGGGTGTCCGCCGTCAGCGCCGCATTGAAGGCGATGGCCCCGCTGGTGTCGGTCAGCGTCACATCCGTCGCGTGCACCGCTCCGCCGAAGGTCGCGCCGCCCGACTGCGTTACCGTCAGCGCGCCGTGGTCGAGCGCCACCGGCCCGATCACGGTGATCGACCCCGTGGTGTTGAACGTCAGGTTGGACGGCAACACGGCGACGGCGGGGCCGGTCACGCTGGCCACCCTGATCGGGTCGGCCGACCCGGTTCCCAGGGTCAAGGTTACCCCGTCCGACAGCGTGACGGCGCCCAGCGCGAGTGCGCTGCCGTTGGCGTCGACCGTGCTCGTGCCGGTCACCGCGGTGGCCCCCAGGCTGATGCCGTCATTGCCGCTGAAGGCCAGGCCATCGAGCGTGACGGTGCCCGGCAGACTGGTCGCGGTGTCGCCGTTACCCAGGGTCACGTCGCCGTCGAAGCGCAGCCGGCTGCTGTCGGCCAGCGCGACCAGGCCGGCGTTGCCGCCCAGGGGGCCCTGGAACCGCACCAGACCGGTGACCCCGTTGGCCACCGTCAGCACCGGCCCGGTGCCGCTGCCCAGGTCGCTGACGGGACCGGCCACGGTGGTGGTCCCGGCCCCGATCCCCGCCGCCAGCGTCAGGTTCTGGCCACCGCCGATCAGCGAGGCAAGCGCGATATTGCCGCCATTGGAATTGAGGGTCACAGGTCCGCCCGACAGGCGAGTCGCCCCGAAGCTCAGGCCGTCGAACCCGCTGAAGCTCAGCCCGTCGAGCTGCACGGTCCCGAGCAAACTGGTCGCGGTGTCGCCGTTGCCCAGCGTCACGTCACCGTCGAAGCGCAGGCTGCTGTCGGCCAGGGCCACCAGGCCGGCGTTGGCGCCCAGGGGGCCCTGGAACCGCACCAGACCGGTGACCCCGTTGGCCACCGTCAGCGCGGGCCCGGTGCCGCTGCCCAGGTCGCTGACGGGACCGGTCACGGTGGTGGTCCCGGCCCCGATCCCCGCCGCCAGCGTCAGGTTCTGGCCACCGCCGATCAGCGAGGCAAGCGCGCTATTGCCGCCATTGGAATTGAGGGTCACAGGTCCGCCCGACAGGCGAGTCGCCCCGAAGCTCAGGCCGTCGAACCCGCTGAAGCTCAGCCCGTCGAGCTGTACGCTCCCGGGGAGACCGGTCGCGGTGTCGCCGTTGCCCAGGGTCACGTCGCCGTCGAAGCGCAGGCTGCTGTCGGCCAGCGCGACCAGGCCGGCGTTGCCGCCCAGCGGACCCTGGAACCACACCAGACCGGTGACACCGCTCGCGACCGTCAGCGCCGGCC
>Ga0247841_10005693_pt1 | contig 19872 bp, 27 predicted proteins | sample LaCruzMarch2015__2_FD_192410 | JGI IMG/M metagenome (GOLD analysis project Ga0247841, IMG submission 192410) | Freshwater microbial communities from meromictic Lake La Cruz, Castile-La Mancha, Spain - LaCruzMarch2015_18m | ecosystem: Environmental > Aquatic > Freshwater > Lake | place: Spain... | reverse complement strand
AAATGAGTTGATATCAACAATGATAAAGGGTATTGTAGAAACAATCACACTTCCATCATTAATCAACCTTGACTACGCAGATGTTTCTGCTATCATGAAAAAAGGACAGGTTGCTGTTATTGGTATCGGTGAATCAGACTCAAGTGATAGAGTTAATGAAGCTGTAAGACAGGCATTAACACATCCTTTGCTTGATGTTGATTACAGAGGTGCTAATGGCGCTTTAATCCATATTACATGCGGACCAGATATGAAGCTTGAAGAGTTCAGTCAAATAGGAAATTTAGTAACAGAAAATCTTTCTGAAGAAGCTCAGGTAATAATCGGAGCAAGAATTAATAAAGAATTCGAAGGAAAGGTAAGAGTTATTACAATTATGACTGGAGTTAAAAGCCCATATGTACTCGGGCAAGATAGGGAAGAAGCATTCTCTGGAAAGAGATCTGCTCCTGAACTTTCTGACTTGGGAATAGAGGTCCTTTAATTTAATTTTTAATTCAAATACAGCCCTTTCGGGCTGTATTTTTTTTCTTTTTTATTCTTGTTCTTACGATAGATTTATAAAAAATATATTCTGAGAATAAGTATGGTATCGGGGCTAACTCTAAAACTAATATTTTTTGGATTAATTTTGCTTGCAACAGCGCTTGAAGTTGCAGGAGATATATTTTTCAAAAAATGGAGCCTGGGTGGAAAGAATATTATTCTTATCCTGGGATTTTTGATATATGCTCTGGGAACAATATTTTGGGCATTTTCCTTGAAATATGATTATTTATCTAGGGCGATATCTGTATTGAGTATACTTAATCTCATTGTAGTAGTTTTGGTAGGAGTTCTTTATTTTAACGAGACGCTTACTATGGTGAATAAGATTGGGATTGCTTTAGGAATATTGGGTATGATTCTGATAGAAATTTAAAACATGATAAAAATAAATTGCGAAGGATGTAATAATCATTGCTGTGGGAAAAATTCTTTTCTTACTCCTGTTTTGCTTCCCTCTGAAGAAGAAAGATTCAAGGAATATTCGGAGATTATAAAAACTTCTTATGGAAATATTAGAGTCTTATCAAAAAAGAAAAATGGTACTTGTATTTTTTTAAATGACAAAACTATAAAATGTACAATTTATGGAACTAGACCACTTGAGTGCAGACTTTATCCATTCTTACTTGATTTTACAAAGGAAAAACCCGGAGCAAAATTGGATGAAAGATTTTGTCCTAATCTTAAGACGCTTAAGTTTGATGAGAATAAGATTCTTGAAATTATCAAGAAAAAGAAATTTCCAGAAGATTGGATAAAAGCGTATGAAACTTTAGAAGACTATTGATTAATTTCTTTTTAATCTAGTGGCATTGGTTCTCTGGTCATATCTCTCTTCGCAAAGCCCCATCCGTCAAAGTACATAGTACTTTCTAAGCTGGGTCTAATCTTTTTTTCCTTTGTTTCAATTTCATAACCAACCGGAAGAAGTGCTTCTATTTGGATGTTGTCCGGAATATTCAAAACTCTTCGCACTGTTTCATCTGAAAACGCGCCTATCCAGCAACTTGCTATTCCAAGATCAGTTATCTTAAGAAGAAAATTTTCAATTGCTGCTCCTGCTTCTTGTCTTATGTACATTTCTGCCCGTTCATAGTAACTTTTCTCAAGAAATTTTTTATCTGTACAGACAACAACAATGTAATGGACTTTTTCAATAAATTCCTGTTGGCAAGCTTTTGCTAGTTCATCAATTAACTTTTTATCTGAGACAAGAATATATTTTAAACATGGAAGATTTCCGGCAAGGGGGGCTTTTGAAGCAGCATCTATTGCTTCTATAACCTTTTGGTAATCTGGTTTTTTTGTTTCTTTGAATCTTCTTGCTGAATGCCGTTTGTTTAGAACTTTGTCGAATTCCATAATTCTCCTAGTGTTGGGGAGTATAAAAATATTGCTTTTATGTATATTGGGATGAACAAAACTTTAAAAAGGAGAAAGTGTTATTACTTTATAATTAATAATAGACCATGGCAAACCTTTACAAAATAGACGATTTGACATTGAAGCAGGTAGCATCTATCTGTGATCATACTTTTCTTATGGATGATACGGCTTATCATGAAAAAGGAAAAGAGCTTAAAATAAGTGCTTCGGAATTAAGAAGTAAAGCGTTTTACGATTTTCTTTATTTTGCAGTAAACACTGACTTAACGCCTCATGCCCTATGTGTCAGACCCAATGATGTTCGCCATGTAAGGAGATATTTCGAAGAGGGTGAAAAAAATGGAATAAAAATAGCATCAGTCATAGGATATCCCAATGGTGATTGGACTGGAACAAGGGACAAACTTATAGAAATTCGGAACGCGGTGCAGGGTGGGGCAGTGGAAATTGACCCAGTAATTCCTTATAGAGCATTGAAAGAAGGAAGAAGAGACTTCGTGACTGATGAAATGAGATATATAACGGGAAGAGCACATGATTTTGGATTGATAGTGAAGTATATTCTTGAGACTTCTGAACTTACACCAGATCTTATAAAAGAAGCCTGTGAAATTGCGAACTCTTGCAATGCGGATTTTGTTAAAACATCTACTGGGATGGGATATTCTATCGCAAGAGAAGAAGACTTGATAATAATGAAGCAAAACTTTCCCCGTGGAATTAAAATCTCTGGCGGGGTTGTGGAAGCGAATTATAGAAGTTTACTTAGGGCAGCATCGGGAAGGACAGATGGGATGATAGAACTTGACCCAATGAAAATAAGAATTGGAGAAAGCAAGCTTATTGCTGAAAAGAAGTCGGGATATTGACTTTTTTATAATAATATATTTTCTAAAAGATAGTTAACGACTTCAGGAGGGCTCGAACCTCCGACCCCATGATCCCTGCTTAATGATTTTAACAGTCATGTGCTCTACCAGCTGAGCTATGAAGTCATAATAGTTTTAAAGAATAATTGTTTTTAAAAGCTTGTGGTTTTGCTTTCAACAAGTTTTTTCTCTAAATATGCATAAACGCTGGCATGTTTGCTTCCAGCAATAAGATTTTGTATTGCGTAGAGTGTGGTTCTTATATTTTCAATGCTTCCGATTATTCCTACTGTATTATTATGAACCGCAACAAAACAATCAGTTAATGATTCTAATGTGTCTATAACTCTTCCATTTGTTCCTATTATTCTTGCCCTTATCTGGCTCATATCTCTTCTTTTTGCAATACTCTTGATTGGAATCTGTTTGAATACAATATCTTCATCCTTTAAGAGAAGTGCGACCTTTATACTGAATCCTAAATTTATTGCTTCTATTGCTTGAAGACAGATATATTCATTTTCTGCGTTTCCTTCAATAAAAATTATATTTTCTTTCTTGGATAATTTTACCTTGAGGGTTTCTTCAATAATCTTTTTATTTTGAATTATTTTTCTTGTGTTCTCAGAATAAATTTGCTCAACCATTTTATGATTAAAATTCGTTTGATATTCCTTTCATGAATCCTTTTCTTTCAAGCCATTGAATTTGTGCAGGAGTATAGGTAAAAATAATATCGCCTTTACTGTCTCCTTCAAATTCCCAAGGTTCTACTAGAACAATGTTCCCTTCTCTTATCCACATTTTCCTTCTTAATCTTCCGGGAATTCTGCAGTTTCGTGATTTTCCATCAAAACATGAAACGAGCATTCTGTTCGCTCCAACTCTTTGTTCTACTTTGCCCATGACTTCTTTTCCTCTTGGAGTTCTGACTCTTGTAGGAAATCCTACTGGTGCCTCGCTAGGTTTTTGATATTCTTCTGTTGATTCTTCAAACTGCTCTTCAAATTCGTCTGGCATGAATAAGATAAAGAAAGAGTATTTTTAAAGCTTAACTAAAGAAGAACCAGGGCGATAGGTACACTCTGAATTTTTATTATTCCTTCTGGCTGGACTAAGCCAGACTTAATGGCAACATTGACAGAGTCTTTTCCAACAATATTAAAAGTAGCGTCTTCACCCGCACTTTCTTCTATAATCTTTAGAATTTCTTCTTCTGTTTTTTCTTCTCCCCTGAAAAAACTTTCCTTAATTTCTATTGCCCTCTTTCCTTCTTCAAACTTTTTACCGAGCAATTCATTATCACAAATCGCAACTATTCTCCTATAAGAACTATGTATTTTTACTAACATTCTTTTAAATTTAATTTAAGTTTATAACTCTAACTAGCTCCGTAAATAGAAAATAAAAAATAAATCTTTATTTGCCTTTCATTCTGCAAACTGTTATTCCGCAATTAGGGCATTTTCCCTTGGCCATCTTAACTCCTCTTTTTGTCAAGGCCTCTGTCTCGTCTTTCATAACAACTGATTTTTTGCATTTAACACAATATCCTTCTGTCATTTTTTTACCTCCTATCTCTTTTAATTAAACTTCTGTCTTTTTAAATCTTTTTTATCGCTTTTTGATGGTTACTATTCGAAAGAAGATTTATAAATGAGATAAAACTAATCTAAATATGCCCAGATCTAGAAAAAAAGAGGGGAAGAAAAATCAGGCGCTTAGAAATCAGGATTCAAAACGTTTAAAATACGCTTTCATTTCAGGAATACTTCTTATCTTGGTACTTATTTTTTCAGTAGTTCTAAATATATTATTTTCAGGTAATACGGGGGCATTACAAATAGTATCTATAGTCCAAAATGTTCTAACGATAATATTTACTCTTTATTTCTTTTTAGGATTTATTATTCTTGGTAGAAAATATGGTAATCTTTTAAAGATAGCATCGATTTTAATGATAATTCTTATAATTGGTTATTATTTTCTTGCGTTATTTTCGGCAGGTTTTTTTGGTAAAAACTTGATGCTTAAACTGGATGAAAAGGTAAAGTCTGTTGGCTTTAATTCTGCAACAGAGTTTCTTGATTATCTAAATACTAATCAATTAGAAGCTCAAAAATATTCTGATTTTATTATTAAAGAGATAATTCCCCTAATACTGCCGATAGTTATAATAGTTTTTGTCTATCTTTTAATTGTTTTAGTTGCTTCTATTCTTTTTGGAGCAGGTTTGATAAAAATTGGGGGAGACGTCAAATATGCAAGAATTGCGGGAGTACTGGAAATAGTGGGGGTATGTACTCTTATCATTTTTGTAGGAATTCTTATTTCACTTGTTGCTTACGTTTTTATGCTTATTGTTCTTTTTAGAGAATCTAAGAAAAAAGAAGTTTAGACTCGTGAAAGGAGGTAAAATAAAATGGCAAAACTTAAAAAAATAGGAGTATGGACTTTTGGAATTGCGTTAGCATTAGCATTAGTTGTTAATCAGCTTATCCAAATTTTGTTGGGATACGCATTGCAACCAGTAAGTTCTTATCTCTCTGGATTAAATACTCTGGCGATAAATATTATTCAGTGGACTTTAATAATAATAATTCCGTTTATAGTTGGAATCGTGTTTGTATTGATATACAATCTTTTTTCAAAATGGATCGGAATAAAATTGGAGATAACTGAAAAAAAGAAATAATTTGATTTTTGTTTTTATTTTTTTATATTCCTGTTCCTAGCGAATGTTTTGCGCCGCATGCTAGGCAGTGCATAAAGAGTATTCTATCTTGTTTCATGAATTCTGTATCTGGTTTTTTACATTCACGACATATTACGAATTCTTCAACGTATTTTTGAATTTTTTCATTTATCGGTTTACTAGAGATGGCCCTTGTAAGTATTAATCTATCTCCCCTTATTACTCCCGGGCTTGCTAGTTCTTTTAAAAGAAACTTGATGACGTGGCTGCAATCTCTTCTTATGTAATCACATACTTGCTTAAAATTGGTTATTATCGTTTTTGTTCCTTCTATATGACCTTCTACTTTTGGTACTTCAAATCTGTCTATCTTGCTTTCGACAGGTTTTATTTTTTTATAGGCTTCATCAAGAAGCTTTTCGTAATTTTGTTCGTTTTCCATAGTTATTTTAGAAAGAAGGAGTTTTTAAAGTTAGCCCAGATACCTTACTCTTCCAGGTCTTGGTTCGAAAATGACACCGTCTTCTATAAGTTTTATTATTTCGGAATTTATTGCAGAAGGGTCAGAACTCTTTAATTTTAGTATTATTTGTTCTGTTTCCATTCCATTAGAGTCTTCTGAAGATCGTAATGTTTTGATAATCTCATCTCTTAGACCGCCGACCTGTTCTTTTGCATCTGAATCTTTTTGTTCGTTTTTTTGATTTTGTTCTAGTTCAAGTTTTCTTATCAGAAGATATCTTGGATCTATTTTTTTAATTATTTCCGGGGAGATATACAATTCATTATTGTAGCTTCTTAACAATCCGATTATCAGTATAGTATCTCCCTGGTTTAAATTTTCAAATTTTAATACATCGTCTCCAAAAAGCTTTAATCTTATCTGGCCTGTTGCATCATCTACTGTTAATGTAGCAAATTTTTTCTCTCCTTCAGAACTAAATTTATCTATGACATTTGCTATAAGATTGATCCGTATTATATGTTTGTCTGATATCTCTAGAAATCTAAATCTCTCTTTGTTGGGCATACCTTCTTCGCCCTTTACGTCTTCAATAATAGGTGTTCCATTGATAATCTCGCCTATTCTTAGCTTATATGCGGTTTCTCTTTTTTTTATGTCGGGCATGTTCATAAACTGAAAACATACTTTTTAAAGATTTATATTTAAAGTTGCAATTAATAAAAAGAAAAAATTTATCCTATCAGCCTTCTTATACAATCAATTTGTTCAGCTATTTCTGCGCCTTTCTTTGTGAGTTTTATAAGTTTTATTCTTCCTTGTTTTTCAAATCCGACTAAACCTAATTCTTCGAGTGTTTGAAGAATTTTTACAGCATGAGAATAGGTGCAATCGACTTCTTTTGCTAGAATACTTCCATAACGAGCCTTTGATACCTTTTTTAATGCAACGAGCATTAATGCAGGTTTTCGTCTGAAAAAAATATCGAAATTATCTCTCATTGGTGATTTTTGGTGATTTTTGTTAAGTTTTTTGGAATATTTGGGGTATATTCTAAAAACTATATATCTAATCATATATATCCGCTTATAAACTTTTCTCATAAAAAATTCAACTGAGTGGTAGTGAAATTTTTATTTATAAAAAAATCGACGGAAAAATAATGCGTAAACTCCAACTCAAAAAGTTTAAATATAAGGCCGAACTTAAGTGAGAATGATAGATATAAAACTGATAAGAGAAAACCCCGAGCTTGTAAAAGAGAACATAAAAAAGAAATTTCAAAATGATAAAATTCCCTTGGTTGATAAAGTAAAAAAATTGGATCAAAAATGGAGAGAAATAAAGACAGAGGACGATTTGCTTAGGGCAGAGAGAAATAAGATTTCTGAAGAAATAAATAAGGCAAAAAAAGCAAAAAAACCTATTGATGCCTTATTGAAAAAGGCAAAGGAGATTCCAGAAATACTTGCTAAGAATGAGGGAGAAGAAAAGAAACTTGAAGAGGAAATAAAGCAGATAATGTATCAAATACCAAATATCATCCATAAATCTGTTCCTATTGGTAAAGATTCTTCTGAAAATGTCGAAGTTAAGAAGATTGGTGAACCAAAAGTACCAAAGTATGAAGTTTTTCATCATGCAGATACTGTTGAAAAACTTAACGGGGCTGATTTTGATTCTGCAAGAGAAACATCGGGAAATGGATTTTATTTTATTAGAGGAAAAATCGCTATTTTACATTCAGCAATGCTTGCTTTTGCAAGAGATTATATGATCAAGAAGGGATTTGAATATGTTATACCTCCATTTATGATTAGAAAAAAAGTAGTTGAGGGTGTTATGGCCTTTACTGATATGAACAATATGATGTACAAGGTAGAGGGAGAAGATCTTTACATGATTGGAACATCAGAGCATTCTATGATTGGAAGATTTATTGATAATACTCTTGATAAAAAAGGATTACCTATCACGCTTACAAGCTATTCCCCATGTTTTAGAAAGGAAATTGGAGCTCATGGATTAGAAGAGAAAGGATTTTACAGACTTCATCAGTTTGAAAAACAGGAAATGATTGTGATTTGTGAACCTGAAGACTCTTATTCTTGGTATGATAAAATGATGCAGTATACTATCGATGTTTTTCAAGCTTTAGACATTCCTGTTAGAGTCCTTGAGTGTTGTTCTGGAGATTTAGCAGACCTTAAAGCAAAATCTTGTGATATAGAGGCATGGAGTCCACGACAAAAAATTTATTATGAAGTAGGTTCGTTAACAAATATGGAAGAAGCTCAAGCAAGAAGATTGAATATAAAGGTTAGTTCTCCAAAGGGCAATTATTTTGCTCACACATTGAATAATACTGTTCTTGCATCTCCGAGGGCGATTATTGCTTTAGTAGAAAACAATCAGCAAGAAGACGGAAGCATAAAAGTCCCAAAAGCTCTTTGGCCTTATACTGGCTTCAAGGAAATTTCTGCTGAAAAAAAAGAGAAAAAGAAATAGAATCTTACAAGTAAACTATAAAAACCACCTGCATTCTTTATATTAAATATGATAATAACTATCTCTGGGACGCCAGGTTCAGGAAAGAGTACTATCGCAGAGATATTGGCGAAAGAGCTTAAAATAAAGAGATATAGTGTGGGAGATTTCAGAAGAGAAATGGCTAAAAAAATGGGTATAACCTTGGGCCAGCTCAACGAACTTGGAGAAAAAAAAGAGTTTACAGACAAAGATGCAGACGATTGGCAAATAGAAATAGGAAAGAAAGAAGATAATTTTATTATTGATGGAAGATTAAGCTACCATTTTATTCCTAATTCAATAAAAATCTTTCTTGACGTATCGCCTGAAATTGGTTCAAGAAGAATAATGGAGGATACAAAGGAAAATAGAAAAACAGAGGTAGTTAGCGATGAAAAATTAGCGTTAAAAGCCTGGCATCAAAGAACAGAATCAGATATCAAGAGATATAAGAGGTACTATAATCTAAATCCCTATGATAAAAAGCAATATGATTTATTTCTAGATACTTCTAAACTGACTGTAAAAGAAGTAGTTGAAAAGATAAAAGAGTTTATTAAAAACAAAAAAGAGAAGAAGCTTAAGATTCTTGCAGCAGGAGATATTCACGGAGACTCAAAATTATCTGAGAAACTTGCAGAAAGGGCAGAAAGGGAAAAAGTTGATTTGGTTATATTGACTGGAGATATTACCGGAAGCGTTAGCACGAGGGGGATAATAAAACCATTTATTGATAAAAAACAGAAAGTTCTTTTTGTCCCTGGAAATTGGGAAACAACAGAAGATGCTGATGATTTTTCTAGCAGATATGGAATAAAAAATCTAGATAAGCATTATGCAGTATATGGCAATGTAGGAATATTTGGTATTGGAAGTAAAGATTGGGCTCTTTTTCCAGACAATCAGAGAACATTCAAAAAACTTGATAAAGACTTTCAAAAATTGAAAAATCTTGAAAAGAAAATTATGATTTCTCATTTGCATGCAGCAGGGACAAAATCAGAATTATCTGGAATTCCCGGAAATGATGGTCTGAGAAGAGCGATAGATAAATTTCAGCCAGATATATTTATACACGCGCATATTCATGAGCTTGAAGGAGTTGAGGAAAAAATAGGAAAGACAAGAGTTATTCACGCGGGTAGAAGAGGGAAGATCATCGAGATCTAATCTAAAATTTTCACCCAATGTCTTCTGTTGTCTGAAATATAAAGAGTTTTATTTTTTTGATTATAACCGCCTTTTATCACAACATTCTCACCTGTTCTAAGAAAGGAGTTAAACATCCAGTTATAAGTCAAAACCCTTATTTTCTTTTCATTAGAAAGAATATATCCTATGCGTGGAACAAAGTTAGTTCCAAAATCTTCAATAACTTTCCCTCTGAAAATCTTTGATTTTCCATTTTTCACCTCAATATCCTCGGGTATTTCATTAGGATAATAAACAAATCTTATTGTACTTAAAACGTTTTTCTGCATCTGAAGACCTGCCCAGTTGTGGTTTAATATCTTCTTGAAAGTACTTCTATTTGATGAGAATTGACTGTATTTTTTCATCTGATACTCTATATGTTCTTTGGAAATGTTTTTTGCGCTAGCAAGATTTCTTATTTTTTCTATATTTTCCGCTACCTTCAAACAGTTTTTTTTGCCATAAACAACAAAATCAATGTCTTTAACGATATCAAAACCAATTAAATAAGAACCGAATATTCCAATATTCTTACTGGAAATCCCAATCGACATTAATGCCCTAGGGATATTTTTCCATTTTTTTGGAAGTTTTGAATAGTTTTTTTTAAAAAATATCCTTGGTCTAAATATTTTCTGCTTGTTTTTAAATCTAAAACTTGATGTATCAAAATTATCGAGAATTGTCTTTTTATACATCTTTTTTGTTATTTTATTATATCTCCCTCCATTTTTATCGGGGGAAAATACTAAATTGGCGTAGATGGCTTTCCCAGCCCCATGAATTATCCAAAATTTATCTTTTTTGTCCAAGATATAGTCCAAGTCGTTAAGTTTCATTATATTTTTTCTATGTTTAGTAGAAAGTTTGCTATACTTCTCTTTTTAATTGAATCTAGAAGAATCATCGCCCGAAGAATTTTCTCCCTTTTAATTTTTACATTATCTGGAATTTTATTTTTGAATTTATTTGCTTCAGTTCCCGGGCGATCCGAATATCTGAATACTTTAATTCTATCAAAAATACCGTTCTTAACTAAATCAAGGGTTCTACGAAAATCTTCTTCATTCTCTCCGGGGAAACCCACAATTAAATGAGTATTTGTCTTAAGAAAAGGATTAATCTTTTTAATTTTTTTTATTCTAGAAACAACTTCCTTAATCTGATAGGGTCTTCTCATACGATTAAGAATTCTTTGACTTCCACTTTGAATCGGAATAGTAATATAGCAAATCTTATCTGAAGATAATAAATCAAAAATCCGTGTATCAAACAATCCTCGCGGATTGAATTCAGTTACAGCAATCTTAAACTCCCCGTCAATTTTTAACAATTGGTTAAGTAAAGAATAAATATCTTCTTTATTATCTCTGCCAAAAGATGAACAATCGTCAGAATTAAGCGCAAAAATTTTAAAGTTTAAAGATAACCCTTTCTTAAAGGACTCAATTATATCTCTGATTTTTCTGCTTCTAAACTTAGTTGTAAATCTTTCCGAGCAATAAGAACATCTTCCCAAACAACCCTCTGAGATTTTTAAATGGTAGACATTTTTTTTCATTAATCTGTAATCAACATTTATGTCGTTAAGAACAAATTTGTTGAATTGCCAAATGAGTCTCTGTGAAAATGAAAGTTTATTATTAGTGATACTTGAAGGAGAGAGATCAGTATTTTTTAAATTAAAAAAAGATCTAATTTCTTCTATGTTTCTGCAAAACAGTATTATCGACTTACTTATCTTTTTTATTCTTTGAGGATTTGTCGCGGGTAGACATCCGAAAACTAAAATCTTCTGTTTATTATAGGTTAGCTTTTCTTTTTCATTTATTATCTTTATAAAATGATCTTCTTTTGATTTCAGAAAGCTACATGAATTAATCAAAATATAGTCAGAATCTTCAAGAGCGGATTCCAACCATGAGTTGTTTAGAAGAAGCCTTCTTATATCTTCTCCAAAGAGTTTTAATCGAGTACATGTCCCCTCATTAAACATATAAAACTTCATTCTAATATTCTCCGAGATTGATTTAAAGTGTTTTCAAGAGAATTATTTTCCAGTAGGAAACTTCCATTTAGTCCAGACAGAATACGGGATTCTATATATCTTATTATATCTAAGTTATTTTTCCAACCGAGATATTTTATTGTTCTTGAAGAGTTTTTAAAATCAAATCTCTTTAAAAGTTCCTCATTTTCATTAATAATGAGATGGAAATGATAAATCTTTTCATATTCTTTTCTAGCAGTAGACACAAATTCAGGAGTAATATGGGCGCCTTCAATGATTATATCTCTTCCCTCATCCATCGACTTTTCGAGAATATAATTCATTGTAGGATAAAGCGTTCTGCAATGTTGCAAAAATCCACTCCAGATATTTTCATAGTTTCTCTCTCCGAAATATTTCCAGGATTCATGAGTTACTGTAAATAAAAATGGGTTTTTATCTTCACTCGAAATACTTCTGAGTGTTGTTCTTAAAACATCGGTTGATACAAGTTGATCTATATTAAGAATATCTGCAAGCTTAATGCTCAGTGTAGTTTTTCCGGTTCCCGGCGATCCGGATATTAAAATAATTTTATTCTCTTTCATCTCTTAATATTTCTAGATAACTTCTTTTTTCGATATTTTTATCTTCCAAACCAAAAAATCTCATTGCTTTTTCAATATCTCGGGGGTACTTTGCTTCAATCTCAACGAAACTTCCCTTGGGAGTAAGATCTAAGAATATTTTGCATCTTCCAAAATCAAATTGAGCTCTATTCTTCTCATAATAAAGGGTTTCATTCATACCCATCTTTTCAAATATCTTCCTTAAAACTTCAACTTGCTCTTCACCTTCTAATAAAAGTTCTATTTCTTCTCTTGAACCAAATTTATCATCACGTCTCTCGCCCTTGTATGTAATAACGGTCTTCCCTTTTTCCTGCCTTAATCTAAGAAACCCTCCCCCATTTTGATAAAAGAGGTTTATCTGATTAAAATATTCAGGATTGCCTAAAAAAGAGGTCATTTCTTCTAGTTTAGTATCATCAACCCTTACTTTGACTTCAGTTTCTATTGCCATTTTAATTTCCCACCCTCCCAAGAATAAACTCAACTCTTTTTTCTATAGGCATTACTGGAACAACTACCACGTCATAGCCAAAACTTTTATAAGCAGAGACTATAGCTTCGTGAACTGTTCTTGCTTCATCTTCATCTTTTTCTACTCTTAAGCCATCTTTTTCAAAAGGTAGTAAATCTAAGATAAAGATAATGTCATACTGATTTCTAAAATCAAAACTTTTCAAGGGTTCGGGAATATAGCCTAATTTAAGCTGACAATAAGCTACTCCGTCTATATACCCCCTGTCTAAAAATATTAAATCTTTTATTTTCTCTTTTGCCCTGGCTTCTTTTTCTAATTGTCTTAGAAATATCTTTTTTTGTATCTCGGCATATTCTATTTTAATGTTCTCAGCCAGAATTTCTCGTGCAGATTCATCAATAATCTCGTACCCCCTTTTCTTAAGTTCATTTATCAGTGTTGTTTTTCCGCAGCAAGGTCCTCCCGCGAGGACTATTTTTTTTGTTTCTTTCATACTACTATATAGACATGCAATCTATATACATATTTTTGAACATATTCTGTCCATGGTGATGCACAAGGCTTAAATAGATACAAAACTTCCCTAGAACATGCTCGATAACCAGATAATAAAAAAAATAGAAGATTTTGTTTATGCAAAACCAAGAAGCATCCAGGAGATAGCAGACTATCTTGAGATAAGCTGGAGAACCGCAGATAGATATATAGAGGAAATACAAAAAGACTTTGGAACATTATGTACGAGAGTATTTCGAGAAGGAACAAGGGGGGCATTAAAAATTGTTTATTGGGCAAGTGTAGAAAAGATATCGCATAGTGTTTTTCAGGAGCAATTAGAAGAAAGCATAATGCGTGGGAAAACGAAAGAGGAGTTTGCAGCATTTGATATATTCCAGCACGTGGATAACAAGAAGAAAAATGCATGGATAAAAACAGGAGAGAGTGAATCAAAGGTGGGTAGATTAAAGGAGTTTGAATCTATTTTAATGGGCGCAGAAAAGCAAATTCTTTTCTTTTCAGGCAATCTTTCATTTATTAATTTTGATGATGGAAAAACAAATATGTTTAGGATTTTAGAATCTCTCGTAAAAAGGGGGATTAAAATAAAGGTAGTATGCCGGGTAGACATCTCGGGCAAAGAAAATGTAGAGAAGCTTCTTTCATTAAATTTTAAATATGGAAAAGAGCTAATTGAGATAAGACATAGAGAACAGCCTTTAAGAGTTACAATCGTAGATAACAAATTGTGCAATCTAAAAGAGGTCAAAGAGCCAACAGGAAGAGAAAAAGAACTGAATAAAAAGATTTTTATATTCTATACAATCAAAGATAAAGACTGGACTGAATGGCTTTCTAGAATATTCTGGAAAATGTTCTCGCAATCTATAGATGCAAATAAACGTATTGAAGAAATAAATAAATTGAAATGAAAATTCAAATAAATTTTCAAATACTCGCTTTAAGAGGTAAAGCTTCGTAAAATGAAAAACCCAAAAGAAAACTTGCCTGAAGAACCACCTAAGGAAAGCATATATCGAAATGAAAAAGCAAAGAAAAGAGTAGAAGGCATAGAATTTACACCAATTCTTGACGCAAAACAAACTGTTGAGATAGTTGAAAGACCAAAACCTCGATTAGAAGAAATTGAGAAAATTGAGAAACCTGAAGCAAAACCGGAAAATAAGCGTGGAAAAAAGAAAGAAGATAATCTTGAAAAGCCTAAAAAAACAAAAAAGGGAATAATTGCTCTCAGTGGAAATTCTATCCTGATTATTACTGAAAAACCTCAAGCAGCAGCGAAAATTGCGGCTTCCCTCTCAAAAGGAAAAGAGAGAAAATACTCTGAAAATGGAATACCGTTCTATGAGTTTACAAAAAATGGAGAAACAGTTATTGTTGCATGTGCTGTTGGCCATTTATTTTCACTTTCGCAAGACGTAAAAGGAAGTGATTATCCTATCTTTGAAGTATCCTGGAAACCAAATTTTGAAGTAAGAAAAAAAGACTTTACCCGAAAATATTATAATGCGCTTACAAAACTTGTAAAAAGAGCAAAAGAAATAATAATTGCTACAGACTATGATGTTGAAGGAGAGGTCATAGGTTATAATTTAGTTAGATTCATTGCAAATCAAAAAGATGCTAAAAGAATGAAATTTTCTTCTCTTACTTCTGATGAGCTTGAAGATGCTTATAAAAATGTTCATCCGACAATTGATTGGGGTCAGGCAATAGCTGGAGAAACAAGACATTTTATTGATTGGTATTATGGTATAAATCTTTCAAGAGCCTTAATGAATAGCATAAAAACAACAGGTAAATTTAGAATTATGTCTATCGGTAGGGTTCAAGGTCCTGCATTAAACATGATTGTTGAAAAAGAAAAAGAAATAATGGCGTTCAAACCAGTTCCATTCTGGAGAGTTTTTATTGATGTTATTGATAAAGAAAAGCAAAAATTAAGATTAAAATATGTAAAGGATATTTTTGCAGAAAAAGAGCTTGCTAAGTTTGAGAAGTTGAAAGGTAGAGAAGCAGATGCTAAAACAGAAAAAACACAACAAACGATAATTCCGCCTTGTCCTTTTGATTTAACAACATTGCAGACAGAAGCATATAAGTTCTTTTATATCTCTCCTTCAAGAACACTTCAGATTGCACAACAGCTTTATCTTTCAGGACTCATATCTTATCCAAGAACAAGTAGCCAAAAGATTCCTGAAGCGATAAACCCAAAAGAGATATTAAAGAAACTTCTGAAAAATTTTCCTCAAGTTAAGTTAGCAGTAAGACAAACACCTGTTGAAGGCAAAAAAAGTGACCCGGCTCATCCATCAATATCGCCAACAGGAGAATTTCAACAACTTTCTGGTGAAGATCAAAAAATATATGAATTAATCGTGAGAAGATTTATCTCTTGCTTTTCACCTGATGCAAAAATCGAGAACAAAACAATAACCGTCTCTGTGGATGATTTGTTTTTTAAGGAGAGAGGTTTGGAAATAAAAGAAAAAGGATGGATGGAGGTATATGATTCGAAACTGCATGAGAAAGAGCTTAAAGATATGACTGGAAAGGTTAAAATAGAAAAAGTTGAGTTTGAAAAAGATGAAACAAAACCTCCCCGAAGATTTTCACCTGCTTCTATAATCTCAGAATTAGAAAAAAGAGGATTGGGTACAAAAGCTACGCGAGCAAATATCATTGAAACGCTTTATGATAGAAACTATATTACCGATAATAAATCAATAAAAGCAACATCTCTTGGAATAAGTCTAATTGATACATTAAGAAAACATTCTCCTGTAATAATTGATGAAAAGCTTACACGAGACATGGAAAAAGATATGGAAAGAATAAGAGAATCAAAAAAAGATCTTGAAAAAAGAGAGGAAGAAACACTTGAGAAGGCTAGAAAAGTATTAAAACAAATATCAGATGATTTTCATAAAAAAGAAAAGTTAATTGGAGAAGATTTGATTAAAGCAACGCAAGAATTTTGGAAACAACAAAATACAGACAATGAAATTGGTGAATGTCCTGCCTGTCATAAAGGTAAACTTGCAATAAAATACTCGCCAAAAAACAAAAAAAGTTTTGTTGCATGCAATGCTTATCCTAATTGCAGGACAACTTTTTCTCTTCCGCCCTTTGGCATGATAAAAAAGTTAGGAGAAGGTAAGGTTTGTGAACAATGTGGTTTTCCTCTTTTGATGTGCTTGAGAAAAGGTAAGGGTCCATGGATATTTTGCTTTAATCCTTCTTGCCCGAGCAGGCAGAATAAGGAAGCGGCGGTTAATAATAAAGAAGAAGATTCTGGTGAGATTAATGAAAGTGAAAAAGGTGATGATAACGAGTAAAACTTATTACAACCAACCCCTCTTTCTTAATCCTTCATTAGCTACCTCAAAATCAAACTCGTTTTCCTTTAAACTTCTATGTTTATTTAATACTGCTTTTCTTCTTCCCTCTCCCATTTTTAATTCAATAATGCACTTGCTCCAATAACCAGTTATATCGCCGCCAACTAGTCTTAACTTTTTTTCTTTGCCAGATTTTAATTCTTCATCGCTCAAAAATTCACTGTAAACCTGATTTGTAACAATTATCGGAATATTTCTATTTCGTGAGATGCTTGCTAAAATTCTCATGTGTCTTGCAAGCTTTGAATTTATTGCTTGGATGCTTTTATTCTCTTCTTTTGCTTCGGCTAATTCTAAACGATAAAGCATTGTCATTCCATCAATAACAATAAGACCAATGTTCGAATCTGTTTTTATTTCTTTTAACAATCTAGTTAAAGATTCATCTTGTTCTTCAAAATTAGTTGGTTTTAAAAGAAGAATGTTTTTAAGCGCTTTCTCAGTTTCTTCGCCGCATAATTGCTTTAATCGTTCTATAGAAAAACCTCCTTCTGTATCAACAAAAATAACTTTATTTCCTTTTTTTGCTTGGCTTGCTGCCGCCATCATACAGAAGTTTGTCTTACCGCTTCCAGCAGGCCCATATATCATTGTAATGACATCTTTATCATAGCCTCCGCATAACCATTTGTTTAAATCAGAACTACCGGTAGAGATTTTGTTCGATTCCATGATTATATCGGGAAGAGCGGAGTTTTAAGGATTGTTGTACAAGAGAGGTATTAATCATTTATATGTCACTTGATCTAGCCATAACTGCCTCAGAACATTAGTATCCCCGCCAGTGAGAACACTTAAATTGTGGACTTCATAATTAACTCTACCTAAAGAAATCTTATACCCAAGAGGCACTTCTTTTTTATCATTACCGATAGAACCTCTTTCAAACATGCAAAACTTATACAAATGATCTTTATTTTTTCTTGCATGAGCAAATATCTCTCTTAAAAGATCTTCATTGTCTAGAAAATTTACTTTTGGCTTGAATGTTTGATGATGTCCGAAATCGTCTACATGCACAAGAAAATCGTGACGACCCTTAAATTTTGGAAGTAATAATCGAGAACCATTTTGGGAATCATGTGTCATCATTGCAGAACTGTTATAAGCAATATCAAATTTTGAATAAGTAAACTCCCCTATGGGCCTAATCTCGGTATATCCTCTGTCAGCAATAGCTTTTTCTCTAACCCATCCTTCGAAGTCTTTACCCTGATTTGGAAGTTGTTCTGGAGAGCATATATGAGTTGTAATTTCTAATCTTGGACCCATTCCAATTGCTCTTTTACCTGAATCAATTATGTGTTCACTAAGACTTAATGCCCCTAGACCCAAAACCGCTCCAACAATACCGGATAATACGCCTATCTTTATTGCTTTATCCATCGAAGATATTAGTAGAAGAGGTTTTTAAGGATAATTATATTAGAATTACTATCTTCTTTCATTAGGCTGAATCGGTCTTGTTAATTTTTCATTAAAATACATAACCGGGCTAGAATAAGAGCCCCCACAAGTGATACATTTATTAGTTTTGTGAAAATTTGAATTTGGCATTTCAATGTGTTCTCCACAATTATTGCATCTGTATTCATAAACAACATCCTTTAATGGATTATTCATCTGAGTTATTGCTACAGCTTTTTTATAAAGATTATTGTAATAGAACGTAAGAGATAACTATTTGACTGCTTTCTTGAAATCTTCTAGGAGCTTATCGGTATCTTTTTCTGCAGAAGAAACAGCATCTTCCAATGCTTTTTTTGCTGATTTCCCTTTTGTTATTATTTCGAAGATAATTGGCTTTTCAGGACTTTCTCTTTTCCATGCAGCTAATTCTACAGAATCGTCTTCATTAAGATAACTTCTTAGTAGTTCTGCTATGGTTTGATTGTCTAATTCAATCATAAGATTATTCTTTTCATCCTTAAGAATTTTAATGTCCATAAATTTTTTTTTCAGTGATTTAAATTTTGGATCATCCCAAAAACAAGTGCTCGGCACATTGTTTTTTTGACTTCCATATTTTAAATCAGAAATGAGCATTTATAAAACTTGCTATCGTTGTTTGTCTTCGTCAACAACTTCTATATCCTTGCCCGTGAAAGATTTATCTTTTTCTTCTTTTTTCTTAACAAGTTCATAAATAGTTGGAGTTCTTCCCTTTATTTCTTTTTTCTCAATTGTCCTAACGGGTCTCAAATGATTTATGATGGGTGTTTCTTTCTTACCGAAATCATCTAACTGTTCTTTTCCAACATCATACCTTGTTTTATTACTAAAGTCTTTTTCTACTATCTCATTTTTTTTCATAAGTTCGGCAAGAGGAATGTTTTCAACAAAAGTCTCATCAATACCTTTTAATCCTGCCTGTTCAATCATTTCCTTTTTTAGAGTTTCTTTTCTTCTATGTTCTTCTGCCTGTTTTTCTTCTAATAATAGTTTCTCTTTTTCTCCTTCCTCTTTTTTTCTCTTTTCAAATTCATTTTCTCTTAGCATTAATTCTCTCGGATCTGGCTTTATTAGTCTAACTCCGAAATATTGTTCCAATTTCTTTATTAAGTTAAGATAGTTTCCAGGCAATTTGTTCTGCTCAACCATTTTGATAGCTATTTCACTTTCACCAATTGATTCTCCAAGCTGTTTTGCAGTAATCTTTCTTTTTCTTCTCATGTATAGAACTATCCAATGAAAATTATCAACAAGTCTTACTGGCTTTTGATTTGATTTTCCAATCATTGGATTTTCTTCAAATTTCTTTATCTCTTCCGCAAGAGTTTTCTTCGGCTTTTCAGGGGATTTTATTCCTGCAAGCCGCATCATCCTATTTCTTATACTTTCTGTTCTTTCAGAGTATTTGAGTTGTTCAGGAGTCGGTGTTTTTAGAACAGGAATGTTGTCTATAAGAGAGCATCTTTCACAGACTTTTGCTGAGCCTCCCGCGTATATGCCATCTAAGAGCTCTACTTCTTGCTCTGTTCTTTTGCATCTAATGCATCTTTCCATAATAATTAGGAAAAAAAGATGTTTTTATTTATTTGTATGCTTGAGAAGATGTTCAGTCTATAAACCGGTATTTTAAGAGAGTCCAAATAGCTACAATTCCGTCGAAAAGTTTTATTTTCTTACCTTCTTTTTTGTTACGTGGATGGTGAGATATTGGAACC
>Ga0247841_10005691_pt1 | contig 19872 bp, 19 predicted proteins | sample LaCruzMarch2015__2_FD_192410 | JGI IMG/M metagenome (GOLD analysis project Ga0247841, IMG submission 192410) | Freshwater microbial communities from meromictic Lake La Cruz, Castile-La Mancha, Spain - LaCruzMarch2015_18m | ecosystem: Environmental > Aquatic > Freshwater > Lake | place: Spain... | reverse complement strand
CTTTCCAGCGCGGAATCGACGTGATCGGCTGCGGCCTCCAACTGCTCCATCAGGTCGTGCAAGGCAGCCCAGGATTGGGCGATGTCCGGTCCCCATTCGCCCTCGAGGCCTTCGAGTTTGGCGTTGGGTGAGGGATGACAGGAGAGGTTTTCCTCGATCAAGCACGCAATGGTCCGCAAGGCGGGGCCATGGTAGGGGAGGTGCAGTTCGAGACGGTGCGAGACTTTCGTCGTCTTCGGCATATCGGGCAATGTTCCACCGAAAGCGCAACCGCGCAAGCCGAAGGACAAACTTTTTTAGCCTGGGGCCAGCGAGGCGAGGAGTTCGGGCGTGATCTCCGCCATGCTGGGCACGGCGGCATTGGCGGCGCCGAGAGCGTCGAGCGGGTTGGTCGTGGCCACGGCCACGACCGGCATGCCGGCTTGCCGGGCGGCTTCGATGCCGACCAGCGCATCCTCGATGACGACGCATTCGGCCGGTGCGAAGCCGAGTCTTTCCGCGGCGAGGAGAAAGACAGAGGGGTCCGGCTTGCCGTGCACGACTTCTTCGCCGGAAACGATCACGCGGAAAAAATCACGCAGGGCCATGAGGTCGAGGGGAAGATCCAGGTTGGCGCGTTCGGTCGACGAACCGATGGCGCAGGGGATGTCCCGGCCGCGCAGGGCCGCGAGGAGTTCGCGCACTCCGGGCAGTGGCTGCATGCCCTTCTCGCGCACCAGCGCGCGGTAGGCTTCTTCCTTCTCCTGTGCAAGTTCGGCAACTTCCTGCGGATCCACAGCCCAACCGAGGTCGGGGATGATCACATTGTTCTTCTTGCCGAAGCCGCGTTTGAAGTGGTCGGGCGGCAGGGGGAGCCCGCGGCGGCTGGCGAGGATTTCCCAACTGCGCTCGTGGTGGGCCGAGGAGTCAACGACGACCCCGTCCCAGTCGAAGATGACCGCGCGGAGCATCAGAGCCCGGCGTCGGTCACGGCACCGGTTGAGGCGCTGGTGGCGCTGGCCGCGAATTTGGCGAGCACACCGCGGCGGTAGCGCGGGGCGGGTTTTTTCCACTTGGCCTTGCGCCGTTTCATCTCGGCGGCCGGAATGTCGAGCGTGAGGCGGTGTTTGATCGCGTCGATCTCGATGGTGTCGCCATTTTTGACCAGCGCGAGCGGCCCGCCATCGAAGGCTTCCGGAGTGATGTGGCCGACGACGAATCCGTGGGTGCCGCCGGAGAAACGTCCGTCGGTGACCAAGGCCACATCTTTGCCCAGGCCTTTGCCCATCACGGCGGAAGTGGGGCCGAGCATTTCACGCATGCCGGGCCCGCCTTTGGGTCCTTCGTAGCGGATGACAATGACGTCACCTTTTTTCACCGCGCCCTTGAGGATGTCCTCGAGAGCGGCTTCCTCCGAGTCAAAGACCCGTGCTGTGCCCCGGAATTTCTCGCCTTCTTTGCCGGAAATTTTGGCCACGGCCCCGCCGGGTGCGAGGTTGCCGTAGAGGATGACGAGGTGGCTGTCCTTCTTCACCGGATCTTTGAGCGGTCGAATGACTTGCTGGCCTTTGGGGTAGGGTTTGAAAGGCGCGATGTTCTGCTTGAGGGTTTTGCCGGTCACGGTGAGGCAGTCGCCGTGGAGCAGGCCGGCCGAGAGGAGTTGCTTCATGAGCGGCACGATGCCGCCGATGGCGACAAGTTCGGACATGAGGTATTTGCCGCTCGGCTTGAGGTCGGCCAGCACCGGGACGCGGCGGCCGATCTTGGTGAAGTCGTCGATGTGCAATTTCACGTTGGCCGCGTGGGCCATGGCGAGGAGATGGAGCACGGCATTGGTCGAGCCGCCCAGCGCGATGATCAGGGTGATGGCGTTTTCGAAGGATTCGCGGGTCAAGATGTCCGAGGGAACGATGCCGCGCTTGAGCAGGTTGACCACCGCGGCGCCGGCGTCGCGCGCATCGGCCTTTTTATGGACGGAGACGGCGGCTTGCGCCGAGCTGTTGGGCAGGCTCATCCCCATGGCCTCGATCGCCGAGGCCATGGTGTTGGCGGTGTACATGCCGCCGCACGATCCGGCCCCGGGGATGGCGCAGGATTCGATTTTCTGCAGTTGCTTGTCGTCGATCGTGCCGGCCGCGCGCTGGCCGACCGCTTCGAAGACCGAAACGATGTCGAGGTTCTTGCCGTTGAGGCAACCGGGGAGAATGGTGCCGCCGTAGACAAAGACCGCGGGGCGGTTGAGGCGCGAGATGGCCAGCATGCAGCCGGGCATGTTTTTATCGCATCCGCCGATGGCGACAAAGCCGTCGAAGCCTTCGCAGCCGATGACCGTTTCGATCGAGTCGGCGATGACTTCGCGCGAGACGAGCGAGTATTTCATCCCTTCGGTCCCCATGGAAATGCCGTCCGAAATGGTGATGGTGTTGAAGATGGTCGCTTTTCCGCCCGCCGCGTTGGCTCCGCCGGCGGCCTCGCGGGCGAGCACGTCGAGGTGCATGTTGCAAGGGGTGACCATGCTCCAAGTGGAGGCGACACCCACCTGCGGCTTGGCGAAATCTTTTTCCTGGAAACCGACCGCGTAGAGCATGGCGCGGCTCGGAGCGCGCTCGGGTCCGTCCAGGACCTGCGAGGAATAACGGCGAAGGGGTGCTTTTTTGGCGCGGGCGGATTTTTTGCTCACGCGGAGGTTTTACACCGCACCGCGCTCCGCGTTAAGCAGAAACCGGATCAGCGTGCACCGGGCGAGGAGCGGATCAGCGCAATTTCCTCTTCGAGTTCGCTCCGCTGCTTCGCGGTCAGGCTTGGCGATTCCACAGCGAGCCCCAATTCGCGCAGGGCGGGGCGGGCCAATCCTTGTTTGGCGTAGGATTGCCCGAGGTACAGCCGGTAAAAGCCGGCGTCCCCACCGCGCGCGGCGGTCAGAGCGACCAAGCGCTCGAGCAGTTCCGCCTCGGTCTGGAAGGCGCGGGCCGCATTGGCGGCGCGGGCGGCGAGCCACAGTGTGCCGGTTTCTCCCGGCGCCAGGGTGACGGCTTTTTGCGCGGCGGCGTAGGCTTGATCGGTTAGTCCGGCATGCAGACACGCCTCGGTGCGGACCTCCCACGCGAGCGGAAGCGATGGGTCGAGGTCAACGGCCCGCGAGCTTTCCTCCAATGCGGCGCGCACATCACCGAGCGAAACCAAGGTGCGGGCCCGCACCGCCGCCGCCGGTGCCGAGAGGTCCGAGTTACGCACGGCCGCGGCGGACAATTCCCCCGACTCGGGAAGCGCATTGGCGGCCAGCGCGGCGAGGGCGGTATCGGCGAGGAAGGCCGAGCGGTTGGCCCCGCCCCACATGTCGCGCGCCATTTGTTGCGCGGGTTCGGTCGCGAATTCCTTGGTTTGCGCTGCGCGGAGAAAAAGCACGCCGGCCGCATCAACGGCGGCCAACCGCCAGTCGGGTGATTCACCGAGGTGGCGGGCAAGGGCTGCATAGTCGGACTTTTCGCCGAGGAGCCAAGCCGCATCGAAGCGGGACTCCCTGTCGCGGGCCCGCCAGAGCGAGGGTTCGCGTCCGAGCGGCCGTCCGCCGCCGGCCTCAACCGCCGGGGGGAGCGGTCCGGCCAGCCTGGCCAAGGGCAAGCCACGCGGGTTGACATAAATCAGGCCCCCGGCCGGCAAGGCATCGCGGGTCAGGGTTGGTTGAATCGCGGCCGGGGTCATGGCCAAAGCATACCAGCGCGGTGCGGCCTCCAGTGCGGGGGGCACGACGAGTCCGGCCGCAGCAAGGATCGCCGCGGCTTGCATCCACCAGCGGAAGGTGAACCCGATGTGCCGCCATTGGTCGACGGCGGCCGGCCAAGCGGGAATGAGCCAGAGGGCGAAGGGCCAGAGGAGGGCGGTTTGGCCAAAAGCCGCCGAGAGCAGTAACAAAGCAGGGGCTATGACTGTGCCGCGTGAGTTGAGGCGCCACGCGTTGGCCGCGGCGAGTGCGAGGATGCCGAGACCGGCCAGCAAGGCGAAGGCGGCGGCGGCGGAGAGACCGCTTTGCGGCGACCAGAAGACGAAAATATTGGCCTCGGACCAGACGCCAAGTCCACGCGGGGTGAATTGCGCCGCGGCGAGAACGAGGGCGGTCGCGGTCAGGGCCCAGCGCCGAGGCAGTCGCGGCCAGGCATCGATGGTCAAGGCCGCGGCCAAGAGCAGTCCGCCGGGTGAGAGCCACACCGCAAGCCACACGGCGAGGGGGAGGGTGAGGGCGACAAGGCGCGGCGACCAGTGGAAGGTCGCGGTGCGCCAGGCAGACATGAGGAGCACCGCGAGGCCGAAGCCGCTCCAGCCGCTGGCCGGTCCCGAGAGGACCACGGCAAGCAGAGCGGGCACCAGCGGGCCGAGTCCCCGCCACGCCCGAAGAGGCAGCGGCCAAAACCAAGCCAGCACGGCCAACCAGGCGACGAGGACGTGGAGGTTTTGCCAGCCGCGCGGACCGGCCAAGGCAAAGGCGGTCGTGCTTGGCGCGGCCGAGAGAGTGAGCGGATTCCAGAACGAGGGACCGGACAGCAGCCAGAGGCCGGACTCTTCGGCCGCTGCGGCGCTGATCGCATCGGGGCCGCGCAGGGCGATCAGCGCGCCGAGGACAAACAAGGCGCAAACGGCTAGCGCGACAAGGCGGCGCCAGTTGCTGCGGTTCTCCTGCTCGGCCATCGGGTCTGGATCATTCGGACGGGGCGCGGGCTTGGCAAGGAGAAGCGGGTGGGCGTTGATCGGCCTTCGGTGCCTTGCATCACGCCGCGGGCGCGATAAGTTCTCGTCCATGCACGTTTTTTCATTCACTTTTGTTCTCATGCTTTCATTTCTCGGCCTGACCCGCGAGGCGGGCGCCCTGTCCGTCGGCGACGAGGCGCCGCGCGTCTCATCGCGTGACCAGAATGGCGCGGAAGTTCAGTTGGCGGACGTCTATAGCCGAGGCCCGACGCTCGTTTATTTTTATCCTAAAGCGGGAACGCCCGGTTGCACGGCGCAGGCCTGCTCGTTGCGCGATGCTTTTCCCGATTTCTCGGCGGACGGCATCCAAATTATCGGGGTGAGTGCGGATACGGTGGAGGCGCAGAAAAAATTCGCCGACGCGCAGCAGATCCCGTTCATTTTGTTGGCCGACACAGACCTGTCGGTGGCCAAGGCCTTCGGAGTGCCGACCATTCCCGTGCTCGGAGTGCCGAAGCGGCAGTCCTTTTTGGTCAAGGACGGCAAGATTGCTTGGATCGTGGAGAGTGCGAAGACCGGGGACCATGCCGCGGAAGTGCGGCAGGCGTTGCAGTCGCTTGGTTCCGGGGAAAAATCTTGAGCCTGCATCCGCGCGCGCTACAGTGCGCGTTCACCATGCGAGGGTTGGTAGCTCAATGGTAGAGCAGCGCCCTTTTAAGGCGTTGGTTGTGGGTTCGAGTCCCACCCGACCCACTCGCTTTTCTGTGCTTTAAAAGGCCCGCCAAGGCAGTGTTTGTGCGGGTGGTCATCCCTGAAGGCCCCTCTGCTGTCGGCGGGAAGGAATTGCGAAAAAAAGTCCGCGTATTCGGTAAGTTTCCTTCACTTGCGCTGCCTTGATCCGCGGTGGGAGCAGATTATGCGGAGATCCCGATGCAGGAACCTCCGCCGCGATCAGGGGGCCTTAAGGCTGTGGAGAGTCAAACGCGATCGTATCGGAAGTGAGAGGGTAGGTAGTCCATTCCCCATCGAGTGAGGACTTATGCTCAACGCTGTAGACCTCCTCCAGCTCTCCCTGGCTATTCGACCTGACATAAACGTTGTCCTGAAGGGTTCCGTCTCCGGGACGGGGGACAGACAAAAGATATTCCGTAGCTGCTGGGTCGGTCGGGCTTGGCCCGACGCGATGGAAGGTCGCCGGTCCGACTTGTCCTTGGTAGTTGGCACCGATTATCAAACGGAAAAATCCTTGATGGTCGGACGAATCAATGGTGTGCAAACCAAGATTGGGGATATGCAACGTTACCTCGGTATTGTCGGAGATCGACGACCAGTCCGATTCCGGAATGGGTGTCTTAACACCCCCGGAATCGATGCCAGAAACTTCGGCCACAGCGTTGGGATCATATTGCCTGACGGCGCTGTTGATCGTCGCACAGGTGTCTCGTCGTGCAGCCTCCCGCGCTTTCTGAATCGCCGGAAGCAGGAGGCCAACCAAGGTGCCTATGATTGCGATGACGACGAGAAGTTCGACCAAGGTGAAAGCACGTGACTTGGAAAAGGCGGTATGGTGCAACCCGGGGGAGAAAAAACTCATGACGGTAGTGTTGTTACCATTGGGCTGATTCCCCGGCAACAACTGAACGAGTTTGCGTCAATACGCTCGCGGGGACCGACCTCAAAAATGAAAATCGCACGGGGAGGCTTTTTTTCTGCCGTCGACCCCCGGCCCAGCACCGCTAGCTAGAGTCCCGACCAATCACCTTCACTCTACGACGCTTGGGCGCAAGTTGCCCTGGGGTGTTATTGGGATAGCACTCCTCCCCAGAGCAACCTCATGCCGGTCTCCTTAGTCTCCGTCCTCTATGGACAGGAACATCTACGATTGGCTTAAGAAATTCACCGCATCGAAACTCGCAACAGGAGGAGCGTTGCGTCGGCGGGCATGGGTATTGTTGTCGGTGCTGGTCATCTTTGGTGCGGCCGACGGTCTCGGGCAGACGACTTACACTTGGACCGGAGGCGGGGGCAAGGGCAACCAGAAGTGGAGCAAGAAGGATAACTGGTCGGACGAGGGCGCCCCGGCCAACAAATCGACCAACTCTTTCGTCTTTTCCGGATCAGCAGGGGAATTTGCGCCCGAGAATGACAGGAGCCATCTCTCCGCGGCCTCGATCGTGTTCGCGGCCAAAGCGGCAACGAACGCGCAGAGCTACGATCTTGTCGGAAACGGTCTGGGATTGCTTGGCGGGGTGACCAATCTTTCGACCCGCGGGCACACGTTCAGTCTTGATCTGAACCTTTACGCCCCGAAGGTAGAGATCAGCACGATGGAAGGAAATCTCACCCTGGCCGGGGCGGTGAGCGGCAAGGGTTCCTTGGTCAAAGCCGGCGCGGCCACTTTGGTTTTGTCGGGCAGCAACCGCTTTGGCGGGAGTCTGGGAGTCGACTCCGGCGTTCTCGATCTGGCCTCGCGCTCCGGTGCGGCGGCGGGTTCGGTCTCCTCGGTCTCCGTCTCGCAAGGGGCGATCCTTCTGCTGTCCCGGGACAACCAGGTGAACGACGCCGCGGCGGTCACATTGTCGGGAGGGACGATCTGGCGTGGCGGGGGTGTGGGCGAGGTCTTCGGCAATCTCCATGTGTCCGCGTCGTCGTTGGTCGATTTCGGAACCGGTGCCCCCGGCACTTTGAGCTTCGGGACCTACACGCCGGACGTGCTGCTGTCCGTCGGGAATTTCGTACCGGGTAATATTCTGACCTTCCAGCAAGACCTGTCGGGTTCGATCAACAACCAGAGTCTGTTTCTTTTCGACCACGGATTCACCGCAGCTTGGGACGGTTCAACCTTCGTCATCACGGCCATCCCTGAGCCGTCGGCTTTCATCGCCGCGGGTGTCCTGATTGTCATCATGAGCTGGCCGTCACGGCGGCTGATGGTGCGCGACTTCAAGCGCATCGTCGGCTTACGCACGACTGGCTCGCGCAGATTTCAGGCCCGATATCGAGGTCATAGTTGCCCCACGGCGGGCGGAGACAAAGGCTCTAACGGGCCTCCTCGCCATCCTGCTGTGGTTGCGCCTCGGTGAGCATGAACGAAGAGCAACAGTCGTCCGGATGGCTGGCGCCACCGGCGAGGGTTTACGCGTGGGATGACGAGGTACCGGCCGCAGTTTTCGAACTCGACCGCGCCGGTGCCATTTGTGGGTTCAATTTGCGCGGACTCGGATGGCAAGCGCAGAGGCAGACTTGAAGGGAGCGGGGACGCCGAGTGATGTGCCCAGGCCGTAGCCGGCGGGAGGTCCGCCCCAGCCGTAGGCGATGCCGGTGCCGAGGGTGGGGGAAGCGGCCCCCGGCTCGCCGAGGGAGAGGTTGAGGAGTCCGTTGGCGCCGAGATGCGCGGCTTCGTTTTTCAGCCGCTCCAAGGCAAGATCCGTCGTGCCCTGCGAACTCCAGCGGAAGGAACCGCGGCTGTCCGCGTTGACCAGGGCGATTTCCTCGTAGTTGGAGGGCGGGTGAGGGTAGATGCGCACGGTGGAAGGATCGACCGGTGGGCGGGGTGGTCCGACCATGATATGCGAGGAGTTGTAGTTCGCGCACCCGGCGCAAAGCATCGCGGCCAAGACGGGGCGCAGGCTCATCCGGTCAGAGTGGCAGATTGACCCGGCGCCGTCATCTGTTAGCAGTGAAACATGCGCCGTATCCGAATTGCTCACGCTCTGGCCGCGGTCCTTTGTCTCCTCGCTGCGCCGGGGTGTGTCAGTACCAGCGTGAGGATGATGGGGCCGTCCAATCCCCCGACCGATCCCGCGCAGGTCGCGGTGTATGGCAGCTTGCCGTCCGGGTTTCGCGAAATCGCCTTGATCGAGGCGCACGTCTATTTCCCTATTTTCCTTTCGGACGAGACCAAGACCGCGATGGGCCTCGAGGCATTGGCCAAGAGTGCAGCGGGGGTGGGGGCCAATGGGGTCATGATCCGAAACTTGCATCCGGCGGCGGTCAACGCCTTTGGTCATGGCCACCGTGCTTTCCGCATGGCGGCGGTGGAGGGCAATTTTGCGCACCTGACAACCATGCACGGGGTGGCGATCGAGACGCGCTGAGGGCGGAGTTGGCCCGACGGTGCGCGGCGGGAGCTACGTGGCGGGGAGGAATTTGCTGACTTCGAGAAAGCCGGGGGCGAAATCGCGGGGGCGGGCGGCCAGCCAGTCGCGGATTAGCGAGAGGGGGAGGAAGAGGGTGTCTTCAATTTCGGAGGGCGGGAGCACGTAGGGACCGTCGTGTTCTGCGGTGAAGACTTCGACAAATTCCTGACCGGTGTTCGAGCAGGCGCGGATTTTGCCGACCGGGGTGAGTTCGGGGCGGATCCCGAGTTCTTCTTCCGTTTCCCGTGCGGCGGCGGCTGCATAGGTTTCGCCGGGTTCGAGGTGCCCCGCGGCACTGGAGTCCCATTTGCCGGGCTCGCGGTCTTTCCAGGCGGATCGCTTTTGCAGGAGGAGTTCGCCCTGGCGGTTGAAGACCAGAATGTGCACCGCGCGGTGGAGAAGGGCGCGGTCGTGGACTTCTTGGCGGGGGCGCGTGTCGATGACTTCGTCCTGCTCGTTGACGATATCGAATTGTTCCCCGTCATGCTGGGCGGGGGTCGCCGCGGCGGGGTCGAGCGTGCGGGCCAGGGCGACCCATTGGGGGACGGAAAGATCTTCGGCGCGGCAGGTGGTGGGAAGATTGTGCCCGGTGCACCAAGCGGACCAAACGGCGGGGTCGGCTTTGAGCAGGGAGCGAAGCTGCTTGCGGCGTTGGCTGAAACCGCGCTGGACGAGTTGGTCAAAAAAAAGGGAACGAACCGGCGGGAAGGCGTGCGAATCCCGCCGCTCGAGAATGACGAGGGCGGAATCGACGCCGGGTTCGGGAAAGAAAACGGTGGGGGGGAGCAGACGTTCGCGGCGCACGGACCAGAGTCGTTGGGTGCGCACGGTGAGGGCGCTGTAATCGGGTTGGTCGGGGATCGCGGCTAGGCGTTGGGCGAATTCGTCCTGCACGGCAAAGGTGGCGCGGGTGACCGGCGTGCCGGGGCCGAGCCAGGTGCGCAGGATCGGCGAGGTGGCGCAGTAGGGCAGATTGCCGGCGAGGGGAAAGGGGCCGTGGAGGAGGAGCGGACGCCAGTCGAAGTCGATCGCGTCGGCCGAGACGACTTCCACGCGGTCGGCGGGAAATTTTTCGCGCAGCCAAGCGGCCAGGCGGGCGTCCTTTTCGATGACCAGCAAGCGGTCACAGCGCTCGAGGAGGGGAGCGGTGAGGGAACCGAGGCCGGGGCCGATTTCGACCGCGAAAGGGACGCGGACGGGAAGGGCCGCGGTGGCGATGGCGCGGGCGAGGTTTTGGTCGTGGAGAAAATTCTGCCCGAGGCTTTTTGTCGGGCGAAGTTGGAGTTCGTCCAAGGCGAGGCGAAGGTCAGTGAGGCGCAAGAGGAGGAAAGTTGACGGTTTTCGGTGTTGGCTAAGGCCTGTCTCGAAGACTCGGCTCAGTTTTCAGCTGGAGACGTTGCCGCGGATGGGGTGCGGCGAGGCGGCCGGGAGAGACTCAAAGATCGAAGAGGTCGAGGTAGTGTTGTTTGGCGTAATCGCGGCACATGGTTTCGATCTCCTGCGGATCGGTCATGCTCGAGGCGCGGCCGGCGAACTCTTTGCAGGCCTGGGAGTCGAGGCTTTGCAGGGCTTTTTTGATGCGGGGCACGGCGGGGGTGACAACGCTGAATTCATCGATCCCGAGTCCGAGGAGCAGCGGGGTGAGATGGATCTCGGAGGCCATCTCGCCGCAGACCCCGATCCAGATGCCATTTTCGTGGGCCGCGGTGGCGGCCATGGCGAGGAGGCGCAGGACGGCGGGGTGGGTCGGTTGGTAAAGGTGGGCGATGCGTTCGTTCCCGCGGTCGACCGCCATGGTGTATTGCACGAGGTCGTTGCTCCCGACGCTGAAAAATTTCACTTCCTTGGCCAGTTGGTCCGCAATGAGAGCGGCGGCGGGCAACTCGATCATGCTGCCGACCTCAATGTCGTGGCGGTAAGGGACGCCGCGACCGGCCAGTTCCTTTTTGCATTCCTCGAGGTGCGCGTTGGCGCGGCGGAGTTCGTCCGTCTGCCCGATCATGGGATACATAAGGCGCACGTGGCCGTGGGCACCGGCGCGAAGGATGGCGCGCAACTGGGTCTTGAAAAGTTCGGGCTGGGCGAGGCAGAGGCGGATGGCCCGGCAGCCAAGGAAGGGGTTGTCCTCGCTGGTCTGGTCGGCGAGGTGCATGAGTTTGTCGCCGCCGATGTCGAGGGTGCGGATGATGACGCCGTGGGGGCTGCAGCGTTCAGCCACGAGTTTGTAGGCTTCGTATTGCTCGTCTTCGGAGGGCGGGACGGCCTTGTTGAGGAAAAGAAATTCGGTGCGGAAGAGACCGATGCCTTCGGCGCCCGAGGAGGCCACGGCGTCGAGTTCGGAAGGCAGTTCGATATTGGCGGAGAGGACGATGTGGCGTCCGTCGCGCGTGTTCGAAGGGGTTTCGCGGATGGCCTCGAGTTGGTGGACGATTTCGACTTTGTGGCGTTCGATTTGGCCGTATTCGAAGCGCGTCTGTTCGGAGGGGTTGCCGATGAGCTTGCCGCTGTAGCCGTCGAGCAGAACATAATCGCCGGTGGCGATTTTGGTGCAGATGCCGGGGAGGGCGACAATGGCCGGAATGCCGAGGGATCGCGCCATGATGGCGCTGTGCGAGGTGCGGCTGCCTTGTTCGGTGACGAAGCCGCGGACCAGCTCGCGGTTGATCAGCGCGGTGTCGGACGGCGTGAGATTGCGCGCGACGATGATGTGCGGCCGGTCGAGTTTGTGGAGTTCCTCGCGGGATTTGCCGAGCAGGTGGCGGATGATGCGGCGGGTGACGTCTTCGACGTCGACGACGCGTTCCTGCAGGTAGGGGTCATCGATGGCGGCGAGAGTGCGGCAGTATTTCTCGGCGACCTGATGGAAGACGAACTCGATATTATTCAGGTCGCGCTCGAGTCCGCGCAGGGCTTCATCGATGAGGGTGCGGTCCTCGACGACGAGGAGGTGGGCATCAAAGATGCTGGCGTCGTCCGCCCCGATGGCCCCGGCAATTTTCTGCTGAATCTCGAGAAGTTCCTGGCGCGTGGCGATGAGGGCGACCTCGAACCGGGCAATTTCCGAGGGGATTTCCGCCGGGGTGATGTCGCGAACCGGTATTTCTTCCTCGTTCTGCCAGTGGACGACCACCTCGCCCTCGACGATGCCCGGGGAGACGCCGAGGCCTTGCCAATTGATTTCTGTTTCTTGCGGTGCGCCCATCCCGCCCGTTTTTTAACGGAAAGCGCCAAGGGGGGGAAGGGGGAATGCTTGGCCGGCTCAGTCCTCGTGGAAGCGGCTGGCGACGAGTTCCTCGATTTCTTTGAGGAATTTTTCGGCATCGGTGCCGGCGGCGGAGACCTTGAGCTTGGAGCCGTGGCCGGCGGCGAGCATCATGAGACCCATAATGGACTTGCCGTTGACTTCCTCGCCGTCCTTCTCGACCCAGACCTCGGCCTTGAAGCGGTTCGACGTCTTGACGAAAAGGGCCGCGGGGCGGGCGTGGAGCCCGTAGCGGTTGAGAATGACCAGTTCGCGGGTGAGACGGCTTTCCGCCGCGCCGGTTTTTTTGGCGAGGATTCCCATGTGTTTTGTCACTTGCCCTTCATTTGCTTGATCAGTCGTTCGTTGAACTCGTTGGCGCTGTCCGTTCCGTGGGACTTCAACTTCTGGTCCAACGCGGCGACTTCGACCAAACGACCGAGATCACGGCCTGTGCGAACCGGGATAATAACGTGGGGCACGGAGATGCCAAGGATCTTGTAGAACTGCCGCTGGAGGCCGTGCCGGTCGACGTCCTCCATTTCGGTCCAGTCCTTGAGGGTCACGACAAGATCGAGGGACTTTTCCGTCCGGATGCTGCGGACGCCGAAGATGGAGGCAACGTTAATGATACCGATACCGCGGACTTCCATGTGGAAGCGGGTCAGTTCGGCGGAGGCGCCGATCAGGTCCCGGCCTTCGATCGCGCGGAAGCGGGTGATGTCGTCGCTGACCAGGCTGTAGCCGCGCTCGAGGAGGCTGAGGACGCACTCGCTTTTGCCGATGCCGCTGGCGCCGCGGATGAGGGTGCCCACGCCGAGAATGTCGACCATGCTGCCGTGCTCGCTGCGGCGCGGGGCGAAGTCGAGTTCGAGCGCGATGGTGGCGGCATTGATGAATTTCATGGTGATCATCGGCGTGCGGAAGACGGGAATGCCGGCGCGGTCGGCAAACTCGGTGACACCTGACGGAAGTTTCGCCCGGCGGGCAATGACGAGGCAGGGGATGGTGCAACCGAAAAACCGGCGCAGGCGGTCCTTGCGTTCGCTGGTGGGGAGACTCTGGAGGTAGCTCAGTTCGGCACTGCCGAAAACTTGGACGCGTTTTGGGGCGAAGTAATTGTAGAAACCCGAGAGGGCGAGGCCGGGGCGGTTGACCGTGGGCTCGCGGATGATGCGGTTGAGGCCGGTTTTTCCGGCCACCAGTTCGAGGCCGAGGGCGTCGGCGTTGGTTTCGAAAAATTGCCCGACGCTGGGTGGTTCGATTGCGAGGGAGGCCATGGCGTTTACATGCTGAAGCTCTCGCCGAGATAAAGTCTGCGGCTGACGGGGTCGTTGAGGAGGAAATCTTTGGGCCCCTCGCTTTCGACGCGGCCTTCAAAGATGAGGTAAGCGCGGTCGACGATGGCGAGGGTTTCGCGGACGTTGTGGTCGGTGATGAGGATGGCGAGGCCGGCGTCGCGCAGGTTCGAGATGATCTGCTGGACGTCGAAGACCGCGATGGGGTCGACGCCGCTGAAGGGTTCGTCGAGCATGAGGAGCGAGGGACTGGTCACGAGCGAACGGGCGATGGTCAGGCGGCGCTTCTCGCCACCGCTCAGGGTAAGGGCGGTATTTTTGGCGATGTGCTCGATGCCGAACTGATGGAGCAGTTCCTCGCAGCGGGCTTTGCGTTGAGGGCGGGAGAGCTTGGTCGTCTCGAGGATGGCCATGATATTTTGCTCCACGGTCAGCTTGCGGAACACGGATTCCTCCTGCGGCAGGTAGCCCATGCCGGCGCGGGCGCGGCGGAACATGGGCATGCGGGTGACATCCTGGTCGTCGAAGAGGACGCGGCCTGAATTCGGACGGACAAGGCCGACGATCATATAGAAGCTGGTCGTTTTGCCCGCGCCATTGGGTCCGAGCAATCCGACGACTTCGCCGCGGCGCACATGGATGTCGACGCCATTGACCACGGCGCGTCCGCCGTAAATTTTGACCAGTTTGTCCGTCTGGAGAATCGGGCTGGTCGCAGCTTGGTCGGGCTTGGCGGTGGGAAGTTCGGCGGTCATGGCAATTCGGGTGCGGAAGCGTCGGTGATCACCGTGCGGCTGGGCCCGATGGTGCTGGCCCGCCCGTCGCGGTGGAGAATCATGCGTGTTTCGGGGGAAGTGGCGATGTGGCGGTTGATGCCCTGTTGGATTTGCGGACTGCCGCTGAGGGTGGCGCGGCCGTCGGCCGGAAGGTATTCGGCCCGCTGGGCCCGGCCGACCGCCGCTTTGTTCTCCTCGGCCTCGCCGGCGGCGCGCTGCACGATGACCACATTGCCCTCGGCCACGGCGCGTTCGATACCGGAGCGGTCGGCCGTGAGGAATACGGTGAGCCGGTCGGCGGAGAGGAGGAAGCTGGGGTCGGTGACGCGCACGCTGCCGACGAAGATCGCGGTGTTTTTTTGTTCGTCAAAGGTGGCCTCTTTTTGCGCGGTGATTTCGGTTTTGGATCCGAGTGGTCGCGTGTCGGCCAAGGGTCCGAGCCCGAGCGGATCAGCACCGGTCTGGGCCGCCGCGGTGGTGGCAAGAGCAAGGAGAAAAACGGAGGTCTTCATGGCTGGAGTTTGTCGGCGGCTGTGACGACCATGGTGACGGGTCCGCGCAGGCGGCTGGTCCGCGTGTCGATGTCGAATTCGAGCTGGCTCCCTGTGATTTCGAGTGTGTCGCCTTTGATGACCGAACGACGGTCGCTGACCAGGCGGCGGGTGTTTTGGTCGAAGACGGCTTCGGGGAGAAGGACTTCGAGGGAGGCTTTATCGGGCGCGTCGCCGAAGATTTCGATACGCAGATCGCCGAAGGTGAATTCGGTGCTGCTGGAACGTTCGGCCCGCTCCGCGTTCAGACGGAGGCTGAGTTTGCCTTGGGCGTTGTGGTGGGGGACGCGGATTTCTTTGACGCTCTGGCCGATGGCGACCGGAATATCGATGGGGCCCAAGCCCGGATTTTCCTCCGCGGGAGCGGCGAGTGGCAGGAGGAGAGTGCCGAGCAAGACGGGAAGGCTAAAGCGCATGGCGGATGGCGAGAAGTTGGCGCAGGACGGAGGGCAAGCGGGCGAGGGGAATTTGGTTGGGGCCGTCGGAAGGAGCTTTGGCCGGGTTCTCGTGGGTCTCGAGGAAAACACCGTCGGCCCCGGCCGCGACTGCTGCGGCGGCGAGCACGGGTGCGAGTTCGCCGTCCCCGGTGGTGCGATCGCCGCCGCCGCCCGGCCGTTGCACGGCATGGGTGGCGTCGAAGACCAGGGGGAAGCCCTGGGCGCGGATCCACGGGATAGAACGCATGTCGGCCACGAGGTTATTGTAGCCGAAAGTTGTACCGCGCTCGGTGAAGAAGAAGCGGCGGCAGCCCACGGCACGGAGTTTGCGCGCGATGGGTTCGACTTCCCAAGGTGAGAGGAATTGGCCCTTCTTCACGTTGACCGCGCAACCACTTGCTCCCGCCGCGGCGATCAGGTCGGTCTGTCGGCAGAGGAAGGCGGGGATTTGCAAGAGGTCGACATGGCGTGCGGCAACGGCGACTTCTTCCGGCGAGTGGACGTCGGTGGTAACGGGCAGGCCGAAGTCGCGGCCGATGGAGGCGAGAATGCGGCAGCCTTCCTCGAGGCCCGGGCCGCGGAAGGAGGATCCTGATGTGCGGTTGGCTTTGTCGTAGGAGGCTTTGAAGATAAACGGGACGCCGAGCCGGCGGGTGATGGCGAGGATCCGCGAGGCGGCTCGGCGGGCCGACTTTTCGCTTTCAAGGACGCACGGGCCGAGGATGAGCAGGAGTGTTTTCCCGCCCACGGTGACATTTCCGATTTTAAAGGGTTTGGCCCTCATTGACTCCTTTAGTTTACACGCGGGCGCGGGGGGAGTCACTCCCCATGACCGCGTTTTCGACCAACTCGGCGGTCCGGACGGTGGCGCCGTGGTGCGGTCGCAGGGCGGTTCCCGCGTTCTCGACCAGCTTGGCGCGGTGCGAGGGGTCGGTAAAAAGCCGGATGGTCTCTGCCGCCAGGTGGTTGGCGTCGCGTATTTCCACCGCCCCGCCCGCGGCGAGCAGCGCATCGCGGAGCGCGGCAAAATTTTCCATTTGCGGGCCGAAGAGGACAGGGCGACCGGCGAGGATGGCTTCGACGGGGTTTTGTCCGCCGGATCCGCAGAGGCTCTTGCCCATAAAAACCGCGTCCGCGCAGGCATACCAATCGCGCAACTCGCCGGTGGTATCGAGGAGGAGAATATCCGGAGCCGGCCCGGTGTGAGGGTCGGTGCGTCGCGCTATGCGGAAACCGGTCGGGGTGAGGCTCGCCGCGATCTTCGCGGTGCGCTCGACGTGACGCGGGGCGATGAGGAGGCGCGCGGCGGGAAAGCGGGTGCGCAAAATGCGCAGGCACTGGGCGAGAATTTCCTCCTCTCCCTCGTGGGTGCTGCCGCCGAGAAGAACCGGGTCGGACGGTGCGAAGCCGAAGCCCGCAAGCACGGGACGAAAGTCGCGGCCGTGGGGATGGTCGCCCGCGGGGTCGTACTTCACGCTGCCGGTCAGGTGCAGGCGCTGCGGTGATACGCCGAGGTGCGCCCAGAGGGCGGCGTGCGACTTTTCCTGCAGTCCGACCGCCTGCAAATGCCGGGTCACGGCGCGGAGTGCGGGCGCGAAGCGACGGTAACGGCGCGCGGAGCGAGGGGAGACGCGGGCGTTGACCAGGACAACCGGGATGTGGCGGCGTCGGGCCGTCCAGATAAAGTTCGGCCACATTTCGCTTTCGGTCAGCACGATGGCGCGCGGCCGAATGGCGTCGAGCGCGCGGCGCACGAAGAGAGGAAAGTCCACGGGAGTGTAGATGGGGACCCACCAGTCGGTCTGTCGCTGAAGGGCGAGAGCGTGGGCGGTGGAGGTGGTGCTGGAAACAGCGAAGCGCCAGGCGGGGTGGCGGCGGTGGAGTTCGTCGAGGAGTTTGAGGGCGATGAGCAATTCGCCGACGCTGACCGCATGGATCCAGATCCATTCACCGTGGTCGAAGCGTGACCGCAACTCCGGGGTGTAGCGGGCGAATCGCTGGCCGAAATCGCGCCGGTAGCCGCCGCGGCGAAACATGCGCGCCAGGTAGCACGGCAGGATGACGAGGAAGGCGAGGGGAAAGAGGAGGTTGTAAAGAAGGCGCGTCATGCGTCGGGCGTCCGGCGATACATCGCCACCCAAGCCTGCCCGTAACGGCGGTTGCGGAGCAATTCCCAAGACGGGGTAGCTTCAGGCGGTTCCTGCGGCAACTCGACCACAAAGAACCCGCCCGGTGCCACGCAGCGGGCGAGGTCGCCTGCGGCGAGGAGGGAGTTGGGGTGGGCGGGATCTCCGGTTGCCAGAGCGAAGGGCGGGTCCGCAAAGACGAGATCGAAGGAAGCGGACGCCGCGCGTCCGAGGTAAGCGGCGACGTCCTGCATGCGGACGTCGCCGGTTAATTTGGCACGGGCGAGGTTGCTGCGGATGACTTCGGAGGCCTTGCGATGGCGGTCGACGAAGTCGCATGAAGCGGCGCCGCGGCTCAGCGCCTCGATCCCGATGGCTCCACTCCCGGCAAAAAGATCGAGGGCCCGCGCGCCGGGGACAGCGTCACCGAGACTGGAGAAAACCGCCCCGCGCACGCGGTCCATCATGGGACGGGCCACGCCCGCCGGGCAGTCGAGGCGCAGGCCGCGCGCGGTTCCGGCAATCACGCGCATGGTTCAGGGGGCGCCGATGAAGTTGAGGAAAAATTCGCCAATCCGTCCGCCGACCCCGCCGCCAAGCAGGCGCGAGGCGAGGTCGCTCTGCGGTTTCTCGAGGGTTCCGGTCACGCGGAAGCTGACCGCCCGGAAGCCGGGCATTCCCTCGATGTCGGCCGCGGGCAACTCGCGTCCGGTCAGCGCGGCGAGGCGTGAGGCGGAGGATGGTCCGAGGAGGAGCCGGGCTTTCAGGTCGAGGCCGCCGCCCCGCGTAATCGGTCCGCTCATTTCCACGGCGAACTCGTCGGAACGCAGCCAAAGTGGCGCGACGTGGATGAAATCGTCTTCAAGACGCAACTCGGCGTAGGCCTCGCGGAAGTCGAGCCCCTGCATTTCGCGGATGCCGAGCACTTGGCCGAGTCCTTTGAGGTAGTCGGACGGAATCATGCGGCCGTTGGCCAGATCGATGCGGGTGCGCCCTTGCAATCGCCGCTGCGGAGCATTGCGTCCTTGCACGGTGAAGTGCGCGGCGAGGGTGCCCTCCATGCGGGTTCCGCCGAACGAGGAGGGCAGGCGTAGTTCGGACATTTGGAATCCGTCGAGCCGAAGGTCCCACTCGTAAGGCGACCCTTCGGCCACGGTGGCCACGCTGCCTTGGCCGGCGAGGCTTCCGCCCGCAATTTCCCCGCGGATGCCGGTGAGTTGGAGAAGACCTGCCTCCAGGGTGAAATCGGTTGCGAGGTCGCGCGCCACGATGAGGCCGGCGAGGACGGCTTCGGGCACGCGTGCTTCGCCGGTCGCGTTGCCGTCGCCGGTGAGGCTGGCCCGCGCCGTGATACCGTCCGCATCGAGCAACGGCCAGCCGTCGCGGTTTTCAAAAAGGATGCGCGAGCGCCGCACTTCCATCCCGTCCACCCGCACGGCAATGACCGGTTCGGGCACCACGGCACCGACAATTTCTACCGCCGGCCGGGCCGGGGTCGGCGCGGGTGATGCGGCGGGGCGTGCCGTGGCGGGCGTGCCGCCGGGCGCGGGGACGGCGTCGGCCGGTTGACGCGGCACCCGCCATTTGCCCTCCGCGTTTTGGCGCCAGGTGAGGACGGCTTCGTTGAGTTGCAGGCTGCTCACCACGAACTCGCGCCGCCAGAGGGGCCAGAGGCGAAACAGGATGCGGAATTCGGAGGCCTCGAGGAAGTTGACGCCGGCATTTTCCATGTCGGGCATGACCAGTCCGCGCAGGCAAATTCCGTCCCAAGGCGTGTAAACCGCACTGCGTACGTTGAGCGGCAGGCCGATGGTGTCGATGGCCGCTTTGCGCAACTGCTCCTGCATGGCATTCGACTGCAGGTGCAGGTTGAAAGCGAGCACGGCGGCGACGGCCAGAGCGACCAGCACGGCGGACGCGATGAGGCAGGGACGGAGGCAGCGCGGCATGGGACCAAGGAGGTTATCCCAACGGGGCTTGATGCAAAGCGGGAAGCGCGCGTTGCCCCGATGCACCACGGCTGTTAGTCTCGGTCGATGAATGATTTGCGGGACAAGTTTCGCACGGCGCCGGTTACGGTGTCATTGGCGGCGGCGTGCGTGGTGGCTTACTCCTTGGAGGTCCTGTTCCTCGGCGGAGAGCGTGGAATCGATCTTTCGGGGTGGGCGCTGAGCCGGCGAGCGTTGTCCGAGGGGCGCTGGTGGACTTTGCTCACCCATCTTTTCCTCCACGCCAACCTCCTCCATTTGTCCGTCAATGTGTTGGGTCTGTGGTTCATCGGACCAGAAGTGGAGAACCTGCTGGGGCGGGTGAAATACTTGCTGCTCTATCTTTTTTCAGGCGTGGCAGGCGGGTTGCTCCAGACGGCATTTGCTTCGCCCTCGGCCGAATTGATCGGCGCCTCCGGTGCGGTCTGCGGCGTGATGTTGTCTTTCACCACGGCTTATCCCGAAATGCCGCTGCGCGCGCTGCTCTTCTTTGTTTTGCCGGTGAGCATGAAGGCGAAAACGCTCGGCCGGAGCATTGTTGTCGTCTCCCTGCTGTGTGCCGTGCTCCGCATTTTTCCCCAGGTTGGTCATCTGGCCCATTTGGGTGGCGCGCTGGCCGGGGCATTGCTTACCTGGTGGTGGCTGCCCACCGCG
>Ga0247841_10005690_pt1 | contig 19875 bp, 22 predicted proteins | sample LaCruzMarch2015__2_FD_192410 | JGI IMG/M metagenome (GOLD analysis project Ga0247841, IMG submission 192410) | Freshwater microbial communities from meromictic Lake La Cruz, Castile-La Mancha, Spain - LaCruzMarch2015_18m | ecosystem: Environmental > Aquatic > Freshwater > Lake | place: Spain... | reverse complement strand
TACTGATGCGCGGCGATGTCCTCCCGCATATGCATTTTTCATAACTTATGCTTACAATATCCCTTGTGCCGTAACGTAAAAGCGGGATCGCCCTTTTTGTAAGGGTCGTTATCACAAGCTCTCCCTTTTCTCCTTTTTTTACAGGCTTGCCCGTCTTGGAGTCTATAACCTCGGGATAAAATACATCGGAGAAAATATGAAGGCCTTTTTTATGCTTGCATTCGTGGGCTACGCCCGGACCGATAATCTCTGACAGGCCGTATACATCTGTTGCCAGCATGTCCCACGTAGACTCTATTTCTTTTCTCATGGATTCGCTCCATGGCTCTGCGCCAAAACTGCCTATCTCCCAGCTGGATTTTCTCGGGTCAAGCCCCATCTCTTTTGCTTCTTCTGACATATAAAGGCAATAACTGGGGGTGCAGGCCAATATCCTTGGCTTAAAATCATTCATTAGTTTTAATTGTCTTTTAGTCTGGCCTGAAGAAGTAGGCAAGACAGTCAGTCCCATCTCAAGCGCTCCGTAATGAAAACCCAGCCCTCCCGTAAACAGGCCATATCCATATGCTATCTGAATCATGTCTCCGGGTTCTGCGCCTGCGCATCCAAGAGCCCTTGCCATAACATCTGACCAGAGCCTGATATCCTCTTTTGTGTAACCCACTACTGTAAAATTACCCGTGGTACCGCTAGAGACATGGATTTCTGAAACCTCTTTAACCGGCGTTGAAAAAAGCTGGAACGGATAACTGTCTCTCATGTCGTTCTTAGTGGTAATGGGTAATTTTTGAATATCGTCTATATCTTTTATATCTTCAGGGCCTACTCCGTGCTTATCCATTTTCTTCTTATAAAAACCGCAGTTTTTATAGATATATTCTGTTATCTTTTTTAAACGCTCGGACTGGACATTTTTCAGGTTCTCCTGATCCATACATTCTATTTCTCTGTTCCAGATCATGACTTGCCTCCCGTCTCTCTTCCCTGAGCAAAAACTCTTTTGTTTTCTTCCGCATATTTTGAAGGCAAAAGCTTCTCTATCGCCTCCAGCCAGCTCTCTAATTTTATATCCAGGTATTTAGAAAGGGCCCCCAGAAGAAATATATTTATATATCTTTTATCATTGATTATTTTTTCGCCTTTTACCAGATAATCTATAAGGTCTATGCCTTTCGGACTTAGAAAATCTTTCAAGCGCTCGCGCTCGTCTTTATAAAACGAAACCAGATAATCAGCTTTGCCTTTCGGTATAAGCGGGGAAAAAACCTCTCTGCCGAATCGTAAATGCGATTCTACTGACCCGCCTCTTTGCGCCATCCCGTGCACCTCTGACTTTTTAACATGAAACCCGTCAAAAAGCGCTGCCCAGCCCAGGATCTCGGAGGCCTTTAAAACACCCTGGCCGCCTATCCCGCAAAAAAGTATATTAACCGTATCTTTTTTATCCATTTTTTAAAGCATCTAATTTACAAGTTTCAACGCACAGGTTACAGCCTGTGCATAATTCCGGATTGATATCAATAAACCCGTCTTTAGATTTTGTAAGCGCGGGACAATCTATTGATAAACATATATAGCATTTTTTGCAATTTTCTTTTTCATAGGACGGGGCGCGGTCTTTTTTTCTTTCAATAAGCACGCAGGAAGACCTTGCAATAATAACTGACAAGGCATTTTCATTAATCCTTTTTTTTACAAGTTCTTCCAGCTCTTTGACTTTATGCGGGTTAACCACGTCAACATTGTCCGCCCCGCAAACCTTACATATATTTTCAAGGATAAGTTTTTTAGTAGGCTCCCCTTTGATAGTAACGCCTGTGCCGGGATGAGGCTGATTGCCTGTCATTGCAGTGGTGGAGTTATCAAGTATTATTATAAGGCCTTTTGTTTTATTGTAAGCGAGGTTTATCAGGCCCGGTATACCTGTGTGGACAAACGTGGAATCTCCTATTACGCCCACCACATTTTTTTTCAGCGCCTTTTTCATGCCTTCAAAAAATGTAATCCCGGCGCCCATGCATAAACATGTATGCAATGCCCCTAAAGGAGGCAGGGCTCCCAATGTATAACATCCTATATCCCCTGTTACAATAGCTTTCACTTTTTTCAACACCCAGAAAACAGAACGATGCGGGCATCCCGGACACATGACAGGTTTTCTTGTAGCAGAAACCTCTTCTTTTTTCTCCCTGCCTTTTACAATATCAGGCATATATTCCGGCCGCAATTCTCCTACTCTGTAAGAAGGGTGTTTTGCCTTAAACTTTATACCCAGTTCTTTTAATTTCCTCTCTAAGAAAGGTTCCAGCTCTTCTATGACAAAAACCTCTTTCACTTTTTTGGAAAATTCTATTGCCATGGCTTCAGGGAAAGGAAAGCTCAGGCCTATTTTTAAAAAAGAGGCTTCAGGATACATTTCTTTTGCATATAGATAAGATACTCCGCTTGCAATAAAACCAAATTTTTTATCATTAAGCTCTATTCTATTAAGCGGGCTATTTTCTGAATATTTTTTGAGACTGACAAGCCTAATTTCAATTTCCATGCGCCTTTTATATGCATTCTTGGGCACCATTACATATTTTGGGACATCTACCTTAAAATCTTTTACAGGGACTTCTTTTCTATCCCCTGTCTTAACATTTTCTTTTGTATGAGCAATTCTCGTGGTAAGTCTTATGATAACCGGCGTATCAAAATCTTCGCTTATTTTAAAAGCTATTTTTACGAAATCCTTTGCCTCAGACGGACTGGATGGCTCAAGAAGCGGGATCTTTGCAACCTCTGCTATCAATCTATTGTCCTGCTCATTCTGGGAAGAATGAATGCCGGGATCATCTGCTGTAACAATAATAAAACCCGCTCCTACCCCGGTATAGCTTGAGGTCATGAGCGGGTCCATCGCTACGTTTAATCCTACATGTTTAGAAGCGTAAAGGCTGCGCAAGCCTCCTATGGAAGAACTGAGCGCCACTTCAAAAGCAACTTTTTCATTGATTGACCACTGAGTGTCTACTTCTTTAAACTTGGAAAGGGTTTCTAAAATCTCTGAGGCAGGCGTGCCTGGATAAGAAGCAGCAACCCTTAGCCCCTCTTCATAGGCACCCCTGGCAAGTGCTTCATCTCCTGAGAGAAGCATTGTATTCTCATTCAAATTTTTACTCATTAGCTTTTAGAACTTAATCTGGACCTCTGTCCTTAAGAATATGCCGGGATCATTGTCCACGTAAAAATCACCCGGTTTAAAATATTCGCCCAGAAAATATGTAGTGACATTGTCGCTGATCTTATAATCAAATCTTACCTGCGGCAAGTGCCCCCTGTCTTTACTGTTACCTGAAAATATAGTGCCGACAGAACTGGCTGCCACCTGGGCATTTGCCCTTAAATAATTATAATTTAAACTAAGCTTTGTTTTCTTTGAGGTGTTAAGGCTATACTCCAGCCTGTAAATCTGCAGATTCGTCCAGTATCCCGGTATAGTTGTTTCTCCTGCCATTGTATTGACATAGAATTCCGACATCCACGGCCATCTGGAAAATAACGGGTCCCAGCCCTCATTTCTCGCGCTGGATTGTTTATCACCGGAAAGATAAATAGCTCCGGCGCTAAGCTTGGGAGAAAATCTTGCATCTTTAAATTCCCTGTCCAAGAATCCGTATCCGCCGTAAGCAAACCTGTTTTCTGATCCATACTCCCCGAATTGGACAGCAGCCTGTTTCCTGATAGTAAAAGGGGCCATATTGCATTTCGTAAATGCGCCTAGCGTATTTATTTCTCCGCTCTTCGACTGATACCCCGTCCCCCCTTCAGCTGCTTCTGTTTTATAAATATAATACAACTCGAGATATTTATCTTTCACAGACTTATCTTTGAAATAAAGAACACCTGCTTCTTCATCGGTTGTATTCAATAATTGCGGAGCCTTGTCCAAGTTTGGATAAGCTGCGCTTGGGACCATGAGCCTGTTAATCACGGGTAAAAATTCTTCATTTCTTGGGTTATTGATATAAATAAAATCCAGATCGCGCTTATCGTCTATATGCCAGCTTGCCTTTGCCGCATTAAAATAAAATGTCCTTGATCCGTCCTGAGGCGTACCGTCCATTATCAGAAAGCCTTCGCCGTACGTGCCCAGAAAATCCTGCCTGCCTAAACGTAAATCCACAGGCATATCCATAAAGCCTTTTACATCAGCATACAGGTTATCAAACACAACCTCGTTTATATCAAAGCGATAACCTCTCTTATCATTTGTTTTATCAGGAACAGCTGTTGATGTTCCACCGAAATATGCATATGACTTGAATTCATTAGTTAGCTTTGCATATAAAGTAAAATCCTTATCCACATCCATCTGCCCCCAAAGCGAAGTCTTAAACCTGAAAAAATTCCTGGTATCCAGCTGGCAGTTGTCCATATCCTTCCAGTTTCCCCAGTATTCATGTCTCATCCTCTCAGACCCGCCGTATTTGAATGTTGTTTCAGCAAACGCTTCGCAGCTCAATAATACACTTACTACGGCCAGGATAAATATTGATATAAATACTTTTTTCACACATCCTCCTTTTTAAATATTTTTGAAACAGGCGTTGACATGTTCCTTGTCCGTTTTCTTTGTAAAAAAGCTCACCACAAATGCCGCTACCAGCGAAATAGGCAGTATGACTATAATCGGGTCCACCACTACCCATGGAAATTTTGCCAGGGTAGGTTTATTGAATATAAACTTGCATAACCCAAGGGCCTCTGATTCCTTCTGATGGATAAATAAAAGCCAGAACGCTGTTCCAAGAAATCCCACAAGCATGCTCGCAATAACACCTGTCTTTGTCATGCCTTTCCAGAAAAGCGCGCCTATATAAGAAGGCAAAAATGTGCTTGCGCACAAACCAAAAAATATTGCTGTCGCTATGGCAATAATACTACCCGGCAGTTTATATCCCAGCGCCACTGTAGCTATAACGCCCAAGACTATGCCGATTCTGGTAACAAGGACCGTATATTTGAAATTTTTCCCGCCTAAAATAACTTTTTCAACAACATCCCTTCCGATAGAGGTGCCCATAGCGTGAAACTGGGAACTTGTAGTTGACATTGCAGCCGACAAAAGCGTCAGCATAAAAACATACACAAACCATGTAGGCATTGCGCTATTTATGAATATAGGTATAATTTTATCTATGTTCCCTTCTGCCACAGCCAGGGAAACCTTGCCAAACGCCGGGTTATTGAAGAAATAAACATTTGTAAGCGCTCCTACTACAAAAGCCACTCCTGTCATAAAAAGTATAAATACGCCTCCTGCCAAAACTGCCCTGTTTATTTCTTTATTGCTTTTTACTGTCATAAATCTGACTGCCAGCTGCGGCTGTGTCAAAACCCCTACCCCGACTCCCATTACAATGGTTGAAACCAGACTCCACCATAGACTTGATCCGAATTTAGGCATGCTTGTCCAGCCAAGATGCCCTGAATCTATAAGCTTCTGCGGCACTTTTGTAACTAAATCCCCAAGCGCCTGATGCGCTACGAGAACGCCACCTAGTTTTACATAAGTAAACACCAAAAGTATTGCCATGCCCACAAACATAATAGCGCCTTGCAAAGCATCGGTATACATGACGCCTTTTAAGCCGCCTGCTAAAACATACGCGCATATGATAAGGGTATATATAAGAAGTGCCACATTAAAATTTATATATGTGGGAAATGTTGTTTCCAGGAAGCGCGCTGCGCCTATTAAAACTGCAGCTGAATAAAGCGGCATAAATACGAAAATAACCAGGCCGCTAAAACCCTGGATAAACTTGGAATTAAACCTTTTTCCCAAAAGCTCAGGAAACGTATGCGCGTCCAGGTTGTGCCCCATTTTTCTTGTGCGTTTTCCGAATACGATAAAAGCAATGATAATACCTACCGCTATATTCAAAAATGTAAGCCATAATAAACCCATGCCAAAAAGAGCTGCTGCTCCTCCGAAACCTACTATAGCAGAGGTGCTGATAAAAGTAGCGCCGTAAGAAAGCGCCATTACAAAAGGATGGACATTTCGGCCAGCGACCAGATAATCCAGGGCATTTTTTGTAGTGCGGTAACCGTAATAACCCAGGTAGCCGATAATAAAAAGGTACAGAGCCACAACAATTGTCAGGACAAGCATATTATCCATACAACCTCCTTATATGATTACAGGTCCTTTTCCACTTTCTTCTCGTCTTCCACCCATTTTTTATCTTCAGGCCGGATGGTCTCATCGCCTTTATTCCAATTCATTATCCCGTAAACTACGCAAAAAAGAGCACTCAGGATGCACAATAGATACGCAGACCAGATCTTTGGATCTTCTATACCTAACATATCCCCCTCCTTTTTTAGTAATCCTTTAAAATCTCTAACTGCGAAAAGTCATGAAGCATCATCTCAGGATAAGCTTTATAATTTTTTATTATACCATAAACCCTGACTATTTTGCCTTTAAAATATGTATCAGGCGAACGGGCCATATCCTTAAGCCCGGGAGGTATGTTATTCTTGTATATGACTACTTTAAAATTATCTTTAAACTTTAATATCAATAATTTCTCTGTCAGGCTGGTATCTGTCACCCTGGCTTCTATCATCCTCACCCTGCCTATATTATCTTTTGCCTCGGATGTGGAAATCTTATTTTCCTCCAAATCAACCCATAAACCTCTTTTATTATCACGCGCTTCTCTCTGGGCATCCAGAAACCTTTGAGAGTATTTAACGTTCGGAGGATACGTGTACACCATGGCAAAACCTTGTCTGACCATTTCGATATTAACCATTTTGTCTTCTATGTACACATAAGCAAGGAGGCGATTATATTTATCCTTTTTTTGAACGTCAAACTCCAGCTTTACAGACTTTCCTTCAACTAGTTTTCTGTTTAAATCTTTTGCCTTCTCTGCAAAAGGCATTGGCTTATAAACCCAGTCGGAATTTTCTTTCTCTCTTATCTCAGGCGTATCTATGCCGACATACCTGACTGTTTCTCCGGTAGATAGGTCTATGGTGTCACCGTCTACAACCCGACTCACATTATAGTAACCATGTGTGCTGTTATTAAACTGCGCTGTTGAATTTGTATGTTTGGAAAAACTTATAATTAAAGAAGTGACAAGGACTGCCGTGAGGGAAACAGCGTATTTTATCTGACGTTTCATGCTATCATTCTAAAGCAAGCGGGTTATAATTATATTTTGCGAATATGGTATAAGCTGTACCTGCCGTTGAACCTGTTCTTGTCCCGCGGGCAACCTTCCATCCATGCCCGGTCTCCACATCGTCCTGGGTTGCGTATGGAAGACAGCCCTGGCCCTGGCCGACTCTGGAAGGGCTGGATATAACCATTTTATCTATTTCTGAAAGATAAAAATCAGCTTTTTTATTATAATATGCCGCTTTATCAATATTGCCGTTCTGCTTATAATAATCAGCCATTATCTTGAACGAAACCACCATCTGGCTCGTCCATTCAGTGGAAACAATACCGCCTCTTGCCAGGTGCTCGTATTTCCCGAAATCAAACCCTGTAACCTTTATCTTTTGGCCGTCCTGCCTTATGTAATCCGCCGTGACCATGCAATTTGTCTCTGCAAAATCCATAATCTGGTCCGGATCCATGCCGGATTCTTTTAAAATCTTCGGGCCTATAGCAGCTATAGCCCACGCAAATGTGTCCGTGGCAATAGTAGCGTCGCCCTTGCCTCTGTTCATCCTGCCTTCAATCCTGTTAAAAGAATTTTTCTTTATCCATTCAAGTGCCCTGGCCTGGGCCTCTGAATACTTCTCTTCTTCAGTTATCCTATAAAGCATGCCGAACAAAGCGTAAGCGTCAAGATTATGTTCTGTGCTGAACCACTCAAATTTAGGCCCGCCTTTTATACCGAAATCCCTATCCTGCTTTTGCAGTTCTATGAGCCACCCTGCTATATCCTCTGCTATTGAAAGATATGTCTCGTCTTTAAATTTTTTGGTGTACTGGGCTATAGCTATAGCGAGCCACACATTAGGCCCGCTGTGAACATTATATTCCATTATGCTTCCCGCATAGGAATCGTAAGCATTTGCAAAAGCCCCCTCTGATTTTTGAGCCTTATATTTATAAAAATCCAGGACTGCTTTTGCGTTTGAGCGGTCCCCCTTTAAAGTAAAGCATTGAGAAGCTAGCGACTGGTCGTAAGTAAAAGCCCACTCTTCTACGTTTTTATCCCCTTCATAACTCATGACAAGGCCGGTACGTTTGTTTTGATGATTCTTCAGCCATTGATACATGCCTGCTGTATTTTTTTCTTCTATCGGCCTAAGGGAAGATATGAGGTCTTTTAAAGTATCCTCTACAGAAACCCTCTGATTGGAAAGCTTTGAAACCCTGTTTTTAAGGTACGTATTCTCTTCGCCCAGATTCAGCATTTTTCTGTTGAACTTAGCCCTCTGATAAAGCACGTGTTTCATGATCTCTTTTGTCTTTTCTTTATCTTCCTTTAAATACGCTATAAGCGTATCCTTTGCCTTGGCGTCTACTACAATTTTTTCCAGGTCCTTGACCCGGATCTTATATTCTTCAATCTTGTCCTCATTCATGTCAATCTTACAGCCTACCACTTCCTGCTCGCTGTCCAGATCCGATATTTTATTCTCAAGTTCGGATTTTTTAGTGGAAAGTTGATTCAGTTCCTGTACTAATTTTCTATTTTCAAGTTTTGTTTTAAATCCCGTGGAATAAAAATAGGCAAGCCCTGACACGAGAAAGAAAATTAAAATTGACACTATAGCCGGGGTCAGGATTATTCTTGTGGCATGAAAATAAATCCGTTTACTGTCTTTTTGGTCTATCTGTGAAAATGAAAGGCCTATCAGGTACTTATTGGGATAACCTGCTTTTGTTTTTTCATACCAGGCAATTTTTGCTATTGCCTTTGTTTCAGGCATGGACAGGGGAATGTGAAGCCTGATGTCCAGTTTGGCCCTGCCTTCTTTAACAAGTTTTTCTAAGCCTTCTTCTAAATTATTAACCTCAAGGCATATGCCGCCTTTGCCGACATCTCTTGTAAAACCCTGCTTGATCTCGCTTATAGACCCGGATGTCTCAGGATCTATAAACTGAAATTCCACAGGAAATGCAACATTAAGCCTTATATATTTTCTGTGCTCGGTGCCTTTAAAATCCTTATTTTTAAGAGGTAAATCCTTGGTTCCCATGTAGTAAAATATTAACAGCAATGTTCCATAAAATCAAGAAAAATAGCTATTTAGACCTTGGGCGAATAAAGAAATGGGATAGCAAAAAAATGGCGAGCATCAAGGAGAAGAATAAAAAATTTATCCAGCTATTAGGTTTGGCATTTTGTTCGCGGGTTTTAATATCCTGTGTTTTCATTTCAGGTTCCATGAGGATGGTTTTTTTCGCGGCGTAATTAAATTCATCGCCCTGTTCTTCTGAAACAGCCTGCACAAAAGGATGGAGATTCTTTTCTCTCTCTTCTCTTGCAGGTATTACGCTCTCTAGCATCTTTTGCTTCTCTTCGGAATAATTTCCATCAGAAGGCCTAATCCCATAAACAGGCGCTATGTTGGCTGTAAAAATTAAAATAACTGCTAAAAATATCTTCATTCCCACCACCTTATAATATCCACCTTTTTGGAAAAAGGAAGTCCCACGTCTATAATTCTATTCTCGCCTGTTGAATATCTGGAATTAATCCTCTCATCATAATTTATAGTAAGGGTGTTACTGTATATAATCGCCTCGTCTTTTGAAATAACTGCCCCGTTTACAGTTGCGCCATTTCCTACTTTCCCTGCAAATGCATGATTTGTGTAAAAAACACCGTCAAGTTTGCTTACGCCATTTGTAGCTAGATCCCCAAAACTTGAAACCCCAGGAGGACAGTTTGCAAAATTATTTATAGGCTCCTGAGTCTGAACACTGGCCCATGTATAGTTATTGTCCTTCACGCTGTCTCCATCCAAGTCTTCATACTGGCTTTGAAATATCCCGTCATTTTCTCCTGTATCACGCGTATCAGGAATGCCGTCACGCCCGGTATCTTCGTTTCCCATGCTGAATAACCAATTATTTGCATACCATGACCCGCCTGTCCTTCCTGTATAATCGCCCAATACAATGCTCTCTTTAGCAGCAAAACCAACCAGGTCTTTATCTTTCTGCGCCCTTACCCAGTTATCCAAAGCGTCTGGATTATTTGAACTAGGCCTTGGGCTCCCAGGAGCATTTTTGTAAGTGAGGTCGTTTGCAACATAAATATTCCTGCCTGCATAAAGAGTTCCCTGGCCTTTTATAACACCTTTTATAACTACATCCCCTCTTATTACAACAGTGCCTGTTACCTCTATAGGCTTTGAGCTGGTTCCTATTAAAACAATATTCCCGCTTTCGCCAGAATCATCTCCAAAAACATTATTGATAATTGTTGCTCCGTTTATTACAACGCTTCCGCCTTTTGTCTTTGCTATATTTTCGTAATAAGACAGGTCGTTCAGATTAGGCATATCAAGCTTATCAGAAAAAGGGTGCTGATTTGAGTAATTGCCGTCTCTGTCAGTATCTCCTCCTGAACCTCTTATGCCTTGGTCTCCGTCATATATTTCAAAACCGGCATAAATATTTCCTTCTACCATTGGGCTGTCTCTAAAATCAAATCTGCCGTTAGAGCGAATATCCCCCTTGGCTGTAATCCCTCTGCCGTAAAACCAGCCCCAGTTATTTACAAAATAGCCGTAGTCAAAAACCTTCGAAGGAGGATTTTTCTGTATCATAGAGTTAAGCGTCTTCGTAGAGTTTCCGACTGTACTTGTGGATGTAATCTGATACAGATTATTGCCAAGGCTTTCAACAGTCACATTAATATCCTTGTCCTCAAGATAATTGACTGCATTACCAGCGCCTTTCAGCCTGAATGTTTCATAGTTTAATATATTATTATTTTTTATCCTCCAGCAAGCCCTTTCTATTCCTGAATTTGCCAGATAGAAAGCCTTATCCGAATCTGCCTGCCTCTCTGTCTGCTTAGACTCGCTGGTTGTCATATAAAGATAAGAGCTGCCGCCCATCAAAAGCAAGCTCATGAAAACCATGACTATTACCAAAACAAAGCCTTTTCTATTCATATTACGTATTCCTCATGCTGACTGAAGTTGTCATGCAAGACCAGTGGGCCCCGTATAATGCGTCGTTTCTATACACCTTGAAAGTAATAACCGCAAGATTGCCGGATATCTGAAAAAAAGATATATTTGATTCTTTCGATACATTGCGCAATAAAGTGATCTCGTTTCCGGAAACAGCAATATTTGGGTCATACATGATATTTGTCCCTGAAATATAATATTCACAGGTTACATCGTCGGATGCACTACCATAAGTCCTGTTAGGGTCTGTTACAAATCTTATCCTGTCTCCGTTATCAAATATAGTAGCGCCTGTTGCAGAGCGCAGATTCTTCGTAATTTTATCCAAAGCAATCCTGCCCGTAGACTGAAATGTAATCTGTGTAAAACCGGCCTTCCACAATCTCTGTGAAATCAGCTGAGCTGACGCCACGACTCCCAGAATAATAAGCATTATGCCGGCAGCCACCATTAATTCCGTAAGTGTAAAACCTTTTTCTTTCATATATCTTTATAGATACGAAGTCATTGTGGATGTTACGACCTCGCTCATTGCTCCGTAATAATCATTCCATGAAATATTCACTGTAATCTTATAACCTTCGCTTACGCTGGCAACACTAGTAATCATTGTTCCGTTCATATCATCACTGGCAGCGGATGTCTTCCCTGTGTCTATTTTCACGTTCTTTGCAACAGGGTAATTGCCTGTATTTATGCCTTCATAAGCTGCGCTTATAAGGGATTCTATCTCTGCCTGAGCCAGATTCACTGCCATGAGTTTATGCCTGACAATACTGGATTGTGCTGCTCCCAGAGAATATAACTTGATCATCCCTACCAGCACAAAACCTACAATAACCATGCTCACCATTACTTCAAATATAGTCAAGCCATTAGGCCTGCTCTTTCGCATACACATAGCCCTCCTCTATAAAGTATACCTCAAAAATAAGGCATATTCAAAGAATCTACGCCAAAAATATTTAACCTAACTATATGAAATTATTATAGATAAAAGAGGTGGCTATAAAAATTGCCCTGTATTATTTGGATGTGTTTGCGAGAACTTCTTCTTCTACGAATATGGGCGCCTTGGCGCGTATGGCTATTGCGATGCTGTCGCTGGGCCTGGCATCTACTTCTTCTATGCGGCTATCCACTGATATGATTAGCTTTGCAAAAAATGTGTTGTTTTCTAACTTATTTATTATGATTTTATCTATCTTTGCGCCCAATTGCGTTATCGCATTATAAAACAAATCGTGCGTCATGGGCCTGGGAGGATTTACCCCGCTTATCTTCATCTTTATAGAAGTAACTTCCATTATGCCTATCACAATAGGCAGTATGCGCTCCCCCTGCTTCTCTTTGAGCACAATAACCTGCTCGCCCCTGTTCTCGTCTATCCGTATCTTGTTCAATTCCATCTCTACAATAGCCATAGTAAGAAAAAGATTATCACACGAAGGCCGCCTTGTCAAGCCGCCTACAATTCAACATTGTCAATTTTCTAGTTGTTTGACAAGGCATTCTAATGTTTTTTCCACCGAAGGGCTCAAACCCTGGCCAAATTTATTTGACTGGGGCTTTATGCCTAATACATATATAGCAGCGCCTGTGGATTCTTTAAGGTATTCTATTAATAGTTTTGGGGAAACATCGTGCGTTGAAATCTTTCCGGAACCAAGATCTTCCCCTGAAAAAATCTTGATATCTCCCGGCTCTCCCTCAAAATATACGGCATCTACAATGACGATCGTATCAGGCTTTAATCTTGCTATAACGCCTGTATGATTTTCAGGCGCAACGCCTGCGTCTATAACCTCGTAAGGGACTTTGCCTTTTAACATCTTGGCAAGGCATGGCCCTAGCCCGTCATCCCCTCGCTCAATATTCCCAATGCAAAGTATGCAAATTTTGCCTTTTAATTTGTCTTTCAAATTTATCATAAAGCGCGAAAGATTATGTATTAAGCGTTACTTCTCTGCGGCATTTTGGACAAAGCACTTTGATCCTATCCTGGCGAGTCAGATCAACTGACTTTTGGATACCGAGATATGCTAATTTAAGCTCTTTTAAAGCGGATAGATAAGACGTGGGACTTGAATATGCCAAAGGCCCTAATTTTTTCGCTACCCAGGCCAGATGGTCTTTTGCTCCGACTACGCATCCGCAGCCTTCGCATAAAGCCAATTCTTTTTCAACTGATTCTATTGCCTGGCTCCTGTCAAATACGGCAAGATCAAATTTATTGGAAAGCTTTATGCCTTCCTGTGTAATGCACGCTGCCTGGCACTGGCCGCAGAATATACAAGAATCATAATGAAGTTCCAGCTTTCTTAACGGAGGCTCTGCATCAGGTATGTCTTTTACTTCTATACAGCCCGTAGGACAGACTTCAGCACACGCCTTGCAACCCACACATCCGTCTTTAAAATATTCCGGCTTTCCCCTGAAACGTTTTTCAGGAACATGAGGCTCGAAAGGAAATTTCGTGGTATACGGCCCTTTTATCAACGCCAGGACAGCTTCTTTTAATTCCCGCAATTTAGGATAGCGCACTAATTCCCGTCCTCCTTGTATTTATCCACAGTACTTTTTTCGCAGAGTTTTACGCCCGATTTATGCGCGCTTCTGGCAAGCGCATGGCCTACCACAGGAGATATGGCCAGAATAAATACAGCTGATATTATAGCTTTAACGCCTGTTACGCAGAATCCTTTAATTATAAATGTGCCGAGTAATATCGCGCACGTGCCAAACGTAATACATTTGGTCGTGGCATGAAGCCTGTTATATGCGTCAGGCAGTCTTATTAATCCTACGCACCCTAACACGTCAAAACCAAGGCCTATTACAATAAATGCATATCCTATAATATGCTGCATGTCATTCATCAAAACCTTTCCCTTCCAGATATTTAGCCAATGCCAAAGCCCCTACAAAACTCTGCAGCGCCCATGCTATGGCAATATCAAGGTACCAGTCTCTTCCCGTAGGTATGCTTAATATCGCGCAAAAACCTACTATTAAAATCCCAAGCGTATCAATAGCCACTGCCCTGTCGCTTAAAGTAGGACCCATGGCTATCCTTGCCAGGCACATGCTGAAGCAAAACATCAGTATAAAAAATACCCTGGATAAAAATCCTGATTGCCATGCAAGTAAAGACGGCAAAGGCAAAAATGTTATAATGGATAAAGTTCCCATTACTGCCAAAAAACCTATGATATAAGTTATATTTTTTTTCATATTATCAATAAAATATCTTTTTAAGAATACCTTCGAATTTATCCACAATCCCAAGCGCATATTTATCCATATCATAAGCCCTGACATCTATACAGTGTATATATAAAAAACCTTTCTCGATATCTATGTCAACACAAAGCGTCCCTGGCGTAAGCGTAACTGAATTAGCCAAAATAGTAAGCCCTATATCGGATTTTATAGTTGTCCTTACCTTTATAATGCCGGGATTTATGGGTAATGACGGACTTAATATCCTGCGGCTAACATCTATATTCGCCTTTAAACACTCCCATGCAAAAACAGGAACATACCATAAAAACCAGAAATATCTGGTGATGTGTCCGAAATAATGCGGATTCGAGATAAACATATTGCCCATAATCAATGTAATAACGCCTGCTACCAATAGCCCGGCTATTATATTATGACTAGAAACATTCCCTGCTAACAGCACCCATATTATAAACATAAAAATAAATAAGACGATCCTGGGTTTCATTTTGAAACAGCCTCCAGAATAATAGATGAATAGCTTGTGCCTTTTGTAATAACCTGAACTGCGTCGCTTATAAAAAATCTCATGCTAGGTAAAAGCATAAGACCGCCTACTATGCACAGTAGCGCAAGTCCTCCCATGGAAAACTTCATAAGCCAGGGAGCCTCTTTGATATTCTTCAGATTATCTTTTACCTCTCCAAAAAAAACAAATTTCTGGACTTTCATAAATGCCGAAAGCGTCAATATACTGCCTATTACAGCGCAAACACCATATCCTATATGCCCCTTCTGTATACATGCAACAATTATTATAAGCTTGCTGAAAAACCCGCTAAAAGGCGGAATGCCTGAAACAGCCATGGAGGCTATCATGTTTGCCTTTGCCGTAAAAGGCATATGCTTAGCAATGCCTGACATCTCCCTTAAATCCCTTCCTCCTCCTGCGTGGTCAATAGATCCCGCTGTCAGAAATAAAAGGGATTTCATCACAGAATGATTTAACAGATGAAACATCGCGCCAAAAATCCCGAGGGGAGTGCCAAGCCCTATTCCAAGCAGTATATACCCTATCTGGCCGATGGAACTGTACGCCATAAGGCGCTTTAAATTCCACTGCGAAAGAGACAATACCCCGCCTACGATTATTGAAATAACGCTGAGGAACATCAAGGCTGATAAAAAAACCTGGGTAGATCCGAGTATATTGAAAAAAATCCTTAAAAGCGAATAAACACCCAGCGCCTTTATCAATACGCCTGAAAGCATTGCAGAGATAGGCGCCGGCGCTGAAGAATGCGCGTCGGGAAGCCATGCGTGAAAAGGCATCAGCGCTGACTTTAAACCGAATCCCATTAAAAACAAAACTCCAACAAAAGGCACAAATAAATTACCCTGTTTATAGCTAAGCACCCTGGCCATGTCAGCCATATTAAGGGTGGATGTAAAGCCGTACAGGAATGCTATAGCCATAAAAATAAAACAGGATGCCACAGATCCCATAATAGCGTACTTAAAAGACGCTTCCAGTTCTTCATGGCCTGTGCCGAAAGCCACAAGCGCGTAACTTGCGATGGACGCTATTTCCAGGAACACAAAAAGGTTAAAAATATCTCCTGTTATGACTGCGCCGTTCATGCCGCATATCATCAGGGAAAAAAGCGTGAAAAACTTTGCCTTGTCAGTATATTTTTCCATATACGCTATGGAATAAACCGTTACAAAAAAACCTATAAGATTTATTATAAAAAGTATAAACATACTGAGGCCGTCTATGACAAGGCATATTCCGAAAGGCGGTGCCCACCCGCCTATCTTGTATATCAACAATTTGCCCGGAGTATTCTGCAATAATATCATGAGACGTACAGAACACGCCAAAAGCCCCAGGCTGGTTACAAAAGCCGCTATATCCGCAAAGCGCCTGATAAATTTTCCAAAAAGCGATATCAGAAATGCTGCACCGAGCGGTATGACAACAAATAAAGGTATGATATTTATCCCTGACATTTAACCCCTCAATCTCTTTATCTTTGTTATATCAAAAGTCCCGTATCTATCGTAGATCCTTATCGCAATCGCTATGAGCAGAGCCATAACAGCCAGGGCAATGACTATGGACGTGAGCACCAGAGCCTGCGGAAGAGGATCAACCATATTAGCTATGGTTTGATCCTGCGATTCTATCGGAGCCCTGCCATTAAATTTATACCCGAGCAGCACAAAAAACATGCTTATAGAGTAATTCATTATCGCAAGGCCTATTATTATCTTTACTATATTGCGCTTGCGCAGTACCCCATAAAGCCCTACACAGAATAATATGATGCATAAAAAGTAAAGTCCCATCGACTACTTTCCTTCCTTAAATTTTTCCAGTATTACCAGGGCCAGGAATATCGCAAAAAGCCCTACTGCTACCTTGAGCCCTATAGCTATATTGCTTAAAGGTATTGTCCCTGCGCTGAATAAATCAAAATGGCTGCCTTTACCCAGCACATTGCGGAAAAACGACCCTTGGGCAAAACCCATAAGCGCTATACCTAAAAACATCAGCGCTCCTACGCTCTCAAGATTAGAAGCCAGGTTTTTGGAAAGCCTTGCCGCACTCGCGTCTTTGCCAAACGCCAATACTAAAAGAACAAATGACAAGGCCACCATAACGCCTCCTGCAAAACCTCCTCCCGGAGAAAGATGGCCGTGCAGTATAATGTATATTCCGAAAAGCATAATAAAGCATACGACAAGCCCTGTAACCGTCCTTACTATGAGTGACATGCCTGATTTGGTATTATTTATCATGGCCGCTTCTCCCGGTCTTCCTTAAAACAGTTACTATGCCTATCACTGCTGCAAATAACGCTGCTGCCTCTCCCAGAGTATCATATGCCCTGAAATCCAGGACTACTCCAGTAACCAGATTGACTGAGCCTGTCTTGTCAGCGCCTTCTTCCATATATTTTCTTACCACAGCCATCAAAGGCTCTCCGAAATTAGGCAATTCCCTGATGGCCTGGTAACTGAAGAAAAGAAATACAGCCGCGAATATAAGCGTAGCCATTGTATTAAAAACCCACCTGCCTTCTATCACAAGCGGTATATCTTTATTAATAGTGGCCCTGATAAGGATAATCAAACACAATATCTCAACCACCAGCTGAGTGATCGCAAGATCCGGGGCCTTTACCACAATAAATGCAAGGCAAAGCGCAAACCCTACTGCGCCCATAGCAATAACGCTGGAAAAAAGATCCTGCATCTCTATGGCTACAAACGCTGCAAAAATCATGAATATTAAAAGTATATAAAGTTCCATATTATTTCAAAAACGCTATAAATAGCGCTGTCATGCCTAAAAGCGTCCACACAAGATACGTCGGCAAAATCCCGTTATGAAGATATTGAAAAAAACCCCCAGCTCCAAGAACCATTTTTTTAAGCTGCTCATAGAGGTCAAAAACTCCGGCTTCTGCTTTTTTATAAACAGCTCCCAGCACCCCGTATTCTTTCACGGTATTATAAAACTCTGTGCCGGAAAGCCTCATGTCTTTTTCTACCGGCTCTCCTCCTATGTAAGTTTCGCTTACTCTTACTGATTTAAAATTCCCTAGAAGATATATAATAAGCCCGACCACTAAGCCTGCGAATAAAAATAACGTTGCTTTTAATGACTGCCATTTTCCTATTATCTCGAATCCGGCGCCTAATGCAGGTTTTATAAAAAACTTTAAAGGTATCTGATACGCAAATACTCCGAATAATATACATAGAATCGCAAGCGATATAACCGGCACCCACATCTGCCATGAAACTTCGTCTTTTTTATTATGCTTTATGCCGTCTGCCCTTTGCCCTAAAAATATTGCGTGAATCAGCTTAATAAACGACGCCAGCGTCAGAGCGCTTCCGAACATTGCAGCTACAAGACAGAATATCCATAGCGACCCTCCGGACTTTCCGTTCTCTATAAGGCCTTGATAAATCATCCACTTTGAAAAAAATCCGTTAAAAGGAGGAATCCCTGATATTGCGCAGGCTGCAACTACCGTTGTAAAAAACGTGAGCGGCATTACCTTGCTAAGTCCCCCGAGATTATCCAGCTCGGATGTCTTTGTCTTATATTCCACATTCCCGCCGGATAAAAACAAGCAGCATTTATATATTGCGTGGTTAAGCATATGAAAAAGCCCGCCTGCAATCCCTATAGGGTTCCCTGTACCTATCCCAAGCACCATATATCCTACCTGGCTCACGGCGTGATAACCGAGTAATTTTTTAAAATCATGCTGGACAAGCGCCATCATTACAGCTGCTATTATTGTAATCGAACCTATACCCATAAGAATAGCACCGGAAACAGGGTTTAATATAAAAACATTCAGCACCAGCCTGACCAGCAAATAAATCCCCAAAAGCTTATCAAGGCTGGCTGGTAAAAAAGCAGTCACGCTGACAGGCGCTTCTTTAGCTGTTTCCGGAATCCAGGTGTGAAAAGGCATAACCCCTGCCTTGGCAAACGCGCCGATAGCTATCAGGAAAAATGACCAGAAAGATAAATTGCTGTCTATAGGAATTCTTATATCCGTTAAATTCAAGGAGCCTTTTATCATCCACAGTATGCCGAAACCAAGTATCATAAAGGCATCTGAACCTGCCACTATTATAAAAGTCTTTTTGCTTATCGCGCTGGCTTCAGGGCCTTTTATATTGATAAGCGCATACAATGTAAATCCTAGAAAACCCCATGATCCAAGAAGTATTATTATATTATTTGAAACCGCAGCTAAAATAGAAATTCCTATTGTCCATATTATGTACGCATAATAACTGGATACAGATTTATATCCGGACATCGACTTAAGGGAGTATAGCGTAACCAGAAGCCCGAAGAATCCTATGCCAGGCACAATAAACCTGGACAGGTTATCTACGTATAAATAACCGGTATTAAGAGGGGCTGCAAAAAATATCTTTACGCCTGCTATAAATAAATATAGAGCCGTAATAAGGCTGAAAATCTCTGCCAGCTTCCTGAATTTGTTAGGTATGGCAAAAATAAAAAACCCTGCGACTATTGAGACTAATACCGGTTCCAGAAATATTTTCATATTTTTCCCAGCTTATTTTTAATTTTTTCTGTCTTTTCCTGCGAAAGCTTCACAAGATCCTGGCCATCCATCATTTTTTTGCCTGTCTTATAATCCACCACTGCCATTCTCTCTGTGCAGCAATAGCACGGGTCAACCGCAGCAAGTATTATGGTAGCGTCTGAAATAGTCTCTCCTATGACAGCTTTTTTATTAGAGGCGACGTTCATAAAGCTCGGCGCCCTTATTTTATGCCTTGCAGGGCTGTTTCCCCCGTCCGCCATTATATAATGCACCACTTCTCCTCTTGGGGCTTCGTGCCTTCCAATGCCTTCTCCCAAAGGAATATCCTTTATCCCTGAATCTATAGGTCCCTTCGGCA